>Ga0116192_1000309_pt1 | contig 38460 bp, 26 predicted proteins | sample AD_UKC113_MetaG_FD_89876 | JGI IMG/M metagenome (GOLD analysis project Ga0116192, IMG submission 89876) | Active sludge microbial communities of municipal wastewater-treating anaerobic digesters from Hong Kong - AD_UKC113_MetaG | ecosystem: Engineered > Bioreactor > Anaerobic > Digestate...
GAATTTGAAGAAAATGATGGAAAAACTCAAAGAAGAGTTTTTTTGTTTCATTTTTCGATTACTTTTTCGACAAAAATTTTATAACCTTGCCGCTTAAAAATAGACTTTTTAAGGAATGACTAAATAAAGGACAATGATTATTTTTTAAAATTTATTCACTCAATTTTAAATAGAAAAATAATTGAAAGAATGAATTACAGAAAAAATTCTTTAATTTTGTAGGACATTTAAGTTTGTTTTTTTATCAATCAAGAAAAAATTAATCTATGACAAAAGAATTCAAATATCAAGAACCTTTTCCTCTTGGTGAAGATAAAACTGAATATTATTTGCTTACCAAAGATTATATATCAGTATCTCAGTTTGAGGGACAGGAAATTTTAAAAGTATCACCTGAAGGATTAACTCTGTTGGCTCGCATTGCATTTCATGATTGTGCTTTTCTTCTTCGCCCTGAACATCAAAAACAAGTAGCTGCCATTCTTAAAGATCCAGAAGCCAGCGAAAACGATAAATATGTGGCTTTGACTATGCTTCGTAATGCTGAAATTTCTGCTAAAGGAGTTTTACCATTTTGCCAAGACACAGGTACTGCTCTTGTTTATGCAAAAAAAGGGAATCGGGTATGGACTGATGGTAGTGATGAAGAAGCTCTTTCGAAAGGAATTTATGAAACCTATACACAGGAAAATTTACGTTATTCTCAGAATGCTCCGCTCACTACGTATGAAGAAGTAAATACCGGTACCAATCTGCCTGGGCAAATTGATATTATAGCAGATCAAGGTGAAGAATATAAATTTCTTTTCATGGCAAAGGGAGGTGGTTCTTCGAATAAAACTTTCTTGTTTCAGGAGACAAAAGCTTTATTGAATCCTGAAACTTTGGAAAAATTTTTGGCTGAAAAGTTGAAATTGTTAGGAACGTCGGCCTGTCCACCATATCATATTGGGTTTGCTATTGGTGGAACTTCAGCAGAAGCTTGCTTAAAAACTGCTAAATTAGCATCAACCAAATATTATGATGAACTTCCAACTACAGGCAATGAACTTGGTAAAGCTTTTCGTGATTTGGAACTGGAAGAAAAAATTTTAAAAGCAGCTCAACATTTAGGAATTGGAGCTCAATTTGGGGGAAAATATTTTGCTCATGATGTTAGGATTGTTCGTCTGCCACGACATGGAGCTTCTTGTTTTGTAGGTTTGGCTGTTTCTTGTTCTGCTGATAGAAACATCAAAGCTAAAATTAATCGAGAAGGAATTTGGGTAGAAAAGTTGGAAGATAATCCCGGAAAATATATTCCTGAAGAATATCGTCAAGTTGGTGAAGAAGGTGGTGTGAAAATAAATCTGAATCAACCAATGAAAGATATTTTAGCCACATTGACCAAATATCCTGTTTCTACTCGTCTCTCGCTTACAGGTACTATGGTGGTGGCACGCGATATTGCTCATGCCAAGATGAAAGAAATGCTTGATGCAGGGCATGATTTGCCTCAATATATGAAAGATCATCCGGTATATTATGCGGGCCCTGCAAAAACCCCTAAAGGCATGCCTTCAGGATCGTTTGGACCTACAACTGCTGGACGTATGGATCCGTATGTAGATCTTTTCCAAGCACATGGTGGTAGTTTAGTGATGATTGCAAAAGGTAATCGAAGCCAACAAGTAGTGGATGCTTGTAAAAAATATGGTGGCTTTTATTTGGGCTCAATTGGTGGACCTGCAGCAATATTAGCACAAAATAACATTAAAAAAGTAGAATGTATTGATTTCCCAGAATTAGGAATGGAAGCTGTTTGGAAAATTGAAGTGGTTGATTTTCCTGCCTTTATTTTGATTGATGATAAAGGGAATGATTTTTTTAGACTTATAAGTCAAAATGTAAGATGAAATCTTCGGAATAATCGATTATGATTAACTTTCCTCTATAAATCATGGATTAATCCTTAGAAGCATACAGGCCTATTATTTTTAATAATAAAAAATTAGTGGTAATTTTTTTATCCTATAAAAAACAAAGATAAAGTATTCGCTTTTGTTTTTGAAAATTGGGAAGTTGGGAAAATAAAATGCTTCCCTTGCAAGTTTTTCATGTCTCACAAGCATTTTCATTACTATCAAAGTCTGTTATCCTTTTTGTGTACACAGCATAATATTTTCAATATTTCGTCACAAAGATAAGTGACTTAGAAAATGTCGGAAGAAATCATTTAAAGAAATGGCTTTAAGAATCTTTCGCAGTGATATCTTATTCCTCTGTGGGAAAACATGGTTACTCAAACGATATATTGCATCGCTGCAACTGATTGTCCATATGAAGTAACATTTGTGCTTCGAATACCGTTTGGTAAGCCATTAAAGTTATGCTGCCCTTGATTTTTATTTTCGTGTGTTTGGAAATACTTCGATTTTCATGTAATTTTGTACTTGATAACCTGATAATCACAAAAATAATTATCTATTTGTTTTTTAACGAAAAATAGAAAATCAATTTATCAAATCAATGGTGAATTTGCAAGAATGGAATAATGAATCTATAAAAGAATATTTACAGCATCCAATATTTAAGATTATTTCCGAAACTGCCGATGAACAACAAGAAGAATGTTATGTTATTGGTGGTTTTGTACGCGACATTTTTTTGAAAAGATCGTCGAAAGATATTGATATTGTGGTAATTGGAAGTGGAATTGAACTGGCAAAACGAGTAGTTGAAAAATTAGATAAAAAAGCAAAATTGACTGTTTTTAAAAATTTTGGAACAGCACAAGTAAAAACGAACAATTTAGAAATTGAATTTGTAGGTGCTCGTAAAGAATCGTATCGCTCAGATTCACGAAAACCCATTGTAGAAAATGGAACACTGGAAGACGATCAAAAACGTCGTGATTTTACCATAAACACACTGGCATTATGCCTGAATAAAAATCGTTTTGGTGAATTAGTGGATCCATTTAATGGATACAGAGACTTACAAAATTCAGTGCTGAGAACTCCATTAGATCCCGATATTACTTTTTCTGATGATCCTTTACGAATGTTACGATGTATTCGGTTTGCATCAGAGCTGAATTTTTATGTGGAAGTGAATACTTTTGAAGCGATCCGCCGAAATAAAAAACGAATAGAAATTGTTTCAAAAGAAAGAATTACCGATGAATTAAACAAAATTATTTTATCAAAAAAACCATCTATTGGCTTTATTTTGCTCGATCAATCAGGATTGCTTGAACTTATTTTTCCTGAACTTTTTGCTCTAAAAGGAGTGGAAACCAAAGATGGAATCGGACATAAAGATATTTTTTATCATACACTTGCTGTATTAGACAATTTAAGTTTTCAAACAGATTCGTTGTGGCTACGATGGGCAGCTCTTTTGCATGATATCGGAAAACCGCTAACAAAATGTTTTGATAAACAGACTGGCTGGACTTTTTACAATCATAATGTTGTAGGTTCAAAAATGGTACCTGATATTTTCAGAAAAATGAGGCTGCCTGTCAATGAAAAAATGAAATATGTTCAAAAATTAGTTTTTTTACACATGCGCCCTATTGTGTTGAGTGAAGAAGAAGTTACTGATTCAGCCGTCAGGAGATTACTTTTTGAAGCAGGTAATGATATTGATGATTTAATGATGCTTTGTGAAGCGGATATAACTTCAAAAAACCCGGAAAAAGTTAAGCAATACAGAAATAATTTTCAGTTGGTACGAAAAAAACTGAAAGAAATTGAAGAAAAAGATCGAATTCGTAATTTTCAGCCACCTATTGATGGAAATGAAATTATGAAAACATTCAATTTGCCTGCTTGTGCTACAGTAGGAGAAATAAAGCAGCGAATCAAAGATGCCATTTTAGATGGCGTCATTCCTAATGAATATGAAGCAGCTCGAGAATATATGATGAAAATCGGTAAAGAAATGGGATTAATTCCATCATCAATTAGCAATTATGAATAAAATAAAATGCTTTATCTTTATTTACTATTTTCAAAAAGGTTCATTTCTAAAATTCCCCCCAAAAGGAAATAAATCTTTTAAAATTTCATTTTTATTACCTGGTTTTTTACAAATAATCTCATCTTATTCAAATCAAAGTTTTGTCTAATTTTTTCAAAAAGCTTATCTTTGCATTGCAAAAACAGAAGGCGGGATAGCTCAGTAGGTTAGAGCGTCGGATTCATAACCCGGAGGTCACGAGTTCAACTCTCGTTCCCGCTACTAAAAAGGATTTCTCTTCTATAATTTTGAAAAGATATTATAAAAGTTTTTGCACTGCTAAAAATATGATTTATAGCATACCAAGTTTTATAAAAAACTATATTTTCTTTTTTCCCGACAACATTTCTAATAAAAAGGAACCTTAACGTTCCTTTATTTCTTCTTTTTCATTTTCATTTTTGCAGAACCTACTGTTGCCATTCGCATCATTTTGCTAATTTGTTCAAACTGTTTAATGAGTCTATTCACTTCTACTATTGTTGTACCACTTCCTTTGGCAATTCTTTGTTTGCGGCTACCATTCAACAAAGATGGATTTTCACGTTCTTCTAAGGTCATGGATTGGATGATAGCTTCAATGGACTTGAAAGCATTTTCATCAATATCTACATCTTTTAATGCTTTCCCAACACCAGGAATCATAGAAGCCAGATCTTTAAAATTGCCCATTTTTTTAATTTGATGAATTTGCGACAAAAAATCATTAAAATCAAATTGATTTTTTGCAATTTTCTTTTGCAATCTTCGCGCTTCTTCTTCATCGTATTGCTCTTGAGCTTTTTCAACCAACGAAACAATATCGCCCATTCCTAAAATTCTGTCAGCCATTCGTTCAGGATGAAAAACATCCAGCGCATCCATTTTTTCACCGGTACCAACAAATTTAATAGGCTTATTAACAACGGAACGTATGGAAAGAGCTGCTCCCCCGCGTGTGTCACCATCAAGTTTGGTCAGCACTACGCCATCAAAATCAAGTCGATCATTAAATTCTTTGGCGGTGTTAACAGCATCTTGACCTGTCATAGAATCAACCACAAACAAAATTTCTTGCGGTTGAATAGCTTGCTTAATGGCAGAAATTTCAGTCATCATCATTTCATCAATAGCTAAACGCCCAGCAGTATCTATAATCAAAACATCGTAACCATGTAATTTTGCATATTTTACAGCTGATGAGGCAATCGTCACAGGATTGTTATTCTCTAATTCAGCATAAACTGGCACTTGTATTTGTTCTCCCAGCACTTTCAACTGTTCAATAGCAGCAGGACGATACACATCGCAAGCTACCAATAAAGGATTTTTTCCTCGTTTTGTTTTTAAAAAATTGGCTAATTTAGCAGCGAACGTTGTTTTTCCTGAACCTTGTAACCCTGCCATTAAAACAATAGCAGGCGAACCTTTCAAATTAATATCTATACTCGTTCCACCCATTAATTCTGCAAGCTCATCGTGGACAATCTTTATCATTAACTGACTCGGTTTCAATGATTTTAGCACATCTTGTCCCAGAGCTTTTTCTTTGACGGTATCTGTAAATGATTTGGCAATTTTATAATTGACATCAGCATCCAGTAAAGCTCGCCTTACATCTTTGAGCGTTTCAGCAACGTTGATTTCAGTAATTCTTCCTTCGCCTTTTAAAATTTTAAACGAACGTTCTAATCTTTCTGTTAATGATTCAAACATATACTTTTAATTTCCTATTATTATTCAAAAATAAAATTTTAAACTTTAAACGTAATAACAAAACTATTGATTTTTTTGTTTATCTTTTGGTGAAATTCGCATGACATCCCAAATGAAATAACCAATCAACCCGGCATACATTATTAACGCCAGCCATTCTGCTGCAGCACTTTCTGCCCATTTATTATTGATAAAATCCAAACCACCAAAGCGTAAAGCTGCACTTACTACCCCCATTAAAGCACCACCAGCAATAAATCCTGAAGCCAGTAAAGTACCTTTTTCATATCGAAGTTGATTAACAGTTTTATCCTTGCTTCTGGAAGAAACCAACCAACTGATTCCGCCGCCGATTAATAACGGTATGTTCAATTCAAAAGGAATAAACATCCCCAATGCAAAAGCCAGTGCTGGAACTTTCAAAAAATTCAAGGCAAGAGCAATGAGTGCTCCAAAAGCATATAATAACCAGGGTGCTCCTCCACCAGACATCAATGGTTCAATGACAGCAGCCATTGCATTAGCTTGCGGAGCTACCAAAGCTTTTTCACCTGTAAAACCATAAGTTTTATTTAAAATCATAATCACAATGCCAACTGTTGCCGCAGAAACTAACGTGCCCAGAAATTTCCACGTTTCTTGTTTAGAGGGTGTTGTGCCAATCCAATAACCAATTTTTAAATCAGTAATAAATCCGCCTGCCATAGATAATGCTGTACAAACTACACCTCCCATAATGAGAGAAGCCACCATTCCAGTTGTTCCTTTCAAACCTACTGCAACAAGAATAACAGACGATAAAATTAATGTCATGAGCGTCATTCCTGATACCGGATTTGTTCCTACAATGGCTATAGCATTTGCTGCTACTGTAGTAAACAAAAAGGCAATAATGCCAATAACCAAAATGCCAACTATTGCCTGTAATAAATTACCTACTACTCCCAAATAGAAATAAGCAAAGGTCAACAGTAAAGTTACAACAACTCCAACAATAATAATTTTCATCGGAATATCCCGTTGCGTGCGTTTTACAGTTATTTCAACAGGCTTATTTTTCTTAAATTCTTTTGAAGCTAACCGAATCGCATTTTTAATGATACTCCATGAATTGATAACGCCGATGATGCCCGCCATTGCAATTCCGCCAATCCCAATGTGACGAGCAAAATCACGAAAAATAATTTCAGGAGGAACATGAATTAAATTTCCAGTAAAAACAGGGTTTAGTGTATGTAAAAAACTATCATTAAATAAAGGTAAAATTGGAACAATGACAAACCATACCAAAGCTGAACCTGCACAAATAATCGCTGCATATTTTAAACCAACAATATAACCTAAGCCAAGAACCGCCGCACCAACATTTACCTTGAAAACAAGTTTAATTTTATCAGCCAGTATTGTCCCAAAAGGCAAAACGCGTGAAGTAAAAACTTCAGCCCAACTTCCAAAAGTAGCAATAAGAAAATCGTACAAACCACCAATAATACCAGCACGAATCAAGGGTTTTGCTTGATCGCCTCCTTTTTCTCCAGAAACCAAAACTTGAGTAGTGGCGGTTGCTTCAGGGAAAGGATATTTTCCATGCATATCAGAAACAAAATATTTTCTAAAAGGAATCAAGAACAAAATTCCCAGTACTCCTCCTAAAAGTGAACTAAGAAAAACTTGCATGAAATTTACGGTGATCTCAGGATATTTTGCTTGAAGGATATACAGAGCAGGCAAAGTAAAAATTGCTCCAGCAACTATAACACCAGAACTTGCACCAATAGATTGAATAATAACATTTTCACCCAATGAATTTTTTCGTTTTGCAGCACTGGAAAGCCCTACAGCAATGATAGCAATGGGAATCGCCGCTTCAAATACCTGTCCAACTTTCAAACCCAAATAAGCAGCCGCTGCTGAAAAAAGAATTGCCATTAACAAGCCAATTGAAACAGAACGTAAATTTACTTCTGGATAATTTTTCTCAGGTAAAAGAATAGGACGATATTCTTCTCCTTCTTTTAATTCACGATGAGCATTCTCTGGCAATCCTGAAAATCTTTCTTCTGGCATATATTTTTTTGAAATAATACGATTAGTTTTGATATAAAATGCTGGCTGACGAAGCAGGAACCACGAAATTAAGATTGTTAACTACTGAAATCCCTGCGAGATTGATTTTTCCATCATAACAAACCAAATTCCATTCACCTTCGGGAATTTCCACTTCTACCGGTTTCCTATTGCCATTGAAAACGACCAGAATTTCTCGCCAGTTGTCTCCATTAGCATGCTGTGAAAGTTGATAAGCAATGACATTAGGGATATTCATATCAATAAATTTCAAATGTTCCTGTACACTTTGTTCTGTAGCCAATCTAAAAGCAGGATGTAACTTACGAAGCGAGATCAATCCTTTATAATATTCAAAAATATCGTGATAAACAGTCTTGTAATTCCAATTGATTTGATTAATGGAATCGGGCGACTGGTAAGTGTTATGAACGCCTTTTTTATTACGGAAAACTTCTTCACCTGCATAAATAAATGGAATTCCCTGCGAAGTGAAGACAACTGTTTGAGCTAATTTATCAAATTTCATTAATTCCTCTTCGCTAGCATCTTTTGGTAAAGATTTTTTTAATTTATCTACTAAACATAAATCATCATGGCAGGAAACATAATTAATCACCTGAATAGGATCTTTTGCATATGGTTCTTTTGAATAAATAAGTTGAGTATAATCCACTTGAGGATGAAAAATTGCCCCAACAATGCCAAATTTTACACTTTCTTCCAGACTATCCTGTCCTGAGACAAAACCAGGAACTTCAGGATGCAACCAACTACCTGTCAAAGCATCTCGGATATCGTCGCTAAAAACTGCAATTTTATCTAAAAGTCTTGCATTTTTTTTCACTGCCCGTTTTGATTCTGGATAAACAGACGGACCCGCCGTCCAGCCTTCACCATAAACAATAATAGTTGGATCTATTCTATCAAGTGCTTCTCGAATAGCATTCATCGTTTCAATATCATGAACGCCCATCAAATCAAAACGAAAGCCATCAATATGGTATTCAGTTGCCCAATAAACGACCGATTCGACAATAAATTTCCGCATCATGGGACGTTCAGAAGCAGTTTCATTGCCACAACCAGTAGCATTTGACCACGTACTGTCCGGATTCATTCGATAGAAATATCCTGGTACAAGAAGATTCAAGTGAGAATTTTCTCCTGTAAAGGTATGATTATAAACTACATCCATAATTACACGAATTCCTGATTGATGCAATGATTGTACCATTTGTTTGAATTCACGAATTCTTACTGTTGGATCATAAGGATTGGTGGAATAACTTCCTTCTGGAACATTGTAATTCAATGGATCATAGCCCCAATTGTATTTATTTTCAGATAATTTTGTTTCATCAATAGATGCAAAATCAAATACAGGTAACAAATGTACATGAGTAATTCCCAATTCTTTCAAATGATCAATGCCTGTTGTTTCGCCAAATTGATTTTTAGTACTATGTTCAGTAAATGCAAGAAATTTTCCTTTATTTTTTATGCCTGAATTGGGAGAAATTGAAAAATCTCTGAGATGAACTTCATAAATTATTGCATCAGCTTGATTTTTCAGTGGTGGTCGTTGATCATTTTTCCAACCTGAAGGATTGGTTTCTGAAAAATCAATAATAGCAGCACGTTTACCATTTACACCAGTTGCTTTTACCCACATACCGGGTGTTTCATCTAACCACTTGTCATTTATTTTTACTTGAAAAGTATAAAATTTCCCTTTCAAATCTTTTTTTATCTTTAATTTCCATGTCCCATTTTCAGCATGCTTCATATCATAAATCTTATAAGCACTTCCATTTTCGCCATCGTCATAAAGCAATAATTTTACATGTGAAGCAGTAGGTGCCCATACTCTGAAAAACGAAGCTTGTGGGGTATAGGTCAATTCTAAATCAGAACCATTGTAAACAGGATATTCATCATAAGAAGAATAATGAGCAACCTTATGACAGGAACATAAAAACCCTGTAAGAAAAATCATAAAAACAATTTTTTTCATTTTTAAGTGGTTGATTTATAGTAAATTTACGAACAATCTTTAAAAATTTAACAAGTAAAAATTCTCTTTCAAAAAATAAAGACAATTTTATTGAATTCTTTAATTATTTGTAACAATGCCATTTCGTCGTAACAAGGCATCTATTGTTGGTTCTTGTCCTCTGAAACGTTTATATAAAATCATAGGATGCTCTGTTCCACCTTTTTTTAAAATATTCTCCAAAAAAGAATTTGCTGTAGCTTGATCAAATATGCCATTTTTTTCAAACACAGAAAAAGCATCAGCTTCCAGCACTTCTGCCCATTTGTAACTGTAATATCCTGCAGCATAGCCACCTGAAAAAACATGGGTAAAAGTTGGACTGATTGCTGTATTTTCTACATCGGGTAGAATTTGTGTATCAATCATAGATTTTTTTTCAAATTGAATTATATTTCCTTCAAAATCTGTAGATAAAGTATGCCATCCCATATCAAGGTAGCCGAATCCCAATTGGCGAAGACAGGCATAAGCAACATGAAAATTCTTGGCTTCTTTTATTTTATTGATCAGTTCATCAGGAATTTTTTCGTTTGTTTCATAATGAGCAGCAAAGTCATCAAGAAACTCTTTTTGAAAAGCCCAATTTTCCATAATTTGTGAAGGCAGTTCTACAAAATCCCGATAAACATTAGTGCCTGAAAGAGAAGGATAAGTACAATCGCTCAACATTCCATGCAATGAATGACCAAACTCATGCAGAAAAGTAGTTACTTCCTCAAAATTTAATAAAGCAGGTTTGGTAGCAGTAGGTTTGGTAAAATTCATAACAATTACAATCTGCGGGCGACTATCTTTCCCATCTTTTTTCCATTGCCCTTTGAATTCACTCATCCAGGCGCCACTTTGTTTCCCCTCACGCGGATGAAAATCAGTGTAAAGGACCGCTATAAATTTTCCATCTTTATCTGTTACCTCATAAGCTTCAACTTCTGGATGATAAACAGGAATTTTTGGATTTTTTGTAAAATGAATCCCATAAAGTCGTGTTGCTAAACCAAAAACTCCATTTTTTACTTTTTCCAGTTCAAAATAAGGCTTTAACAGTTCATCATTAACTTGATATTTTTCCGATTTCAGTTTTTCAGAATAATAGCTCCAATCCCACGGTTGAACTTTAAAATAAGCTCCAATTGCATCAGCATAAATTTGAATTTCTTCATATTCTTTTCTGGCGGTCGGCTTATAAGCTGTTAACAATTTGTTTAAGAGATCATAAACGTTTTCCTTGTTTTCTGCCATTCTATGAACAAGTACGTAATCTGCATAAGTAGAATATCCTAACAGTTGAGCAATTTTCAAGCGAAGATTGACAATTTTTTTAATTATTTCCTGATTATCATATTCGCCACCTTTCATACATCGGGTATTATAAGCCAAATATAATTCACGCCTTAAATCTCGCTGATCGGCATATTTCATTATGGGTGAGTAAGTAGTTTGCTTTAAATCAATCATCCAACCTTCTTTTCCAGCTTTTCTGGCGTTTTCAGCCAGTGTGTTTAATAAATCTTCGGGCAGACCGCTTAATACATTTTTATCCTTGATAAGCAATTGATATTGATTGGTTTCTTTCAGTACATTTTGACCGAATTGAAGGGTCAGTAGGTTTAATTCTTTTGTATATTGGCGAAAAATTTCTTTATCTGTATCCGAAAGGTTCGCTCCATTTTTTATAAAAGCATCATAGGTTTGCTGTAATAGCATATTTTGTTCAGGAGTAAGTTGAAGCTTATCTTTTTGTCCATAAACAATTTTAATCCGCTGGAACAATTTATCATTTAGATAAATAGAGTTAAAATGTTCAGTTAATTCTGGTGAAATTTTTTCGGCTATTTGTTGAAGTTCATCGTTAGTTTCAGCGCTTAATAAATTAAAAAAAGGCGAACTGACTTTGTCCAGTAATCTACCAGAATATTCTAACGCTTCAATAGTATTTTTAAAAGTAGGTGACTTTGAATTGTTGGTAATAGTTTCTATCTCTTTATTATGCTGGCGAATAGCTTCTTCAAAAGCAGGAATATAATGTTCATTTTTAATTAAGTTGAAAGGGATAGTTTGATGCGGTGTTTTGTAAGTTTCAAAAAAAGGATTGCCTGCCAAAGCAGTAGAAGCTATGGAAGTTGTGACCATAATAAAAAATTTTACGATTAAATGATTTTTATTAAATTTTTGATTTATCTTTTGAGTCATTTTTTGAAAGTAAAATTCTATTTTTTGATAATTTTTTGAATAAATTGTCTATCATCAGTTTGCACTTTAAGAATATAAATTCCTTTGGGACAGTCTGTTAAATCAATTACAAAAGAAGAAGGTTGTTTTTGAGAAATAATCATTTGTCCATTTAAAGCGGTAACTGTCCACGATTGAATTTCAGCATCCGAATGATTTAGATAAAATATTCCTTCCGAAGGATTAGGATAAATAAAGACATTATTTTTAATGATATTATTATTTTCATTGGCAATCGTATCTGTGCTATCAATAAAGTCATCATAATCAATTTCTATTCGTTGAGCTTTTTTTATTGTCCATTCATCATTGAACAAAAAAGGAATATAAGAAGTAACGGGTTCATTTATTTCTCCACCCCAGAAATCGTATTGGGCTTTTATTACATTGGACATTTTTTGGGTATAATTATCATAAAAGATATTGATAACAGGGCGCCATTTTTTATAAATTGGCAAGGAAAGAACTTTCTTTTCTAAATTTCCATTCTTATCATAAAAGTAATCGTAACGGAAATCATTTCGCCAGAATGCCAATTCCCAATGCTGATGAATTTCAGATAGAGGTTGTTGTTGTAAATATTCATATTCACTTTTTTGATAATTTTCCCATTTTGAATAAGTATCATTCCATTTTTTTGTGATAAGCATTGTAACTTGTTGTGTACCAGATTGATAATACCATTGAACAAGTTGATTATTTATCCATTTGTCTGACTCGTCTTTTTGTTGAATAAGATTAGTTGAGATCAAGCCGTTTAACAAATATCCAAAAGTGGAAAGGAATTCCTGTTTCTCATTTTCAGAAACATAGAAAGTAAGAAGAATAGAATCTATTTTTTCATCAGTGGCATAGTGATAATTTATTTCTTGTATCAATCGCCAGTTACTATTTTCAAATTGATAGCTTTTTTTTGTTGTTAATTTTGAATTTTTGTGCTCAAAGTGAGTTTTTAAAATGGGATAAGATGAATTTTGCTCATATTTGTAATCAATTTCCTCTACCAATTGATTATTTTCATAACGGTATTCAATTAAATAAGTTGGATTCCATTTTTTATTTTCCCATTTTCTTTCAATTTGAGAAGTACAATTTTCTCCATCATATGTCCATTCAGTTTGAGAATAGCGAAACCATTGATTGGTTTTTTGAACATATTTGTTTTCTACAGCCTTCTTTTTATTGTTATATATATAAACATATTTATAAATAGAATCATTATCAAGAACATTCAGTTTTGTTATAAATGTTTTGCTGTCACTTGCCTTCAAGGGACAAATAATCAGAGAAAATAAAAAAATGGGGATAACAAAAAAGTTGTTTTTCATTGTTTGTCAATGAATTTGATAAATTTTTCAAAATTAAGCATAAAAATTTAATGTTACAAATACAAAAATACAAAAATATATTAGAAATTTTTGATTAAAAAAGGTGTTTATATGGCTGAAAATAAGTTAATTACAAAGAGCATACAAATCACCACGAGGATTGACTAACAAAATAGGAACAGGAGATTTCTTAACCAGATGAAGTTCTTTTGGACCAAAAACAATATCATCCAGTCCATATTCTCTGGAAGCAGAAACCAGAATTATTCCAGCATCTTCATTGATAGCTACTTGTACAGCTTCTTTTTCAATTTTATAACTATCAGAATTGCCTTTTGTAAGTGTATAATTTAATTGAAATTTATCAAACAATTCTTTCATCTTTTCGGCTGTTTGTCTGGCTTTTGAACCATAATCATTAGCCAGGAGCATTTTTATTTCACTTCTACAAAAGCGTCCAAAAGCAGATGCAAATTGAGCTTTTTCAATTTCTTCTTCTAAAAAATTAATGGGAACTATTACTTTTGATAAATCCAGAGGAGGGAATGAATTTTTAAAAAGAACATAAGGTATTCGTAACTCACGACATTGTGAAAGCCAAAAACGAATATTTTTTTTTGAATCGTCAAGCAATTGGATGAAAAGAAATGATGCTTCTACTTTTTCGCACATTTCGGTAAGCTCTTGAGGTGTTGAAGCTCGAAAAATTTGAACAGGTTGTAGAAACAGTTGTAAAAAATCAATTCGGGATTTTAAAAGTGATTCCTCTTCAGGAACCCATTCCTTTTTCTGAACATTTATCAATAAAATTCCTAATTTTTTTTCAAGTTGAACAGCCAAACAGGAAGCACTTTTTAGTAACTCGTCCGCAGTATCTACTTGTTGAATCAAAGCTAAAATCATATTTTACTTGAAAAAGAAGATAAACCGTTTCAATTTATTCATAAATATACACCCGTTTTACCCGACGTGAAACACGTGTCAATACTTCATAAGGAATGGTGTTTAATTTTTGAGAAACTTCAGAAATGAGTAAATGTTCACCAAAAATCTCTACTGGATCGCCTTCTTTAACATCAAAATGGGTTACATCAATCATGGTTAAATCCATGCAAACATTTCCAACTACTTTTGCTGGTTTACCATTGACCAAAACTTCACCAACACCATTTCCCAATTTACGATCAAAACCGTCAGCATAGCCAATTGGAATTACCGCAATTTGAGCATCTTCTTTCATCACAGCTTTTCGTCCATAACCTATAGTTTCTCCTTTTTTGACGTTTTTGATTTGTAAAATAATAGTTTTCAATGAACAAACCTGTCTGAGCTTTACATCAGGCAAAGAACTAATGCCATAATGTCCAATTCCGAGTCGCACCATATCAAACTGATATTCCGGGAAACGTTCAATTCCAGCAGAATTTAATATGTGACGTAAAATATGATGTGAAAAAGCTGCTGAAAACTTATCTGCACAACTGGAAAAAGTTTCTACTTGTTGTCTTGTAAAATTATCTAATGCTGGTTCATCCGAAGCTGCCAGATGAGAAAAAACTGAACGAACTTTTAGTTGATTCTGATTTTTCAGAATAGAAATTAATTTATCAACTTCAGAAGGATCAAATCCCAATCGATGCATGCCACTGTCAATTTTAATATGAATCGGATAATCCACAATACCTAATTTCTCTGTAGCGGTTAAAAAGGATTCCAGTATACGGAAACTATAAATTTCAGGTTCTAATTGATAATCCAGAATCATTCTGAAACTTCCTTTTTCCGGATTCATTACAACGATAGGAATTCTAATACCTTCTTCTCTTAATTCTGCACCTTCGTCAGCCACAGCTACAGCAAGATAATCACAATGATGATGCTGTAAAACTCTTGCCACTTCTTCTGAACCGCTTCCATAAGCAAAAGCTTTTACCATACTCATAATTTTTGTTTCAGGTAAAAGTTTTGACCGAAAATAATTGAAATTTTCAATCAAGGCATTCAAATTTACTTCTAACGTCGTTTCATAAGCTACTAATTCTAACCTCTCCAGAATTTTTTCAAATTGAAATTTACGGGAACCTTTGAGAAGAATAATTTTATTTTGAAAAGTATAAAGTAACGATGATTTTAAGAAATCTTCAGTGGTTTCAAAAAAATTTTTATCAGCAAAATCAAATTTGTCAGCATATTTTGATATTTCTGGACCAATACCAATCATCTTCTGTATATTTTTACTTTTCACCAGAAAAGCTACTGTTTTGTATAATTCTTCTGAAGAATGTCCACTTTGTAAAATATCAGAAAGAATAAGGGTTCGCGATAAATCTTTGGAAGCTGCTTGTTGATTTAAAAAATCGAGAGCGATGGTTAAAGAATTGATATCTGAATTATAAGTATCATTGATAATCAAACAGTTATGAACTCCTTGTTTAACTTCCAGTCGCATTTCAACTGCTTCCAATTGCAAAATCCGATTTTTAATTGTTTCATAATCATAGCCTAAATATAACATCAGACTTATGCAATGCAAACTATTTTCAATGGAAGCATCATCAATAAAAGGAATAGTAAAAGTAGTTTCCTGATTTTGATATTTTAAACTGACTTCTGTTGCATTTGATTGTTTTTTAATATTCAAAATCCTGACAACAGCTTTTTCGTTTTTTCCCCAGGAAAATAGTTTTCCCTTAAAATTTGATTGAGCAATGGCAATATCAACAAGTTTATTATCACAGCAATAAATTAATACTTCTGCATGAGTAAAAAGTTTGAGTTTTTCTTCACATTTTTGTTTTAGTCCGGAAAAATTTTCCTGATGAGCTTCTCCCAAATTGGTAAAAATGCCAATAGTAGGTCGAATAATTGGTTCTAAACGTTCCATCTCGTGAGGTTGAGAAATGCCTGCTTCAAATATTCCCAATTGTGTATTTCCATTCAATGCCCAAACTGAAAGCGGAACGCCAATTTGTGAATTATAACTGCGAGGGGAACGAGTAATGCGATAATCGAAACGAAGTAACTGATAAAGCCATTCTTTAACGACAGTTTTACCATTACTTCCTGTGATGCCAATGATGGGAATTTGAAAAGAATTTCGATGAAAAGCAGCCAATCGTTGTAGTGCTTCAAGCGTGTCTTTCACAAAAAGAAAAATTGCTTTTTCATAATTGTCAAATTCTGGTCGCATTTCACTCACCACAAAATAATGAACATTTTGTTCATAAAGTTCTCCTATATATTTATGTCCATCATTTCTTTGCGTCTTAATGGCAAAAAAAAGACTTTCACTTGGAAAAGATATTGTTCGGCTATCAGTTAATAACCAATTAATTTCAATATCTGGAATATTTTTCTTGACTTTTGTATTAAGGACAGTTGCAATTTGAAAAAGTTTCATGGATTAAAATTTTATTCTTGCTATAATACCTTCTGTTGTAGTAATGACAAATTCATTTGAAGAAAGAAAGGAAACAGTATTGATAATGGAGTTGCCAATTTTGTGTTTCCAGCTTACAGAACCATCTTTCGCGTTTATTCCTACTAACAAACCATTTTTTGTTCCAAAAACAATTACTCCATTTCGTTCAATAAGCATGCTGGGATTATGATCATACCCAAATTGAGCATTGGTTTTCCAGATTATTTTCGGATAATTTGTTTGCACATCGACAGCAAACACGCTGTCATTCATGGCTCGACTGTAAACGGTATTTTTATCTTCAGAAATTCCAATCGTTTCTCGTACCTCATGTTGATTGGTTCGCCAAACAACTTTTCCTGTTTCTGCATCCAATGATGTCCAAAAACGATCCGGAGCGGTAATAAATATTTTATTGAATGAATATACCGGCAAAACTGCTGCTGGAGAATAAAAAATATTTGAATTGCCATTATTCCATTTCCAAGCTAAACTGCCATCTTTAAGATGTAATGCATAAAAATAGGTATCCCATGCACCAAAATAAACTTTTCCATTAGCAACGACGGGACGAGTTTCAATATAATTTTTTATTCCTTCATATTGCCAGATTAAATTACCCGTATGTAAGTTTAAAGCTCTAAAATATCCATCACTTCCTCCAATAAGTACGGTATCATTTTGAATATAAGGACATCCGAGAACGGCTTTTTCTGTCGTAAATTTCCAAATTAAATTGCCGTTTTGAGTATTCAAACAATAAATGTTGCCGTCAGTAGAGCCAAAAACTACTTTCCCATTTTGAACAGCAGGCGAAGAAATAATTCTGTTATCAGTTTTAAATTTCCATTTTAAATTTCCATTATTTGCAAAAATACAGTAAAAATAACCTTTATCATCACCATAGTAAATATAATTTTCAGAAATTGCTGGAATGGTGTAAATTGCAGCCAATGTGTTTTTTCTCCATTTTTCTTTTACGTTTGGATAAAATTGATTTATAGCAAAGGAAGGACGGAGAGATAAATTTGGCTTTGGGTAATGTTTTTTGCCGAATGGTAAACTTAACCATTTACGGGCAGTTTTACCAATTATTTTTTCATAAACATAAATAGAATCACTCACATTTAAAATTGAATAGCCACCTTTTAGTTCATTTCCTCTTAAAGTTGAGCGATGAACGATACCTGGAATTTCATCATAATTCAAAAAAACATTTCGATGATAATGTCCTCCTAATACTGCTTGAACATTATAGCGACGAATAACATCAGTTACTTCATACCAATTGTCAACATCGCCATTTAAAAGTGGATAATGAGTTACTACAAATATGGGATTATTTTTACCAATTTTCTTTAATTGTTTTTTTGTCCATTCAATATCTTGTGGTGCTACGTGTCCATCGCCCATTTTGATAATGGGTCCAGTTGCAAAACCAATAAAATAACAATCGTTATAAGTAAAAGAAAATTTATCATCACCAAAAATTTTAGCAAAATCTGTTGCCCCAGATTCACTCCATTTCATTTCATGATTTCCGGGCACAATGTAATAAGGATTTTTGAGTTGATCTAAAATTCCTTTAGCCATTTCAAGCGATAATTTATCTCCATAATTGGTAACATCGCCTGACACAAGGATAAATTCAATCTGATTGTTGGTATTGATTTCATCGATTACCATTTGAAGGTCTTCTGAAGCTTGAGGATTTGTTGCAGAAATATGCAAATCAGTTAATAATGCGAAACTAAAAGGACGTTGAGCGAAACCAATGATAAAGAAAGAAATAAAAAAGTAAACCACTAAAAAAATTCTCTTTTTCATCTTTTATGTAGGATTATTTAATAACGATTTACAAAGTTACAATTTTCATTTGAGTATTGATTGGTATTTTATAGTAGAATTTTCACGAGGTATTATCTGAAAAGGGAAAAGTAAAAAAGTAAATATTAAAAAAAACCGTTCATAACTTATATGAAACGGTTTTTATCTTTGAGTAAAAAAAGAAAATTATCCTAAATAACTTTTTAATGATTTACTTTTTGAACTTGTTCGTAATCGTCGGATAGCTTTTTCTTTAATTTGACGAACCCGTTCGCGTGTCAAACCTAACTCATCGCCTATTTCTTCAAGTGTCATTGCAGGAACTCCTAATCCAAAAAACTTCTTAATAATTTGATGTTCTCTTTCCGACAAAGTAGACAAAGCTCTTTCAATTTCTTGTGATAAGGATTCATTGATTAGAATATGGTCAGTATCAGGCGAATCTTCATTTACCATTACATCCAGTAAGGTGTTTTCTTCTCCTTCTACAAATGGAGCATCCATAGAAATATGACGTCCTGATACCTTCATCGTGTCAGCAATTTTATCTACCGGGATATCTAACTCTTCGGCTAATTCTTCGGGGGAAGGAGTACGCTCGTTTTCTTGCTCGAATTTTGAAAGGGCTTTATTAATTTTATTTAACGAACCTACCTGATTCAATGGTAACCGCACAATACGAGATTGTTCAGCCAAAGCTTGTAAAATAGATTGCCTAATCCACCATACGGCATAGGAAATGAATTTGAAACCCCGTGTTTCGTCAAATTTTTCAGCAGCTTTTATAAGTCCTAAATTTCCTTCATTGATCAAATCAGGCAAGCTCAATCCTTGATTTTGATATTGCTTTGCCACTGAAACTACAAAACGTAAATTTGCACGAGTAAGTTTTTCTAAAGCCGCTCTATCACCTTTGTGAATGCGTTGGGCTAATTCTACTTCTTCCTCAACAGTTATAAGATCTTCTCTACCAATTTCTTGAAGGTATTTATCAAGGGATGCGCTTTCTCGGTTTGTTATAGATTTAGTAATTTTTAATTGTCTCATTTTTCTTCAAAAAATTAGGGTGCAAAATTAATATTTTTTTCTTTAATATTAAAATTCGATATAAATAACATTTCAAACACGAAATTGTTTTAATAAGATTATTTTTTCAGGGATTATTTAAGAATTATTTAAAACGCTAAAGGATGAACTTTAAGTTTTTTAAAAATTGGGTATAAAGTTCATCCTTTATTCAATTTATGGAACGATAAAGGTCTTTTTAATCGTTTTCCAAATTAATAGCATAATAGGTAATTTTCCCATCGGGATAAATGCCACTGAGGAAAAGAACTTTTTCTTCACTATTCATTGCCACTGTTAGAGCACTCTGTATGTCTTCTATTTTCCGAATAGTTTGATTATTTATTTTCAGAATAATATATCCTGCTTTTACGCCATTTTGTAATAATTTACCTTTAGTAAGTGAAACTACTTGCATACCGTAATTGATATTCAATTTTTTCTTTAAAGAAGCTGGTACTTCCTTGAAGGTAGCACCTAAAATTTCTTCAACATTTATTTTATCAGCAGAAACAATGCTTGAAATCCCTTGTGCATTTTTTAGCTCTACATTGTTAAATTTCAATTTCTCATTTTTGCGCATTACCGTAACAGAAATTTTATCGCCCGGTTTATAGCGTCCAATTTGTTCCTGAAGTTCTGCTACCGACTTTACATTTACTCCATTGACGTTGATAATCACATCACCTTCCTTAATTCCTGCTTTTTCTGCAGCACTTCCTGGATTTACATTAGCTACATAAGCTCCTTCCAAAGTTTTTAAATCTTTTTCTTTTGCCAATTGTGCAGTAATGTCAGTAATTTCTATACCCAATACTGCTCTTTGAACTACTCCATATTGACGAAGATCTGAAACCACTTTTTTCACAATGCTGGTTGGAATAGCAAAAGCATAACCTGCATAAGAACCAGTTTGGGATGCAATAGCAGTATTAATTCCTACTAATTGTCCTTTAGTATTTATAAGTGCTCCGCCACTGTTTCCTGGATTAACTGCGGCGTCGGTCTGAATAAATGATTCAATTCTCATTTTGGAATTGATAATATTGATATTACGAGCTTTTGCACTGACAATTCCTGCTGTAACAGTAGAAGTAAGATTAAAAGGATTACCAATTGCCAGTACCCATTCACCCACTTTCAGTGAATCAGAATTTCCGAAAGGAATAATCGGTAAATTATCAGCATCTATTTTTATTAAAGCAAGATCAGTATTTGGATCTGTCCCTACTACTTTTGCATCAAAAGTTCTTTTGTCATTTAACGTTACTTCAATTTGATTAGCACGGTCAATGACATGGTTATTTGTAACTATATAACCATCATTTGTAATAATTACTCCTGAACCTGAACCTTCAATCACAGGGGGTTCTTGATAAAATCTTGGCGTTCCAAAAAAGAATTCAAAAAAAGGATCAGGGCTGAAAGATAATTGAGCTTTTGATTTTGTTTTAACGTGAACCACTGAATGCACACAAAGTTCTGCAGCTACTGTGAAATCCGTTTCTCCTGCACTGGATACTTCAGCAAATTTTGCATACGCAGCAGGAACTTGAAGATTCTGATTAAAATTATTGTTCTTGTTTTTATTTGTAAAATAACTCGTAATAAGACTGGAAGCCACACTCACAATAATAATCAAAAACATCAAGCCAACTGCTTTCGCTTTTTTTGTTGTCTTCATTTGTTGTTTTTTTAAAAGTTATTTTTAATATAAATTTTTATGATTGAGAGACAAAAATAATACCTAAAATTGATAATGAACTCTTGCGTTTAAATAAATTATGTTTTATACATAACAGTTTTGATAAAGATTTGTTTAAAATTAATTGATAAATTCATTCATTGCTTGATATTATCAAAACAAGAGATTTTTCAAATGTTTACAAAAGCAAAGAAAAATTTAATAAAAAAACCACTTTTAAAGGTGGTTTCTTTGGTTTAAAATTGACAGGAGAATGATAATTTTTCTTATTTTTTATAACCATACACTGCAATTTCCCCAAGCTCTTCTTCGATACGCAACAACTGATTATATTTAGCCATACGGTCAGAACGACTTAGTGAACCAGTTTTGATTTGTCCTGAATTAGTTGCTACTGCAATATCAGCTATTGTAGAATCTTCTGTTTCGCCTGAGCGATGTGAAATGACGGATGTATATCCCGCACGATGTGCCATTTCAACAGCATCAAGCGTCTCACTTAAAGTGCCAATTTGATTTACCTTAATTAAAATGGAATTTGCACAACCCATTTCAATGCCTTTTTTCAAGAATTCAACATTGGTTACAAACACATCATCGCCAACTAATTGAATTTTTTTGCCTAACTTTTCTGTTAAAAGTTTCCAACCTTCCCAGTCATTTTCGCTCATCCCGTCTTCTATAGAATCAATAGGATATTTGTTGACCAATTCTGTTAGATATTCAACTTGCTGAGCTGAAGTGCGTTTTGCACCATTGGGTCCTTCAAATTTAGAATAATTATAGATGCCATTTTCATAAAATTCAGAAGAAGCACAATCAAGTCCAATCATCACATCTTTTCCTGGCTTATAACCAGCTTTTTTAATGGCAGTCAATATTGATTCAATGGCATCTTCAACTCCTTTTAAAGTTGGAGCAAAACCACCTTCGTCCCCTACAGCAGTGCTCAAATTTCTTTCTTGAAGGACTTTTTTCAAAGAATGAAAAACTTCAGCGCCCATTCGGAGCCCTTCACGAAAGGTAGGAGCACCTACCGGACGAATCATGAATTCCTGAAAAGCTATGGGGGCATCGGAATGCGAACCACCATTGATAATGTTCATCATGGGGACAGGCAAAACATAAGTATTTGTTCCACCAATATAGCGATACAAAGGAACATCAAGATAAGCGGCAGCAGCTTTTGCAACAGCTAAAGAAACTCCCAAAATGGCATTGGCGCCTAACCTTGATTTCGTTTTTGTACCATCCAAAGCAATCATTTTTTTATCAATTGATCGTTGCTCTAATGAGCACATGCCGATTAATGCTGGAGCGATAATGTCATTCACATTTGCAACAGCTTTTAATACACCTTTGCCAGAATAGCGATTTTTGTCACCATCGCGTAATTCAATAGCTTCATTTTCGCCTGTTGAAGCACCTGAAGGAACAGCAGCACGTCCCATTACACCACATTCCAATGTTACATCTACTTCAACTGTCGGATTGCCTCTTGAATCCAGTATTTCACGGGCAATAATTTTTTCAATTCTACTCATGTTTTTTTAATTTTTAATTAATTTAGAAATATTTTGATAATCATTTTTTTCTGATGCAAAGTAACAAAATGTTCTCATAATATTATTTGATAAATCATTAAAATTTCAAAAAGGATGTTTTTTCGTGGATTAAAAATAATTAATTTTAAAAGCTATTTCAAATTTCCAAAATGATTTAGAAATTAAAAAAATATCAGATATTTTAACTTTCACAAATATTTATGTAATAAACTTTTTTGCAAAAAACTTTTATCTTTGCATAAAATCCTTATTATTTTACTGATGTTAAAACAACAATTACAACAAAAATTACAACAGAAACTTTCGCCTGCCCAAATTCAAGAAATAAAGCTACTCGAAGTGACTACTTTAGAGTTAGAAGAACGAATACGCCAGGAATTGGAAGAAAATCCAGTTCTGGAGGAAGGTCCGGAACCCGAGCTCGAAAAAGAAGAACTTTCTGACGATTTTGAAGAAGAAAAAATTGATGAGGAAGTCAATGATGAGATTGATTTTGAAGAATATCTTGATGAAGATGAAATTCCTGATTATAAGCTTAGAATTAATAATACTTCAAAAGATGACAAATATGAGGAAATTCCTTTTTCTGCGGGTATGACTTTTCATGATTATTTGATGGATCAATTGAACCTAATTCCTCTTACAGAGAAAGAAAAAATTATTGCCGAATTTATTATAGGAAATATAGATGAAGAAGGATATTTACGTAGAAAGCCTGAAGCACTTATTGATGATTTGGCTTTTCAGTTGAATATTGAAACAAATGAAGAAGAAATCAGGAAAATTATCAAAATCATTCAACAGCTTGATCCTCCAGGTGTCGGAGCTTACGATTTACAAGAATGTTTGCTGCTTCAGTTAGAACGTAAACCTTTTACGCCTGAAATTGATATTGCCAAACGTATTGTAAAAGAGTATTTTAAAGAATTCACAAGAAAACATTTTGAAAAATTAATCAAAGGGTTGGAAATTGATGAGAAAAAACTAAAAAAGGCAATGAATGAAATAATAAAACTTAATCCGAAGCCTGGAAGTGGCTGGAGCGGCAGTGTGCTGGAGAAATCCATGACCACAGTAGTGCCTGATTTTATTCTGGAAAACAAAGAGGGGGAACTTTATGTGCATTTAAACAATAGCAATATTCCTGAGTTACGGATTAATAGTACGTACAATTCAATGTTTCAGGATTATATGGCGAATAAACGAAATCAGACTCCTCAAATGAAAGAAGCTTTAATGTTTGTAAAACAAAAAATTGATTCTGCTCGATGGTTTATTGATGCTATTAAACAACGCCAACAAACGTTATTAACCACTATGTCGACAATAGTGGAGTATCAAAAAGATTTTTTTCTTGAAGGAGATGTAAGATACTTAAAACCTATGATTCTCAAAGATATTGCTGATCGCACGGGATACGATATTTCAACCATTTCACGTGTTAGCAACAGCAAATATATTCAAACCGATTTTGGAATTTTCCCAATAAAATATTTTTTTTCTGAATCGATGATCAACGAATCTGGAGAAGAAATTTCAACACGTGAAATAAAGAAAATTCTCTTGGAATGTATTGAAAATGAAGATAAAAGTAAACCGTTGAATGACGAAAAATTAGTAGAAGTATTGAAAGAAAAAGGTTATAATATTGCTCGAAGAACGGTGGCAAAATATAGAGACCAGCTCAACATTCCTGTTGCCCGACTTCGTAAACAAATATAGTTGCGAGATACGAAGTTCAAAATGCGAGTTACGAATTCTGAGCTAAGAGTATGTAATACAAGTTATTACAGTAATTTTTTAATGCACTGAATTTTTACAAGATAAATTTTTTAAAATGAAAACTTTTTATAAAATAATTTCTATTTTATTTCAGCCTATTTTATTACCTACCTATGGAATGTTGCTAATGATGCAGATTCCACTTTTTGCAAATAATTTTCCTTTTTATTGGAAAGCTTATGCAGTGGGTGGAACATTTTTATTTACTGGTCTTCTTCCTGCTATTCCAGTATTAATTATGTATTTTAAAAAGCAAATTAGCAATCTTTTTATTTCTAATCGTGAGGAACGTACTTTGCCTTATTTATTTTCTTTTTTAGCTTATCTCTTTTGGGGCTTGTTCTTATTGAGAACTATGCGACTGCCACTTTTTATTGCCAGTGTTGGCTTTGGCTCAGCACTTTCTATTATTATCATTACCTTTATTAATACAAAATGGAAAATTAGTGCCCATTTAACTAGCATGGGAGGCTTTACGGGCGGAGTTTTTGGAATTTGTTATCGGTTTGCGATAAATCCTGTTTGGTTGTTTGTTGTGGTTTTATTTGTTTCTTGCCTTTCGGCAATAGCCCGTATTGGAGTGAAAGCCCATACCCCAATGCAAACTCTGGCAGGCTTCGTAGTTGGTTTTTTATGTACTTTTATTCCTGTCATGATTTTGAAATAAGCAATTTGAATAATCCCTAATTTATCATTAAGAATTTTTTTAATAATGTTAGATATTTAAACATTATATATTATATTTTACCTCAATATTTTATATTCGATTAAAATTCCTTTTGATTTATTGTGATCAAAACCAGTAGAATTATTTTTTGTTTATAAAATATATCACATTAATTTTTTGATTTTCAGTATTTTGTTAATTTTTTTTTTATAATCGTTGATTAAAAAAAATTTTTCTTTTAATTAATTATAGTTTACCTCCTATAATTAAGAACGATTTTTTATTCTCGTATTTGACCATTTCCTTTAATGATCCACTTGTAAGTACATAGTTCATTTAAAGCCATTGGACCACGGGCATGCATTTTCTGTGTGCTAATACCGATTTCTGCTCCCAATCCAAATTGAGCTCCATCAGTAAAAGCTGTAGAAACATTGGTATAAACACAAGCTGCGTCGACCATCGTGTCAAAAAGAGCTATGTTTTCTTCATTTTCGCTTATTATACATTCGCTGTGCTTTGAGCCATATGTTGAAATGTGCTGAATAGCTTCCAGAATAGATTCTACCGTTTTAACAGCCATTTTGTAATCCAGAAATTCAGTACCAAAACTTTCTTCAGTAGCTTTTTGTAACAAAGAGACAGGATATTTGCCTACCAAAAAAGTATAAGCTTTTGCATCTGCATAAATAATCACATTTTTTTCTGCTAATTTTTGACACAGAATAGGCAGATCGTTCAATCGCCTTTCATGAATAATAAGGCAGTCGAGAGCATTACAAACGCTAACTCGACGCGTTTTGGCATTAAAAATAATTTTACTTCCTTTTTCTACTTCGCCAAATTCATCAAAATAAGTATGACAAACGCCTGCACCTGTTTCTATTACTGGAATTTTGGAATGTTCGCGTGTGAATTCGATCAACCCTTTTCCGCCCCGTGGAATAATTAAATCTACATATCCTACTGCATTTAGCAGTTCAATAGTGGCTTCACGCCCGGCAGGAAGCAAGGTAACAATATGATTGTCCAGATCAAATTTTTGCAGTACGGAACGAATAATTTTCACTATTGCTTCGTTGGAATGATATGCATCTGTGCCGCCTTTTAATACACAAACGTTTCCTGATTTAAGACAAAGAGAAAAAACATCAAATGTAACATTGGGACGGGCTTCGTAAATGATTCCAATCACACCAAATGGCACCGTTACTTTTGAAATTTTCATCCCATTAGGACGAATTGTTTCTATTAAAATTTTTCCAAGTGGAGAAGGTAATGCTGCTACATTACAAATATCTGTAGCAATATTTTCAAGACGCTGTTCATTTAATAAAAGCCTGTCATACATTGGATTAGTCCGATCCATTGCCGACAGGTCTTTCTGGTTGGCTGATAAGATTTCCTCTTTTCGTTTTAAAGTTTCTTCTGCTATATCCAATAAAACATCACGAATGGTTTTATCATTTACAAAATAAAGTGTCTGAGAAGCTTTTAGAGCAGCTTCTTTCCAATTTATATTGTTATTATCCATAATTTTAAAAATTAAAAATAAAATTTTTTGAGCGGATTTTATTTTACAAAAGTATCACTTAACAAGAATAACGACAAAATTAAATCAATATTTTAAATAAATTAATTGCTTCTTGGTAATTTTTGGAGTAAAAAATAATAAAGAAAAATGATTTACTAATATCGTTTTATAGTATTTGTAGTTTAAGATACATTGTTATAGTTAGATATTAAAAAGTCATTATTTGATTCAGAAAAAGAAATAAATTGGAAAAGTTTTAATTTTTTTTTCTAAAAAAATGGTGTAATTTTGAAAGAAAAAATTTATTATAGTTATGGCAAAAGAAGTTGTTCAGAATTCAGGAATTATTTACAATTCGTTAACAAATGGAAGTAAAATTGTTGGAAAAATTATTGCTGATAGTGATTTTAGAATAGATGGAGAAGTGGAAGGAGAAATTGCCTGCAAGGGAAAATTAATCATTGGTCAAAAAGGCTTCTTAAAGGGTTCTATTACTTGTAATAATACCGAAATTTTAGGTAGAGTAGAAGGGAATCTTCTTGTTTTTGACACTTTGACTCTCCGAGAAACAGCTATTGTTAACGCTGATGTAAGAACCAAAGTATTGGTAGTAGAGCCAAATGCAATATTTAATGGCTCTTGCTCAATGCAGAACAATCTTGAAAAGGAATCAGAGGAAAATCTAAAAGAAATAAAAAAACCAGAATATCAATCAACTAATGTTTAATACTCATTTAACATTAGTTGATTTTTAGTTTTCTCCAGCTACATTAAAATTAAAAAACCATCAGGCATAGGATAAAAAGGAAAATCTTATTTTCTTTTTTTTCGTTCGTAAACAGAGAAAGTATAAGCGTAAGGGTTTTTATCATCAGCAGGGTGATCTTCTCTGCATATTTCTTCCCATTCGTCAAAATTAATTTCTGGGAAAAAGGCATCCGCCTTAAAATTTTCATGTACCCACGTAATGTACATTCTGTCAGCAATATCAATAGCTTGTTTAAATACTGAAACACCACCGATGATAAATACTTCCTCATCATTTTTGCATATTTCAATAGCTTCTTCTAATGAATTAGCTTCTACATATCCTTTTGTGATTCCTTCGGAAATAACTGAAGTCAAAACAATGTTTTTTCTATTTGGAAGCGGTCCATTTGGCAAATTATCAAATGTGCGTTTCCCCATGATAACAGGATGACCTGTAGTAAGCTGTTTAAAATATTTCAAATCTGCTGGTAAATGCCATGGAAGTTTATTCAAATTTCCAATTGCATAATTGTCAGCAACAGCAGCAATGATCGAAATTTTAGGCATGATGCATCACTTTAAATGTTTATAAGTGTTAAGACAATTTTTCAAAGTTACTAAAAAATATGAAAGCTCTCAACGTTTATTAAAAAATTTGTTTTTTGATTTTTCCGGAAAGAAATTAATCAATCCTTTTTTATACTGCTACTTCACCTTTAATGGGAGGGTAAGGATCATAATTAATAAGTTCAAAATCAGAATACTGAAATGAAAAAATATCTTTAACATCAGGATTAATCTTCATAGTGGGCAAAGGACGAGGAATACGAGTTAATTGTAATTTTACTTGATCCAGATGATTCAGATAAATATGGGCATCACCTAAGGTATGAATAAATTCACCTGCTTTCAAGCCTGTAACCTGTGCCATCATCATTAATAACAATGAATAAGAAGCAATATTAAAAGGTACTCCCAGAAAAATATCAGCACTTCGCTGGTAAAGTTGCAAGCTTAAAGTGCCATTCACCACATAAAATTGAAAAAGTATATGACAGGGTGGTAATTTCATTTGAGGAAGTTGAGCCACATTCCAGGCACTTACAACTATTCTCCGAGAATTTGGGTTATTTTTTATGGTATTAACTGCTTCTGAAATCTGATCGATATATCCGCCCTTGTAATCAGGCCAGGAACGCCATTGATAGCCATAAATGGGACCTAAATCTCCATTTTTATCTGCCCATTCATCCCAGATAGTCACACCATTTTCTTGCAGATATTTCACATTGGTGTCTCCTTTTAAAAACCAGAGCAATTCATAAATAATAGATTTTAAATGTAATTTTTTGGTAGTGAGGCAAGGAAAACCTTCCTCTAACACAAAACGCATTTGATGTCCAAAAATACTGATAGTTCCTACTCCGGTTCGATCTTCTTTGTAAACCCCTTCGGTAAGTACTTTATTCAATAAATGTAAATATTGTTTCATTTTTTAAAAAATATTTTATTTTTATCAATATAAATTATAGGTTGTTTTAAGCACTTTGAATTCTGTTCGTCGATTAATTTGATTGGCAATTTCCTGTTGCTCAGGCGTCAAAGTTAAAATATAACTTTCGGTTAAAGATTGTCCCAGTTTTAAAAATGGATATTTCTGAACCAAATTTTCATCTACTACAACGGGTTGTTCTTCTCCATAACCTACTGCTGTTAATCGTTCTTTTTCTATTCCATGCTTAATTAAATAATCAACAACAGATTGAGCTCTTTTTTCTGAAAGAATTTTATTGAATTGATTATCTCCCACATAATCAGTATGAGAACTTAATTCAATGGTAATGTTTGGATTATCTTTTAATACTTGCACTAATTCTTGCAAGGCTTTTTCAGAAGCGGGTGTCAAATCCCATTTCCCAAATTCATAAAAAATATTTTCAATTTTAATGGGTTTATTAATCGGATATAATTTAAAATCAACGTGATATGTTTTACTTTCTTGAACACCCATCGTTGACAATTTATTTTGCTGATTCAGGTATCCTCGTGCAGAAGCCAGCATAACATAATCCGCATCTTTTTCCAATTTAAAACGATATGAACCGTCTTTTTTAGTTTGTGTATAAGCATTGATTCCTGTATTACTTACAATTCTTATTTTTGCATCTGGGACAGGCTGCCCGTTTTCATCAACTACTTTTCCTTCGAGTAAATAAATTATTTCTGGTAATTCAAAACTCCAAATAGCGTCATAACCACGATTTTCATTTCTGTTTGAAGAAAAATAACCTCGTTCGGCATTTCCTTCAAAAGTAATTCCAAAATCGTCAGATGAAGAATTAATTGGGATTCCCATATTTTGTATTTGCCAAACACTGTCTGTACGTTGAGTAGCTTTAAAAATATCGAGCCCTCCAAAACCAGGATGACCATTTGAAGAAAAATAAAGTGTTCCATCAATTCTTATTGTCGGGAACATTTCATCACCCGGTGTGTTAATAAAAGGACCTAAATTTTCTACATATTTACATTCTCCACCTTCTAAAACAGTTCGATAAATATCTTTTCCACCGAAACCGGAAGGATGATCAGAAACAAAGTAAAGTGTTTCACCATCGGGTGCAATTGCTGGATGAGCCACCGAAATGCTTGAATCTTTAAAGATAGTAATTCTTTGAGGTGTGCTCCAACTTCCACCTGCACGTTTAGAATAATAAATTTCAGCTCCCATATCTTTTTCCTGTGATTGTTGAGCTCGAGAATAATACATGGTTTTACCATCTGAGCTGAAGGAACAAACACCTTCGTCGGAATCTAAAGCATTAATCTCACCTTCGATAAATTCGGGTTTTCCCCATTTCCCGATCGCATTCTTTTTTACCATTAACAAATTATTTTTAGGTAAACCAGTAATAGGATCAGCTTTCGGAGGAGCTTTTTTATTCATAGGACGAGTAGAAGTAAACACCAACACATCACTTCCAGAGTTCATAAAAGAAGGGCTGAAAGAAGAAGACTTTCGTTCATTAAATTGTTTTTCATAATTTATTTGATAACGAGTAGGAGTGTTTTTCCATTGCTCAATAGAATCTATCGCTAAAATCCCATTTTTTGCAACAACATTGGAAGAATCTTTCTGAAGATATATTTTATAATATTTTAAAGCATCTGTATATTTCCTATTTTTGTGCAATTGTTGAGCATATCTTAAAAAAACAATACTGTCGGAAAAATTATTTCTGATGGAATTGGCATAAGCTTGTTCAGCTCGATAATAATTTGTCAATCGATAACATTCACCTTGCCGAAAAGCTACATAAGCTCGCATAGGTTTATCCTTAGAAGAAAGCTGGCTATAGCAACGTTTATATAAATCGCCAGCAGCATAATATTCTCCAATTTCAAAACGATTATCAGCTTTTTTGATTCTTGAAGTAGTATTGCATCCTTCCAGTAAAAGAAAAGCTAAAAGAATCACTATGACGCCGAAAATTCTAAAACGCATGAATAATATTAAAAAAGCGAGAAAAGTGAAATTTATAAATTTTCATTAAGTCATTCCAACTCATGAATTACTAATCCAGAGCGTAATTTAGGCTCAAACCAAGTAGTTTTAGGAGGCATGATATTTCCTGAGTCAGCTATTGCTATTAATTGTTTCATCGATACTGGATACAAGGCAAATGCTGCTTTCATTTTTCCACTGTCAACCAATCTTTTTAATTCACCTAAACCTCGAATTCCTCCTACAAAATCAATTCGTTTATCAGTACGCAAATCTTTAATATCTAAAATATTATCTAGAATATAATGGGACAACACCGTAACATCCAATCCTTCAATCGGATCAGCATCATTATAAGTTCCTTCTTTAGCTGTCAGTGAATACCAGTTGCCTGCTAAGTATAACGAAAAATTATGCAATTTATTTGGCTGATAAATTTCTTTCCCTTTCTTTTCAACCAGAAAATATTCTGAAATTTTTTTTAAGAATTCTTCATCAGTCAAATGATTCAAATCTTTTACCACACGATTATAATCCATAATTCTTAATTGATTTTCAGGAAAGCAAACAGCCATAAAGTAATTATATTCTTCATTTCCTGTATGAGAAGGATTCGATTGTTTTTTTTCATTTCCAACTGAAACTGCTGCAGCTGTACGATGATGACCATCAGCAATATAAAGTGAAGGAATATTATCAAAAATTTCTGTGATTTTTTTCATCTTATCTTTATCATCAATTATCCAAAAGCGATGAATTACTCCATCTTTTGCTTTAAAATCATATTCAGGTTTATTTTTAATAACCTCAGATACAATTTTGTCTAATTCAGGTTGAAAAGGATAAGCAAGAAAAACTGGTTCTATATTAGCATTGGTCATACGAATATGCTTCATGCGGTCTTCTTCTTTATCTTTACGGGTTAGCTCATGTTTTTTGATTTTTCCAGTAAGATAGTCATCGATGTGGGCACACAGCACTATCCCATATTGTGTGTGTCCATTCATTGTTTGAGCATATACATAGTAATATTCTGTTTGATCTTTCTGCAACCAACCATTTTCTCGAAATTTGGCAAAATTTTCTACTGCTTTTAAATATACTTTTTCTTCATGTTCATCAGCTCCATATTCAAAATCGATTTCTGGTTTAATGATATGATATAATGACATAGGATTGCCTTCAGCTTCTGCTCTGGCTTCTTCTGAATTTAATACATCATAGGGTCGAGAAGCTACTTTTTCTACTAAATCTTTAGGAGGACGAATGCCTTTAAATGGTTTTACTTTTACCATAAATTAATCAATTTAATTTAAATTAAGTTAGCAAATAAGTTTACAAAGGTAAGTAAAAAAATATAATTTTTTAAAGGTAAAAAACTTGTTTAATTGAATTGTTTCCAATCAAATGTCTGCTAAAAACTCAAAATTTGAAAAATATAATTGTACACTTTTTGTTGTTTCATTACTTTTGTTTTTCTTATTTATTGAATTCTATCAGGGTTAAATTTATTATTTCATAGGTATGCGAGTTCTCGTTTCAACTAAATTACCTTTAGAAGGTTTTGCTTCTTTAATGGAAAAATTCGAAGTGGTTTTTCCTGAAAGCGATATTTTTAGTAAAGAAGAAGTTATTCAAATAATTCCTTCTTTTGATGCTTTTATTTCTACTTTTCAGTTTAAAGTTGATAAAGAAGTAATTGATGCTGGTGTTTCAGGACGGCTAAAAATAATAGCCAATTATGGAGTAGGATATGATAATGTTGATGTTGAATATGCTGCTAAAAAGGGAATTGTAGTAACTAATACACCCGATCCCGTCACAGAGCCTACAGCAGAACACACCATAGGTTTAATGTTGGCTGCTGCACGAAGAATTAGTGAATGCGACAGGAAATTAAGAATCCCTAATGGATTAAAATGGGGATTACTGGAAAATCTTGGACAATCATTGTATGGAAAAACTTTAGGGATCATTGGGATGGGACGTATTGGCAAAGCAGTTGCTCGACGTGCTCTTGCAATGGATATGAAAATTATTTATTACCAGAGAAATCGCTTAGATCCAGCATTGGAAGAGCAATTTAAAGCAGAATTTATTGAACAGAAAACTTTGTTAAGCGAAAGCGAGGTAGTAACATTACATCTTCCTTTAAATGAAAACACTTATCATCTTATGAATGAAGAAACACTTCGATTGATGAAATCGACTGCTATTTTAATCAATACAGCAAGAGGACCGATTGTTGATGAAAAAGCTCTTCTTAAAGCATTGAAAAATCACTGGATTGCAGCGGCAGCACTGGATGTATTTGAAAACGAGCCAGATATTACTTCTGGATTACTGGAATTAGACAATGTCGTTTTATCACCTCATAATGGCACTGCTACTTTAGAAGCTCGAAATGAAATGAGCAAATTTGCAGCTCAAAATATTATCAACTTTTTCGAAGGGAATGGCAATATAACCAAAGTAAATTAAACTAATTGATTTTTGAGCAGTCAAAATGAATAAAAATAAGAATAAAGACAACAACGGAAGCCATTCAACAAAGCTTAACATGGAAATAGGCGAAGAAGAGTTAATGTTTCAATTGAATCAGGCTAATACAAAGGCTGCTGCATTTTCAATAGTTGTCCGAAAATATCAAGAACGCTTATATTGGCATATCCGAAAAATGGTTTTATCTCATGACGATGCTAATGATATTTTACAAAATACTTTTTTGAAAGCATGGAAAGGAATAGATAATTTCAGAGGCGATTCGTTGATTTCCACCTGGCTTTATAAAATTGCAACCAATGAAACATTAACTTTTTTAGCAAATAAAAGAATGCAAAATATCACTTCAATGGACGAATTAGAAGAAGTTCTGGCACAAAATCTGGAAGCTGATAAATATTTTGATGGCGATGAAGCACAGCTAAAACTTCAGAAAGCCATTTTGACATTGCCAGAAAAACAACGACTGGTTTTCAATATGAAGTATTTTGATGACCTCACCTATGAAGAAATGGAAGCTATTTTGGATACGTCGGTAGGAGCTTTAAAAGCTTCTTATCACATTGCGGTAAAAAAAATAGAAAAATATCTTACTGAAGAAGAATAATTATTTCGACTATACACATTATAAAGCAAACAATTTCAGCTAAATGTGTTAAAAAAACAATTGATATCTATATAAAATTAAACCAAATCTATTTATTTTAGTCAAAAAATAAAAAATGAAAAAACAAACACATATATCCCTTGAAGAAATAGGTAAAAAATTACCATTTAAAGTTCCAGAAAATTATTTTGAGGAATTTGCTTCACAAATAGATGAACAAATTGCACCTAAAAAACCTTCCTGGAAACAAATTTCACAACCATGGCTTTATCTGGTAGCTTTGTTTGTAGGCATATTATTTATGGTACAAATTTTTTATACCGTTTACGTTAAAATTGATAAAAAACAAAAGGAAAATTATGAATTGTACGTACTTTCTCAAATAAATGAACCTTTTATAATGAATTATTACTTAATCAATGAAGAAAATAACTTATCAGGAAATGAAAATGAATATTAAATATGTAATTTTTTTCTGCTTATTGTTCATTGGGACATCGCTTCAAGCAGAAGAAGCTCGTAAAAATCCCCGTATTAAAGACATGCATGAAAAAAAATGGAACTATTTGGTAGAAAAAACTCAATTAACTTCTCAAGAAGCGGCTATTGTAAAACCAATTTTTATGGAATATGAACAGTCGTTGTGGCAACTCCATAGTCAGGCAAGGAATACTTTCAAGAAAAATTATATGAAAGGTGAAAACCCACAAATCAACTATGAGGAATTAAATGAACTTTATATAAATGTACAGTTAAAACAAGCTGAATTATTAAAAAAATACCATCAACAATTACGAAAAGTACTCTCACCAAAAACTCTTTTTAATTATTACCAGGCAGAACAGAGTTTCAAACGTCAGTTATTACGACATATGCCAAAGCAAAAAAATAATAAAGCATTAAAACAACCACAAGAGTAAGCTTTTGCCTCGTTTTCATTCTCCTATTTCAAAACTTTGCTGAAAAAGAAAAAAACATTATCTTTGCAACCCTAAGATAAGGTACTTTGGCCGAGAGGTTAGGCACCGGTCTGCAAAACCGTAAACGGCGGTTCGAATCCGCCAAGTACCTCGCACACCTTCTTTAAATTGTTTGCAATTCGAGAAGGTTTTTTTATTTTTAAAAAATTCCCCTCTTGTTTTATCAACTCAACTTAGGAATTTTATATATTTGTTTTTTCAAAAAAATATTACTCTTAAAATTATCATTTTTAAATTTATAATGAAAATACGTTTTACAATTCATTACGTTACTCAGTGGGGACAAACCATCTCTGTTTTTATTCTTTCAGATCAAAATAAAAATCCGCAACAATTTTTAATGACTTGCAATAAGGATTTTGAATGGAGCACTGAAATAGAATTTAAAACTCCTTTAAAATTTATTCAGTATCGCTACGGCTTATTGCATCCAGATTCAAAAATTGAATATGAATATGGAGAATATAGGTATTTAAATATAGATACTTCTTACTCAAATATCAATATTTTAGACAACTGGCGTGCTCGTTTTGGAGATAGTCCTTTTGAAACCACTGCATTTTTGGACTGTTTTTTTAGAAGAGAAAATCAATTTACTCAGCCATTAAAAGATAAAAATGCAAATCTATTATTACAATTGCGTTGTGCTCAAATTGAACCTGATCGACATTTTGCTATTGTTGGTAATCAGGAAGCGTTAGGGAATTGGGATGTAAGAAAAAAAATCCGTTTGGATGATTCTGATTTTCCTATTTGGAAAATTTCGCTCAATGCTTCTAAATTCAAATTTCCACTGGAGTATAAATATTTAATTGTTGATACTGAAACAGATGAAGTTCTTGCATGGGGAGGCGGACCAAACAGAAAAATAACAACTATTTTCAACAAAACTTTGAATATTGTTAATGATGAACATTTTATTCGAACAATTCCTTCGTGGCATGGTACGGGAGTATCTATTCCTGTATTTTCACTTCGTAGTGAAGAAAGTTTTGGAGTAGGAGAGTTTAACGATTTAAAGAAAATGGTTGATTGGGCTAAAATGACAGGTCAACGCATTATTCAAATTTTACCAGTTAATGATACTATTGTGTATCATACAAATTATGATTCTTATCCTTATAATGCTGTTTCGGTTTATGCTTTACATCCTATTTATTTACATCTCGAAAACTTAGGTATGCTCAAAGATGAAAAGCAAAATGAATATTTTGTTCAGAAAAAGAAGGAGTTCAATGCAAAAACTTTTTCTGATTATCAAAATGTGTTGAATGTAAAATGGGAATATTTTAAAATGATTTATACTCAAGAAAAGTCAAAAATTTTCTCTTCAGAGGATTATCAGACTTTTTTTGAAACAAACAAAAGATGGCTCATGCCTTATGCAGCATTTTCTTATTTAAGAGATGTTTATGGCACACCAAATTTTAGAGAATGGGAAAATTTTTCTTGCTTCGACTTGAAAGAAATAGAAAATTTTTCATCGCCTGAACAACCTCATTATGATGAGATTGCCTTTTATTATTTTCTGCAATATCATTTACACAAGCAACTCTCTGATGTTCATCAATATGCTCGTGCCAACGGGATAGCTATTAAAGGCGATATTCCTATTGGGATAAGTCCTTATAGTGTGGATGTATGGACTGAACCTGAATTGTTCAATACACAAGTACAAGCTGGTGCTCCGCCTGATGATTTTTCTGTAATAGGTCAAAATTGGGGATTTCCTACCTATAATTGGGAAGAAATGGAAAAGAGCAACTATTCATGGTGGAAAAATCGTTTTCAAAAACTTGCAGAATATTTTGATGCTTACCGTATAGATCATATTTTAGGTTTTTTTCGTATTTGGGAAATTCCAAATGATGCTATATGGGGACTTGCAGGTAATTTTTATCCAGCTTTACCTTTTACACGTGAAGAATTGGAATCAAAAGGACTGGACTGGGATGAAAATCGTTTTCTAAAGCCTTATCTAAAAGAACATGTTCTGTATGCAACTTTTGGAAAATATACCGAAGAAATTCTCCGGGAATATTTTCTACCTGATGGCTGGCAAACCTATAAATTCAAACCAGAATACGATACGCAGAAAAAAATTGAAGCTCATTTCACTTCCTTAGGTTATAATTTTAGCAATAAAGATGTATTTATTCGAGACGGTTTGTACGCATTGCATTGCGAAGTTCTTTTTCTCCGTGACTTGCGTGAACCAAATAAATTTCACCCACGTATTGGAATGCATAGCACTGCTTCTTTTCGTGATTTACCTGAAGAAACTCGGCGTTTGCTTGATCGATTATATGTAGATTATTTTTATCATCGACATACAGAATTTTGGAAGCAACAAGCCTTGAAAAAATTGCCCGAATTAATTTCAGCAACTAAAATGTTAGCTTGTGGCGAAGATTTAGGAATGGTGCCTGATTGTGTACCTGAAGTGATGCAACTTTTAGAAATTCTGAGTTTGGAAGTTCAACGAATGCCCAAAAAACCGAATAGAGAATTTGGGAATCCAGCAGAAGCTCCTTATTTATCAGTTTGTACTACTTCCACTCACGATATGAATCCATTAAGGGCATGGTGGGAAGAAGATCCGGTAATAACACAACGTTTCTATAATCATGTACTCAGATTACCTGGCGAAGCACCAAAAACTTGTGAGACGTGGATTGTGGAAAGAATTATTGAACAACATCTCAACTCTAATGCGATGTGGGTAATTCTTCCTTGGCAAGATTGGATAGCGTTAGATGAAAAACTTCGATACGAACATCCTTTTGCCGAACGAATCAATGTGCCCAGTAATCCGCATAATTTCTGGTGTTATCGAATGCATTTGACATTGGAACAATTATTAAAAGCAGACGACTTTAATCACTATCTTAAAAAATTGATTACAAAATCAGGACGCTAACAAAAACTTTGAATTTTTCCTGACTTCGCCAGCTTGGTTATTTTATCATTGTTGTAAGTAAGTATAATAAAATGCGAGAAAGGTTTTTCAGTGCATTTGAGAGAATGATTTTATCTTCAAAAGATTTTATGATTATCCGCATGAATTCCTATTGTAAATTCTTGACTTGAAATCGGTGTTGTAGCTTACAGCAGCAACAAGCAACCTGTTGAAGATTGCATCACCAAAATAACGTCGGTTAAATTTA
>Ga0116192_1000310_pt1 | contig 38268 bp, 25 predicted proteins | sample AD_UKC113_MetaG_FD_89876 | JGI IMG/M metagenome (GOLD analysis project Ga0116192, IMG submission 89876) | Active sludge microbial communities of municipal wastewater-treating anaerobic digesters from Hong Kong - AD_UKC113_MetaG | ecosystem: Engineered > Bioreactor > Anaerobic > Digestate...
CGGACGGCCTGGGCATGGGCCGACAGGCCCTCGGCATCGGCAAAGGCCGCCACATAGGGTGCTGCCTCGGCAAAGGCCCCGGGGCTGTAGGAAATCACGCTCTGGCGCTTGACAAAGTCATAGACCCCCAGGGGCGAGAAGAATCGGGCCGTCCCCGTGGTAGGCAGGGTGTGATTGGGCCCAGCAAAATAGTCCCCCAATGACTCAGGCGAATAGTGCCCCAAGAATATGGCACCCGCATTTTTGATGCTGGGTAACAGGGCAAAGGGATCCCGGGTGCAGACTTCCAGGTGCTCAGGGGCAATGGCATTGGAAAGCATTACGGCCTCCTCCAAATCGGAGGTCAGGATAATGGCCCCATAGTTCTCCAGGGAGTAAGCGGCAATCTCGTTTCTTTCAAGTCTTGAAAGCTGCTCATCCACCTCGGCCTGAACCTTTACGGCCAAGTCCTTCGACGGTGTGACTAATATGGCCGAGGAAAGCTTGTCATGCTCGGCCTGGGATAAGAGATCTGCCGCCACATAGGCCGGGTTTGCCGATTCATCGGCAATGACCAGGATTTCACTGGGACCCGCGATCATATCAATACCACAGCTTCCAAAGACCTGTTTCTTGGCCGTGGCCACATAGATATTGCCGGGCCCCACAATCTTATCCACCCGTGGCAGGGTTTTGGTTCCGTAGGCCATGGCGCCTATGGCCTGGGCGCCGCCCACTGCAAAGACTCTGTCGATTCCAGCCAGCTTTGCGCAGGCCAGAACCAGGGGATTGAGCTTTCCGTCCTTCTGGGGCGGGGAGCACAGAATCACTTCCTCCACCCCGGCGACCTTGGCCGGGATAACATCCATAAGCACTGTGGAGGGCAGCGGCGCCGTACCTGCAGGGGCGTAAACACCCACCCGGCTTAAAGGGGTCACCTTCTGACCCAACAGGGTTCCGTCCTCCCGGGTCATAAACCAGGAATTCTCCCGCTGTCTTTCATGGAAGGCACGAATATTGGCCGCCGCTTTTTCTATCACCTTTAAAAGCTCTGGTTCCACGCTTTGAAGGGCCTTCTCCATCTCCTCCCGAGTAACCTCCAGGGTATCTGCGGTCAGGCTTACCTTGTCAAATCGGGCCGTGTATTCAATAAGCGCCTCGTCGCCCCGCTCCCGTACATCTTGGAGAATGGCGGATACTGTTTCCTCCACGTCTCTTCTGCCTTCGGGGCTGCGCTTATCAAGCGCCTCATAAAGCGCCTCCATAGATTCCTTGCCATATTCATAAACCTTCATGAATTTTCACTCCTTCATGTTCCGGGACGATGCCCTGGTTGAACACCGGGGCTATTTTTCAGTACCTTCCCGGGCTTCAAGCTGCCTGCGCATGGATTCAATCAGCCGTGAGATACGCTCATTCTCCATTTTCATGCTCACGCGATTCACAATCATTCTTGCACTGATATCGGCAATGGTATCCAATACCACCAGTCCGTTCTCCTTGAGGGTTCTGCCCGTCTCCACCAGGTCCACAATAACCTCTGACAGGCCCACCAACGGCGCCAGCTCAATGGAGCCGCTGAGTTTGATGATCTCCACCGACTCCCGGCGTTTATGTCGGAAATACATGCGGGCGACCTCAGGGTATTTGGTGGCCACCCGGGTAATGGACACCGCGTCCATGCGCCCCTCCAGCTCCTTGGGCCCCGCTACGCACATCTTGCATTTGGCAAAGCCCAGATTGAGCACCTCATAGAGATCCCGCCCCTCTTCCAGAAGGGTATCCTTGCCCACAATTCCGATATCGGCAGCGCCATACTCTACATAGACGGGCACATCAGCGGGCTTGGCCAAAAAGAATCGGATCTTGTTGGTCTCATCGGTGAGAATCAGCTTGCGGGAGTTTCCTTTAAGCTCGGAACAATCCACGCCGGCCCCTTCCAAAAGATCGATGCTCAGCTCGGTCAGTCTTCCCTTTGCCAGGGCTATGGTAATATATCTCATAGCTTAATCTCCTTTCTGGAGCCGTCCTTAAAGACTTGCACAAGGTACTTAAGTCTCCTGGCCAGGGCATAGGCCTTAGCCTCTTCATAGCCCTTTCCCAGAATGTCCAGTTCGGCGGGAATGCCTTTGGCAATGAGCTCCCGGCAAAGATCACCGGCAAGCTTGCGCGCCCCGGCCTCATAGGTAACCAGATAGCCCTCGTCATAGGTCTCTGTAAGCTTTTTCTGGCGCTCCAGGGCCATCAATACCATATTAATACCCAAAGAGAAGCCTGTGGCCTCACATTCTCTGCCGAATTTCTCCACCAGCTTGTCATAGCGTCCGCCGCTTAAGATGGGGAAGCCCACACCGTAGGTATAGCCTCTGAACACCAGTCCGGTGTAATAGTTCAGACTCTGAACCATGCCTAAATCAATGGAAACATAAGCCGAAAGATTTCTGTCCTCCAGGATTTCAAGCACAGCCTTAATATTGCTCAAGGCCTTGGCGGCCCTTTCTCCGATATCCTGGTAATTGATCTTCTGAAGAATGTCCTTGGAACCAAAGAGCTTGGGCAAATCCAGGATAAGGCGCTTTAAGGATGCCTTGACCTGGTGTTGATCCATGACTTGCTCGACCCCGACAAAATCCTTCAGATCAATCAGTTCCCGTACCTCCTCCACCTCCTCGGCAGAAAGGCCCGATTCCTCCATCAGTCCTTTAAAGAATTCCACCTGGCCGATATCAATCTGGAACTCCTCAATACCTGTAGCTTTAATGGCTTCAATGGCCATGGCCACCACCTCGGCATCGGCCTCAGGGGTATTGATGCCCAGGATTTCGCAGCCGGCCTGGGTGAACTCGTTCTGCCTTCCCCCTCCCAGCTCGTCAAAGCTGAAGGTATTGGCAATATAACAGCATTTTAAGGGCAGGGCCGCCTCCTTAAGCCTGGTAGCGGCCACCCGGGCCACCGGCACCGTCATATCGGGGCGCAGCACCAGCAGTCGGCCCTTGGAGTCGCAGAATTTATACATGCTTTCCTGCTTGATGAGGCCGCTCTCGCCGCCAAACACATCAAAAAATTCTATGGTGGGTGTCTCCAGCTCACTATAGCCGTTGAGTCTGAATACCTCACGCAGCTTGTTCTCCAGATCCCGCTTCTGTCGGCAGGATTCAAACAGGATGTCCTGTACCCCCTCGGGGGTGTAAATATTCCATCTCTTCATAGCCACTCCCCACTTCATCACTTTAACGTGATAAAGCAATGCATTATTAATGTACTCAGTTTACATAAAGAGGCTTGTCCCTGTCAAGTATATAACCCTACAATTTCGAAATTTTAACAACTGAATTTCCGCGAATAATAAAAAAAAGAGCCCATGAATCCATCACGGGCTCTTAAGCTTCATTATTGAGCGGCGGCCTCGGCAGGCTGCGGCTCTTCTTCCTTATCGGAGTTTACGGCTTCCTTATCCTTTCCCAGGAACTCAGGAAGCTCCATACCGGCCATTTTGAACATTTCATTCATAGGGGGGATGGACTTGAGCATGCCCGAGAGGAAATTGGCGGTGGCCGAAGTCCCCTCTTTGCCGCCCAGGCTGTCCCAAACAGTGACCTTGTCAATCTTGACACCCTTAATAGCTTCCACCTGAATCTTCATCAGATCCTGCATCTTGTCAGCCAGCAGCAGGCGTACTGCATTTGCGGCGTCGCCGCCGGCGGCCTGAATCAACTGGGCATAACCCATGGCCTGCTTGGTGAGGATTTCCTGCATACCGCGGGCCTCAGCTTCCATCTTCATGTAGATGGCATCGGCTTCACCCTTGGCCAGGCGTCTGGCCTGCTCGGCCTGGGCTTCGGCCTCCAATTCCAGCTTGCGCTTCTGGATTTCGGCCTTAACCAGCACGTCAGCTTCCAGGGTTGCTCTTTCACGGGCGGCACGGGCGGCTTCGGCTTCCTGCTCGGCCACATAGGCATCCTGCAGAGCCTTCGCCGTCTGAATCTTTTCTGCGGCAGTTGCAATACGGAGGGCTTCAGCCTCGCGCTCACGGCGGATAGCATTGGATTGAGCCACTTCAGCCAGGGATTCGTTCTCACCCTTGATGGCTTCGGCATCGGCCTGAGCCACCTGGATTCTCTGGTCACGGCGGGCATTGGCTTCACCAATGGCACCGTCCCTGTCTTTTTCAGCCACCGAACGCTTAGCATCGTTGATGGCTTTGGCAGCGGCTTCCTTACCTAATGCGGCAATATAGCCCGATTCATCGTTAATGTCGGTAACGTTCACGTTGATGAGACGCAAACCAACCTTTTTAAGCTCGGTTTCCACGTTGGTGGACACGGCTTCCAGGAACTTGTCACGGTCAGTATTGATTTCCTCAATGTCCATGGTGGCAATGACCAGACGCAACTGACCAAAGATTATGTCCTTGGCAAGCTCCTGAATCTGGGACATCTTCATGCCTAACAGACGCTCGGCAGCGTTCTGCATAACCCCATTCTCGGTGGAGATACCTACAGTGAAAATGGAGGGCACGTCAATACGAATGTTCTGACGGCTCAGCGCATTTTTAAGATCCACACTGATGGACATGGGGGTTAAGTCCATGTACTCATAGGACTGGATGATGGGCCATATGAATGCGGCGCCACCATGAATACACTTGGCCGATAATGCAGAGCCATCCTTGGCGGTTCCCACCTTACCATAAATGACCATGATCTTGTCGGAGGGACACTTGCGATACCTTGAAATAATGAATAAAAAGGTTGAAACAATGAGAATGACGACAACACTGATGAGAATAAAGCTTGGATCGGGCATTAGCTTGACCTCCTTAATATTTTTCAATCAAAACCCCTTCAGGGGGATTGTCCTTGGGCATGACCAGGAGCACACCTTCTGATTCAAGTCCCGTGATGACCACTTTCTCTCCTGTCTTTAAGGCTCTGTCTGCCTGAGTCACTGCACTGAATTCACATAAACGCTCTTGTACGATGACATTGACTTTTCCCTGACCAATCCTGGATCTCGGGACAGGAATGTACACTTCGCCTTCCTTGCCTATGGCATTCTCAATAAGCACATTGCCGCTTTGCTGCATTTTCAGCGCCAATCGCAGGGACCAGGCCACAAAGTAGAGTGCCAGTGCACCCGATATGAGTACCAGTAAGAATACCGCGGGTGCGGGGAGCTTCCATCCAATGGCCGCAACACCCATCCAACCGCCCACTGCCATAAAGGCAATCATGCCTCTTATGGTAAACAGACGCAGGCCGGCCGTGTGTTCGGTATGCGATTCACCCATGGGCTGATCACCGTCACTGCCATGGCTAAGGGAAATCTCCCCATGATCGCAGGGCAGGTCGGGATCATGACATTCAAGACAGACATCGGCTCCATCCTGGATGTCTAAATCAGCAGGGGCATCCACGCCATCGCCCCCATCCCCCTGGGAGAGGCCAAAAATAAGCAGAATAAGCTGAATCAGCATAATCAGGGTTGCGGGAATGGCCACTGAGGCAAAGATTTGCTGCAAAGGGGTTAACGTATTCCACCAGCTCATAATTCACCTCCTTTACCGGGTTAGCGGCATTAAGCCGATTTCTTGATGGATTAGATTCCTTCTGTCAACTGGCTGGCATAGCGTTTGAATCTGGCTGCCTGATAGGCGCAAACCATGGCTTTCAAAGCCAGCTTAAGCCTTTCTCCGGCCCCGGGATAGGGCTCCTTGAAGTCTTCAAGCTGTTTATCTATCTTATTAAAATAGTCTGACAAATCAATGCTTATGTCGAATTTCCCATGGCCGGGTTTTTGATCCGCTTCGGTCAGAACCCGGCAGAGGCAATCGTAGATATCACTGTCGTCCATGATGTCGTCGCTTCTGTCCAGGAGATTTCCGTTAACATAGCTCAAAAGCTTGGCAACCCGCTCAATGGGCAATGCCTCTCTGAGCATATGAATGAGGATGATTCTGGCCACCTGTCCCTTGGCATATTTCCTGTTGACGGGCGGATTCACATAGCCTCTTTTTATCCAGTTTTGCACCGCTGCCGGCTCAAGACCTGTGATATCACAGATTTGGGACAGAGTAATGCCATTGGTCACTGCAAAAATACCTTGGAACAAGCCCTCCTGGGAAAAGGGCACCCTTGTTCCCGGAAAAAAAGACGGTGGATTCATACCCTTCACTCCTTATTTATTACTACAAGAATAGGCGCCAATTGTTTTCTTGTGAATTTATTAACATTATACCCTATAATCTAACGATTGTAAAATACGTTCACATGACCATATTTGGCTTTCGCGTGTTTATTTTGGTTGTTGGATTAAAATATCTCACGCATACGCATTATTTTATTGCTTTTCTTAATTTATCTTAGTTTTTTGAATTTTTAACTGTATAATAGGTGTATGACAGGTCTTACAACGGTGTAATAATCCCGCTTTCTAAACAAATTTCCAGATCCAGGCGCCGAACCTTGCCCTTAAAGTCCACCTCCAGCAAGGTTCTTTGGCCCTGCTGCATCACCCGTGCAATAACCCCGCGCCCATACTTTTTATGCTGGATGAGCACACCCTCACCCAGAGCGTCGGCCAAATCCTTGTGAAGGATGGCCGCCACTTCATTGACAAAGGTGGAACGGGGAACCGTTTCATGATTGACCACCGAAGGGCTTACCAGGTAGAGCCAGGTCCTGGCACGGGTCATGCCCACATAAAAGAGCCGCCGCTCTTCCTCAAGAAGCGCGTCCTTCTCCTCATCTTCAAACTGGCTGAGGGCCTTGATGCCGGGAATCTCGGGGTTGGTCAGGTCCACCATAAAGACACAGTCATACTCAAGGCCCTTGCTGGAATGCAAGGTAGAAAGGGTTACCGGATTTCCTGTATAGGCAGCATGATCCAAAGACTGAAACTTATGCTCCAGCTCCGCCATCCGCTCAAGAAAGGCAGCAGGTGTAGCGCAATGAAGGGCCAGGGTTTTCATAATGCCAAACATCCCGTAGAGGGCATCCATGGACAGGCCCATGCGGTCGCAGTAATCCTTGACGCTGGCAAAATACATAAAATCCTTTTCAATAGTGAATAGTCCCCTGATGGGCGACATTCTGGCAAGTCCTTTGAACTCCTTGATTAAATCATAGAGCTTATTGACCTGGAAGGGTTTAAGGTCATTGCTTTTGATGATGGCCTCGATGACGGGAAGCTCCTCTCTGAAGCACAGGGCGTTTTCCATCATGGCTCTGGACAAATACCGATTCATTTTAAGGTAGATGCGCGAAAAGGACTCATAGTCGCAAGGGTCCAGAGCCACCCTGAAAAAGGCCAGGATATCCTGTACCAGCCAATGCTGAAAGAAATGGACCCGATTTTGCTTAAGGACAAAAGGAATACCTTCCCGATCCAAAATATCCACCAGCGGAATGGAGGACAGATTGTTGCGGTACAGCACCGCAATCCGGGCATGACTGTTGATGCCAAGCTGCTGCCGGATGTTATGAACCAGAAAGGTATACTGTTCCCTTTCATCCTCCACCCCCACAATAAAGGGAGGATATTGCTCCCTGTTGCGGGTGGTATGGGCCTTGTCATACCTTTCCCGATTGCCTTTGATAAATTGGCTGGTGACCTCCACAATATTCCTGCTGGAACGAAAATTCTCCTCCAGCTTATAGATCTTAAGATCCTTAAAGGTTTCCTTAAGGGTGAGAATCCCCTGGGGCTCGGCTCCCCGAAAGCCGTAGATGCTCTGATCATCGTCGGCTACCAGAAAGAGATTGTTCTCCTTTGACCCGATCAGAAGCTTCAGAATTTCAAACTGCACCTTGGAGAGATCCTGTCCCTCATCCACCTGATAATAGGTATAGCGGGACCTATAGGCATTGAGAATATCCGGACACTTTTGAAGAATGCTTAAGCTATAGACCAGCATGTCGTCAAAGTCCATGAGAAGATGCTTCCTTTTATAGGCTTCATAGGCCTTATATACGGCCTCAAAGTTTTTAGTCTGAAGCTCCAGCCCCTTAAAGTCCCGGATCATTTTGTTCTTAACAAAGCCTATTTCATTGATCAGGGTTTCCAGTTCATCGTCGTTGATGGCACATTCATTGATCTCTTTATAGAGCTCCCGCAGGATGCGCTGCTTATTGGCCCAGCCCTCGTCGGGCTCACCCTCAATCAGCTTAAGCTGCTTGCCCTGCCTTCTTTCATAGTCCCTGACCACGCCATAGCAGAAGCTGTGAAGGGTCGAAAAAACCGGGAGATGCTGACTATCCCCGCCGAAAATTCGTGCATAGCGGTTTTTCATCTCCAACTGGGCGGCCTTATTAAAAGTCACCGTGAGAATACTTAAGGGAGAGGCCCCGCAGACCTCAATAAGATAGGCGGTTCTGGCCGTGATGACGGTGGTCTTTCCCGAGCCGGGCCCTGAGAGCACCAGAGCAGGCCCCTTGCCATGCATAACGGCCGCCCTTTGCTGTGGGTTTAATGAGATATGATGCTTGACCTGGAGGGTTTCAAAAAAATCCTTCACTGTACATTACCAAACCATCTATGTATTTTTGGCTCCCCCTCTATTCTATTGTATTGCTTTTTGCCCCTCACATCAACTTATGTGGCAAGGAGCTGCTTTAAACCATGGGAGGGCCTCCATCATTGCGCAGGTTCAACCGGTTTAAAGACAGCCCCATCGCCTTAATCCATCGGGGCTGCGCTTATCAGCCCCTTTGCTTCAGCTTCTTAATATCGTGCCCCGTCCCCGGCACAGGCACTCCTCGGTTGTCCTTGGGCGGATCTGGATTTGGATATCTTTTCTCATTATAGGCATGCTTTTTATCCGACATTTTTCTTCCCTCCTTTTAAAACTTAGCATGCACCAAAACCATCTGCTTTACCCTGTATGAATTTTGCTTGACTTGTCCAAAGCTCTGAGCCTACAATAAAGGAAATGCAACTGTAAAATTTTAGGAGGTTAATGGTGATAAAGTACTTAAAAAGCATTGGGGCTGCATTGGCTTATCTTGCCGTCTATATTGTGATGATCTTTTTGACAGCCCTTGGGTTTATGGTTTATAAACTCTTTGTCCTTATGGCTGAAAACCCTTTCGCTGATTTGGAGACAAAGGTGGACACCATTCTTGTCTTTTTGCTCGACAATATCCTCCTAGTCACCCTTGTGGTCAACGTGATAAGTCTTCTCGCCCTGCTTCTGATAGCAAAAATAAGAAAGAAGAAGATCAGGGATCGGCTCGATTTGGTGCCCGTCCCCATAAGCAATCTCTGGCCCCTTTTGATATTAGGAATCACCCTGAACCTGACCATTTCCTATGTCCTGGCTTTGCTGCCCCTTCCCGAATCAACCATGACTGAGTATGCAGAAGCTGCCGGAAGAATCCAGCCCTATACCTTCACAGGCTTCTTAAGCGCCGCCCTTATGGCACCCATCTATGAAGAGGTCTGGATGCGGGGCTATATTATGAAGACCCTTCAAAAAGGATTCCCCACCCTCCTGGCGGTATTCCTCCAGGCCCTTGTTTTTGGTCTTTTGCACGGCCCCATTGTTTGGGTAGCCTATTCGTTTGTCATTGGGCTTCTTCTCGGCATTGTCAAGTTAAGATATCGATCCCTCTATGCCTGCATACTCCTTCATTTTTCCTTCAATGCCTCCAATTATCTGACTTCTCCTCTGTCGGGTTTAATCGCGGACAAGCCCCCGGTAATTCTGGGCACCTTTATCGTATCCCTGGGGCTTTCCATTCTGATGATCTGCCTTGTGATGAAGAAAACCCGAGCTTTGAAAAGCCCTGCGGCAGAGGTGCCGGAGTATCCTCCGGAACAGCCGTTTCAGGTGTAACCCATATTAAGTAAAACATGTAAATATGAATAATAGAGATTGGCAGCTTGCACCTTTTAACCCATATGACAGGATGTCCTTTATTCTCTTTCCATTTCAATGTATATTTCAGCCCTTTATTTTTGGGAGAAGACGCAATTTTGTATAAAATGCCATACATTTGCATGCAAGGATTATGAAATTTTTCACAAAGTGTCTTTCAAATTGTACATTCATCAGTTATAATAGTAATGACTTATGGGTGGACCATGAGTAAAAAATAGCGATGTTATCAAAAATATCAGAAGATATGGAAAAAATCAAAATTGGAAGGGAGTATTATTCATGAACAAAAAACTTGAAGCATGGGTAAAAGAAGTGGCCGACCTGTGCCAGCCCGATCAGATTTACTGGTGCGACGGTTCACAGGAAGAAAATGACCGCTTATTGAAAGAAATGGTTGATGCCGGCATGGCAACACCGCTGAACCCTGAAAAGCGTCCCGGCTGCTATCTGTTCCGTAGCCATCCCTCCGACGTTGCACGCGTCGAGAACCGTACCTATATCGCTTCCAAGACCCAGGAAGACGCAGGCCCCACCAACAACTGGATTGATCCCGTAGAGCTTAAGGAAACCATGACCAACCTCTACAGAGGATGCATGAAGGGCCGTACCATGTATGTCATTCCTTTCTGCATGGGTCCTCTGGGATCACCTATCTCCAAGATCGGTGTTGAACTTACCGACAGCCCCTATGTTGTTGTAAATATGCGCATCATGACCCGCATGGGCAAGGAAGTGCTTGAAGCACTGGGTGACGGCGACTTCGTTCCCTGCCTCCACTCCATCGGTGCTCCCTTAAAGGAAGGCGAAAAGGATTCCACCTGGCCCTGCGCTCCCATCGAGCAGAAGTACATCAGCCACTTCCCCGAAGAGAAGACCATCTGGTCCTATGGCTCCGGTTACGGCGGAAACGCTCTGTTGGGCAAGAAGTGCTTCGCACTGCGTATCGCTTCTGTTTTGGCTCGTGATGAAGGCTGGCTGGCTGAGCACATGCTCATCCTTAAGCTGACCAGTCCTGAAGGCGAGGTTAAGTATGTTGCTGCCGCATTCCCCAGCGCTTGCGGTAAGACCAACCTGGCCATGCTCATTCCTACCATCCCCGGTTGGAAGGTTGAAACCATCGGTGATGACATTGCATGGATGAAGTTCGGCGCTGACGGACGCCTCTATGCCATCAACCCTGAAGCCGGCTTCTTCGGCGTGGCTCCCGGAACCTCTATGGATTCCAACCCCAACGCTATGCGCAGTATTGAAAAGAACACCATCTTCACCAATGTTGCATTGACCGACGACGGCGATGTTTGGTGGGAAGGTATTGGCTATAAGGCTCCTGAACATCTCATTGACTGGAAGGGCAACGACTGGACTCCCGATTCCAAGGAACCCGCTGCTCATGCCAATGCACGTTTCACTGCTCCCGCTAGCCAGTGCCCTGCTATTGCTCCTGAATGGGAGGATCCCAACGGTGTGCCCATCTCCGCAATCCTCATTGGCGGACGTCGTCCTAACACCATTCCTCTGGTTCATGAGAGCTTTGACTGGAACCACGGCGTATTCCTTGGCTCCATCATGGGTTCTGAGATAACCGCTGCTGCTATCTCCGACAAGATTGGTCAGGTTCGCCGCGATCCTTTCGCTATGCTGCCCTTCATTGGCTACAATGTCAACGATTATCTGCAGCACTGGCTGGACATCGGAACCAAGACCGATGCCGACAAGCTGCCTAAGATCTTCTATGTTAACTGGTTCCGCAAGGACGAAACCGGCAGATGGCTCTGGCCCGGTTACGGCGAAAACAGCCGTGTTCTGAAGTGGATTTTCGAAAGAGTTTCCGGCAAGGGTAAGGCTGTTAAGACCGCTATCGGTTACATGCCTACCACCGATGCTATCGATACCACCGGTCTGGATGTAAGCGAAGCTGACATGGCTGAACTCCTCAAGGTTAAGAAGGACGAATGGCTCAGAGAAGTAGAGTCCATTAAGGAACACTACAAGACCTATGGTCCTCGTCTTCCCAAGGAGCTGCAGAACCAGCTTGAAGCTCTCGAAAAGAGACTTAACGAAATCTAATAAAAGGTACCCCATAAACAAGAGGCTGTCTAAAGTGGAGACAGCCTCTTTCATTGCACAAAGCATTTTATGCGTTCTATGTTATTGCTGCTGATTACGTTTCTGCTCCCAATCCTGCCGGGCATTGGCCAGAAGCGCATCCCAGGAGAGTTTCCCCTGAATGTAGGCGGAAATACCGGGCCCAAGGGTCAATAAGCCCCAGTCTTCGGGATAGGCGTCGAAAATCCAGTTGATTCTTTTTTGAGAGCTTACCTGATAGAGAATGTATTTGCTTAACGGATCAGAGACCGAGTCGGCAGCAAAGCCCTTGTAGGGTGGTATGAACTTTAGTGTATCAGCAATGGCATCCTGTCCGTCCTCGGTTAAATAAAGCCAGTTGATAAAATCCTGGGCTGCCTTCTGAACCTCCCAGGGTCTTTCTTTGTTCACAGCCCAATACATAGGAACCCCGATGGGATTGGCATCCTCCATATACCCCTCCACCGGAAAGGGCATAAACCCAACTTTCTGGAGGATATCCTTATCCAGATTTTCAAAGGTCTTGGCCACCCAGCTTCCCTGCTGGATCATGGCCACCTTCTCCTCAATGAACAACTCCTCGATTTGCTTTTTATAATCGATTTCATAGGCGGGCTGTACCGAGTATTGATTGAACAGGTCCACCATTTTTTTAAAGGATTCCCCGTATTTAAACGCGATGGACTTGGCGTAATAGGTCTTGAAGGCATCTCCTTCAAACTCGGGTGAAATAAAGAGGTTGGACAGATACAGTCCCGTCTCCACGTATTCCTTGGCCGCAAAAGCAAAAACTGCGTCAATGCCGAGGTCCTTTTTCTGGTCATCCAGCTTCTTAACGGCTATCTCCAGAGCCTGGAACGAATCAATGGTCTTTACATCAATCTGTGCCTTTTCAAACATCTCGGTATTATAGACCAGGCCATAGCCTTCAAGACAATAGGGCAGGCCGTAGACCGTTCCCTCCACAGTCATGTCCCTGTTAAGGCCATCAATGACAAACTGGGCCGCGGCCGTACTCGAAAGATCCAGAAGGATATCCTTATAGGTAATGATATCCTGGGGACTTCCTATATTAAAAACATCGGGCATGTTGCCGGCGCTGAACCTGGCCTTAAGCTCCTGGCGATAGTCCTTCCCTGCTTCAAGGGACTCGACAGTCAAATTGATCTCCTGATAGCTTTCAGAGAAACTCCTGACGACCTTCTGATAGGCATCCTTAAGCTCGGGATTGTATTGGAAAACCATAAGCTCAATCTTGGGTCCGCTCATTTGCCCGGTCTCAGCAGGTGACGCTGAGGGCGATTCCTGGGAATCCTCCCCTGGAAGGGGGGAGTTAAAGCAGCCGGAAAGCAGAGCCATTGTATAGATTAAAGCCAATAAACACCGACCATATCTTCTTGCCATAGGCATATTCTCTCCTTAAAGATCTTCAAACTAAACAAAAAGCCGCAAGATGATGTCCTGCAACTTATTGTCCACGAAGGATTGAATCTTCCTATAGCATAACCATTACCATAAAGATCATGTATATTATTTTTCCCTGGGTGGGCAAACCGAGTCCCGCTCCACAATTCTCACAGGCAACTGAATATGCCTGCAGGCTTCCAGTTTCCCTTCGATATCATCGACCAGAATACCCGCGGCCAGAACACCCTTGTGATAAATGCCCTGATCCACAGTGGTCAAGCCAGGAATCAGATAATCACAGGTCTTAAGATTGTCAAACCCCACCACCGAAATCTCCTCGGGCACCTTAATCCTCTTTTCCCGAAGGGCCTTGATAGCGCCGAAGGCCACAATATCGGCGGCACAGAAAAGGGCTGTAACAGACTCTCCTTTACGGGATTTTTCATATTCCTGAGCAATGCGAAGCCCCATACGGTAGCCGCCCTCAAAGGAGACACTGTCCTCAAGAACCAAGTTGGGCCGGGAAGTTAATCCTGCCTCTTTCAGAGCCTCCTGATAGCCCTCGTAGCGTTTCAGATTTACCGGGCTGGTTTGAATTCCCCCGCTCAGAAAACCAATCACCTGATGGCCCCGGGCCATGAGGTACTGGCAGGCCAATTTCCCTGCCAAAAAGTCGTCATGGCCAATGCTGTGGCAGTCCCCCTGCTTAGGATGGCTGTCCATAAGCACCACCGGAATATGGAGGGCCTTAAGCTCATTAAGAAAAGGCTCGGGGGTGATGCCCAAAAAGATCACCCCATCCATATTGCGCTTGCGAACCCAGTCCTTTAGGCTTTGCTCGGGACGAATGCCCGTAATGATCACGTCATAGCCCCTCTGACCGGCCTCAAATTCTATACCGCTTAAGAGCTCGGCATAAAAGGGATTGTCTTTCAAAAGCAGGCTCTCGTCATCCCCGGCCTGAGTAATGGGAAGCAGAACCCCCAGGAGATTGCTCTTGCCCTTAGCCAGGCTGCGGGCAGTAAAGTCGGGCTGATAATGAAGCTCTTCGATGGCCTTCAGCACCCGCTGACGGGTCTCCTCAGAGACCTTTTTGTTGACATTGTTAATGACATTGGACACTGTAGCCACCGAAACCCCTACATGGCGGGCCACATCCTTGGCCGACACTTTTGGCTTCATCCTTCTCCCCCACATCCTTTTATTTCAGCGAATAGATAGCTCCCGATACGCCTTTGAGGTTAATTATAAGCTTTCCGTCCACAATTTCACAGGATTTTTTATTAAGAATATCCTCGGCGATCTTGGCATCGCTGTCTATGGGAAGGTGGGCCGTGCATTCATTCTCACCATTGTTAATGGCAATGATGAGTGCATCCTTGCCCTCGCCCCTCTTGAAAACATAGAGCTCCTTGGGTGTATCGGTCAAGAGGGTGGTATAGCTCCCCGACAGGGCCTTTAAATTGTTCTTACGAATTTTAATCAAATCCTTGTAGTAATTGAACATATTCATGCTGGTCTCGTCGTCCTTCCAGAGCATAGGTCTTCTGTATTCTGCCTCAGTCAATCCTGAAAAGCCCTTTTCATCCCCATAGTAAATGGAGGGTATCCCCACATGCATCAGATGGAAGAGGGCGGCAATCTTCAATCTTCTTAAGTCGCCTCCGGCCTCGGTTACGAAACGGGGCACGTCATGGCTGTCGATAAGGTTCATCAAGCTTTCCTGAATGGGCTTGCGATAGCGCATGAGCAGGCTTTGAATCTTTGCATCAAATTGGGCCACCGAGATCCTCCGCTTGGCGAAAAAGTCCACACAGGCATATTTGAAGTTATAGTTCATTAAGGAATCGAACTGTTCTCCCTGAACCCAGGGCTTGGCATCGTCCCAGATCTCCCCGATGAGGAATACATCGGGCTTAACAGCTTTGACAGCCTTTCTGAGCTCCCGCCAGAACTCAAAGTTGACCTCGTTGGCCACATCAAACCGCCAGCCGTCGATGTCATATTCCTTAATCCAGTGCACGGCCACATCAATAAAGTATTTCATAACCTCGGGATGACCGGTGTTGAGCTTGGGCATGGTCTCCACATAGGCAAAGCACTCATAGCCAGGATTGGGCTCAACGGTGACGGGATATTTGTAGATATTGTAATACCAGTCCGTATAGGCAGAAGCCTCCCCCTTTTCGATAATGTCCCGGAAAGCAAAGAAATCGGGGCCAGAATGGTTGAAAACTGCATCAAGTATGACCCGTATGCCTTTCTCATGGGCCTTTTGGACCAATTCCTTAAAGTCTTCGTTACTTCCAAGACAGGGGTCTATGGTGTAGTAATCGATAGTATCATATTTATGCCAGGAGTTGCTGGCAAAGATGGGCGTCATATAGATACAGTCTATGCCCAGGTCGGCCAGGTAGTCCAGGTTTTCGGTAACTCCCTTAAGGGTGCCTCCATTGATGCTGTTGCTTTGAATGCCATTGCCCAGGGTGACCTTCTTCGCTTTCTGGGAGATATACCTTCTGGAGGTGGCGAAGCTGTCGGGAAAGATCTGATAAATCGTGGACACCTTGGCCCACTGGGGCACCCTGGCAATATCCTCCCGGCGGATATGATGGAAGGTAAAGTACATCTGCCGATCCGGGTTCAATGTGGTATGGAAGTCATTATCGTAATAATACAGAGTCTCTTTGCCGTCGGATATGACAAAGTAATAGCATATCCTTGTATAGGGGGTGACAAAGGTGGTTTCAAAGTAATCAAAGAATCTGTCAGAGGCGACCTTTTTCATGGCGTAATTGCTGGTGTGAATGGGATTGTGGGGACACATGCGATCACCGACAAACACTGAACATTCGGTAAGATCCCCTTTTTTCGCCCGGAGCCTCAGCACAACCTCATTTTCGCTTAAGGCATAGCTGTATTCGGAATAGGTAGAATGATAAATGGCTTCTAAAAACATGATCGTACTCCTTCCATTTGCAGGATTAAGCCCTGCCATCACTAGAACGCCAAAGAAGTTAACCGGTTAACTTGACTATATCACGGCTTTTCGGACATGTCAATCCGTTGGAGAAAAGCCTGACCTTTGGCGATGATCCCTTATCTTTTTTGCAATATTTTTGCATTGCTGATAAGTATGATCGTCCCCTTTATGGTAGAATATACTCCATGAGACTCAACATTGCGGGCGCTTGGGAGAGAGTAATGCCATGTTAAGAATTCACTATTATCGCTATGATCAGGATTATACCGGATGGGATCTTTGGATTTGGGAAAAAGGTAAGGAAGGCTCATCATATATGTTCCATTATCAGGAATACTTAAGCGGCGATCTTCAGCGAGCCGCTAAGGTGGCCGAGATTGACCTCGCCAGCTTCGAGAGCCGGGAGCTAGGGGTCATTGTCCGCCGAGGGGGCTGGCATGAACGGGATCTCTATGTGGATCGCTATTTTGTTGTACCCCAGGACTGCACTTCCTATGACATATATTTGGTGCAGGACGTTCCCGACATCTATACCGCAGAGGACCAGATCTGTCTTTCTCCGGGCTTTGAAACTTCTGTTTTCGAGAACTTTCGGGAAATCTTCGTCCGTCTCCAGGCCCCTGCTTACTTCGGTCACGATGCCGAGCCCTTTCAGGTCTTTGAGGACGGCCTGGAAGTCCCGGTCCGCCATGTGACCGCCACCCGGGGAAATCGGGAGTTTATGATCTCCCTGGAACGGGATATGATTCCGGGAAGCTGCTATATGGTTTACAAGCCGGGCTTCCGCATGGGAGCCGTGGCCTACGGCATGATCTATGATACCCCTGAGTTTGAGCGCAAGTTCACCTATCAGGGAGACGATCTGGGCTGCACCTACACCCCTCAGTGCTCCACCTTCAAGGTATGGGCACCCACAGCCTCTGCGCTGTTTCTCAATCTCTATGAAACCGGCGCGGGTCCCACCCTCAAAGAGGTTTATGAAATGACCCGTGAGGATAAGGGAGTTTGGGTACTTACTGTCATGGGAGATCTGTCGGGCATGTATTATACCTACAGTGTCATTGTCATGGGCAAGACCCTGGAGGCTGCCGACCCTTACGCCCGTTCGTCAGGGGTCAACGGCCGAAGGTCCATGGTGGTGGATGTGGCCAGCACCCAGCCCAAGGGCTGGGAGGAACTGACCCACTATCCCCTGGAAAGCCCCACCGATGCGGTGCTCTACGAGGTTCATGTGCGGGATATTACCATTCATGAGAGCTCAGGGGTAAGGCATCGGGGCAAATACCTGGGTCTGGCCGAGAAGGATACCCGCTCATTCGAAAATAAACCCACCGGCCTTGCACACTTAAAGGATCTGGGTATCACCCATGTGCATCTGATGCCAGTTTACGACTTTTTTACCGTGGATGAGACCAAGCCCCTGGACAATCAGTATAACTGGGGCTATGACCCCACCAATTTCAATGTGCCCGAAGGCTCCTATGCCACCGACCCCTACGACGGCTATGCCCGGGTTAAGGAGCTCAAACAGATGATTCTGGCCATTAAGTCCCAGGGCATTGGCGTAGTGCTGGATATGGTCTTCAACCATACCTATAAATCGGGCGATTCGGATTTCAATAAGCTGGTACCCGGTTATTATTACCGCACCGATCGGTTCGGCAGGTTCTCCAACGGCTCGGGCTGCGGCAACGAAACAGCCTCAGAGCGTTCCATGGTCAGGCATTTCATGCTGACCTCCTGCAAACGCTGGGTCAATGAATACAAGGTGGACGGCTTCAGATTCGACCTTATGGCCCTTCACGATATTGAGACCATGAACGAAATCCGCCGGGAACTGGATAAAATAAGCCCCTCCATCCTCCTATACGGTGAGGGCTGGACCGGGGGCCATTCCCTGCTGGACAGCCGGGAGGCCGCCTATAAGACCAATGCCTCCAAGCTCAACCGTATTGCCTTCTTCAATGACAACACCCGGGACGCCATCAAGGGCGATGCCTTTCATCCCCATGACATCGGCTTCATTTCGGGCAGCACCAAGTCCAAGGAGGGTGTTAAATTCGGTGTTGTGGGCGCCATTTATCATCAGGGTGTGGACTATACCCGGGTTACCTATTCGGGCTTTGCCTGGGCCAGCTATGCATGGCATTGTGTTAATTACGCCGCTGCCCACGACAATCTGACCCTCTATGACAAGCTTCTGGCTTCACGCCCCGATTTATCCTTATGGGATCATGAGCGCATGGTCAAGCTTGCGGCGGCCATTGTGCTGACCTCCCAGGGCATCCCCTTTTTCATGCTGGGCACCGACATGATGCGCTCCAAGAAAGGAGAGCACAACTCCTATAATTCCCCCGACGAGATCAATCAAATTGACTGGTCCTTAAAGGCCCATCATGAGCATGTGTTTAATTACCATAAGGGCTTGATAGAATTGAGACGGGCCCATCCGGCCTTCCGCATGGTTCTGGCAGAGGAGATCCGCCGCAACCTGACCTTCTACCCCACCAAGGACTGGGTCATTACCTTCTCCCTTAATAACCATGCCAACAACGATCCGTGGAAGACCATCTTTGTGGCCTATAATGCAGGCATGGGCCCTGAAACTGTGACCCTTCCCTATAACGGGCTGTGGCAGGTGGTGGTGGATGAGAACGGTGCGGGTAACACTCCCTTATCCACAGTGACAGGCCAGGAGGTCACCCTCCCTGAGCGATCGGCCATGGTTCTCTACTGGGATCCCTCCAACCCCAAGTAAGGTTTTTGGGTAATACTTTCCAAATTCATCTGGCTAAAGCATTTGACAAATGATAAGATATCTTTGAATAAATACCATGCATTTTTACGAGGAGATAAAGCGGATGAAAAACAACAACACCATTCTTTACCTCACCTCTTTTCTGTCGGGTATGACCATCATGGCTGTGGAGCTGTCCTGCTCCAGGCTTCTGGCGCCCTATTTCAGTACCTCACAAATTGTGTGGACGGTTATTATCGGTCTTATCATGATTTGCCTGAGCATTGGCAATGTGCTGGGCGGACGCAGTGCGGACAAGCATAAGAGCCTGAACCGCATCTATTTCTACATATGGATTGCGTCCATCTGGATTGCCCTGATTCCCTTTGTGGGCAAGTACATTATTGCCGGTATTACAGGGCTTTTGGTTCTCGCCCTTCCCAGCGGCCCCCTGGTCTTAACCGGATCGGCCATCTCCTGCCTGGTCATTTTCTCCCTGCCCATGATCTTTTTGGGCATGGTTCCGCCCTATCTGGTCAAGCTGGGTATTAAGGACATGGAGAGCAGCGGCAAAGTGACGGGTCAGATTGAAGCTCTGGGCACCATCGGAAGTATTGTGGGCACCTTTGTCCCCACCTTCTTCACCATCCCCACCATTGGCACCGGAAAGACCTTTCTGCTGTTCGCACTGATTCTCAATGTGGTCTGCGCCCTCTACTTTCTGTTTTTTCGCAAGCAGAACGGTTTAAGAAACACCATAACTGCGGTGCTGCTTCTGGTGATGCTTTTTTTTCCCATAACTGATTCCTTTGCCTTTTGGAAAAGCAACCTGGTCTTTGAAGGACAATCCATTTACAACTACCTGCAGGTTGAGGAGAACGAGGAATCAGTCATACTCTCCACCAATGTGGCCTTTGGCGTCCAGTCCATTTACAAAAAAGACGGAAGCCTTTCGGGCTATTACTACGAATACGCCTTAATGGCACCCTATTTCTTAAAGGATATGTCTGCGGACAAGCATTTGGATGTGCTGGTTCTGGGCCTGGGTACGGGCACCTTTCCCAAGCAGCTTAAGAAATATATTCCCAACACCGCCATTGATGCGGTGGAGATTGACCAGAAGATCGCCGATCTGGCTTACGAGTATTTTAACCTCCAAAAGGACGAGGCCACGGTTTACATCAATGATGGGCGAAGCTTCCTGTCCACCCCCGCCGCCGGTCAGTACGACATCATTCTGGCCGATGCCTATCAGGATATTACCGTCCCCTTCCACATGTCCTCCCAGGAGTTTTTTAAGGAGGTCAAGAGCCATTTGAAGCCCGGGGGCATTCTCATTGTCAATGTGAACATGAAATCAGGGAGCTTTACCGGCGTGCCCGAATACCTGTCCCACACCGTCAAGAGCATTTTCAACAAGGTCTATCGGGTAGACCTGGATATCGTCACCAACTCGCTGCTCTTTGCCTGCGATGATGAGGGAATGCTGGACAACTATCTTAAGAATACTGAAGCACTCATCGGCAAGGATCACGATCTCAATGCCATCTCGGAATATGTGAAGGATAATCTTCAGGAAATGACAGAAGCAAGGCTCATCCTGACAGATGACCTTGCTCCCGTGGATATTCTCGGGCAAAAAGCCCTCAATGAAATTGTCAATCATGAACTGGCCTATGTGCGCAACCAGTTAAAGGGCAAGAGCCTGACTGAGATCTTAGAATACCTGACCAATTAATCCTCTGCGGCACCATTGCCTGTGTAGACCAAACCGGATGAGGCATCCATGGTCACGGTGGTGCCGCTTCTTAATACCTCGGTGGCATGCTCGGCACCGCAGATGACGGGAATGTCCAGGCTTAAGCCCACAATGGCCGCATGGGAAGTCATATCCCCTTTTTCGGTAATAATGCCCTTGGCTCTGCGCAGAATGCTCATCAGCTTGTTGGAGGTCTCGGGGATTACCAGAATCTCTCCGCCGTTAAAGCTGGCCAGCGCCTCATCTTCATTCTGGCAGACACACAGGGTGCCCACTGCCGACTTCTGATTGACGCCGATGCCTCGGGCCAGTACGTTTCCCACGATATGAACCTTAAGAATATTGGTCATACCGGGAATGCCGATGGGCAGACCCGCTGTCAGCACCACCAGATCCCCGCTCTTGACAATGCCGGTTTCCACGGCCTTGTCGACAGCGTGCTCAAAGAGCTCGTCACTGCTCTGCTTTTCCTCAAACAATACGGGAATCACACCCCAGGACATGGCCAACTGCCGATAGACCTTTTCGCTGGTTGTACAGCCGATAATAGGACATTCAGGACGGTACTTGGATATCATGCGGGCAGTGGTTCCCGTTTTGGTTACCGTAATAATGGCCTTGGCGTCCAGGTCATGGGCAGTGGTACAGGTGGCATGGCTGATGGCATTGGTCACATTGGAGGTGGACTCCTCCAGTTCCATCTGACGGAAGCGTTTTTTATAGTGAATGGACGATTCGGTGCTTTCGGCAATCTTAGCCATGGTCCGAACGCTCTCTACCGGGTATTTGCCGATGGAGGTCTCCCCCGACAGCATGATGGCGCTGGTTCCGTCATAGATGGCATTGGCCACGTCACTGATCTCGGCACGGGTGGGTCTGGGCTTTAAAATCATGGAATCCAGCATCTGGGTGGCGGTAATGCTCTTCTTGCCATGGGCCATGGACTTCTTAATAAGCATCTTCTGGATCCGAGGCAGCTCATTGTAGTCGATTTCAACACCCATGTCGCCGCGGGCAACCATAATGCCGTCGCTGGCCATGAGGATCTCATCGATATTGTCCACACCCTCACAGTTCTCGATCTTGGCGATGATCTGGATATCCTGTCCGCCGTTATCCTCCAAAAGCCTCCGAATATCGATGATATCGGCAGCCGACCGGGTAAAGGAGGCGGCAATATAGTCGAAATCATGCTCTACGGCAAAGAGAATGTCGTCGATATCCTTGGGGGAAAGGTAGGGCATATCCAGCTTAACCCCCGGCACATTCACACTCTTCTTGTCCTTGATGACACCGCTGTTCATAACCTTGCAGATAATCTCGGTATCGCTGTAGTCCAAAACCCTCAGCTCCACCAGACCGTCATCAATGAGAATTCGGGTGCCCCGTCTGACCACCTGGGGCAGATTCTTGTAGGTGATGTAGGCCCTTTCCTTGTTGCCCAGACATTCTTCGGTGGTCAGCGTGAACCTGTCATTGGTTTCAAGCTCCGCACCGCCATTCTCAAAAACGCCCAGCCGGATCTCAGGCCCTTTGGTGTCCAGCATAAGGGCCACAGGCTTTTTCATTTCTTCCCGGACCTTCTTCAGCTTATTGACGCGCTTCAAATGCTCTTCATGGGATCCATGGGAAAAATTCAGACGGGCAACATCCATGCCCTCTAAAATCAGACTCCGCATGATGTGTTCATCATCCACTGCGGGTCCAAGCGTACAGATAATCTTCGTTTTTCTCATTTATTCCAAACCTTTCTCTCGAAATAGTATTTCCTTATTGAATCATTCTCATTTAAACATGAGTCACCCTTAAAGTCAATGACCACTGGTTGGCACCTCATAGGGCAGAATATCCTCGGTTAAGGCCCTCAAAATCTCCCCCACGCTCCAGGCCTGGGCATAGCAGCCCCTGGGCGTAATGGGCTCATTGCCGTCAAAGATCTCGGCAATGGAGCCTAAACAGCCATCCCGCAGATGATCGGCCATGGGCTCCAAAAGCCTTCTGGCCATGGCCACACTCTCAGGACTATGGTCATGAACCTTGGTATAGGCCGTAATAAAGCCGCCCAAAGGAAAGGCCCAGACCGTTCCCTGGTGATAGGCGCCGTCACGGGTGATAAGCTGCCCTTTATAAATCCCCTTATACTCGGGATCCCAGGGGGAAAGGCTCCTTAAGCCATAGGTAGCATAAAGGTGGATATGGACGGTTTCCACCACCCTTTTTTCTTTTTCCCGGGGCAGCATGGTATAAGGAAGGGATACAGCCCAAATCTGATTGGGTCTTATCTTGGCATCATTTTCATCCACCACATCATAGAGACAGCCAAGCGCCTCATTCCAGAACTTTTGGTTAAAGGATGCCTTAACACGCTCAGCCAACCGGCCATAGGGCTCGGGGTTCTCGCCAAAGCGACAGGACAAGTCCTCCATGACTTTAAGGGCATTGTACCACAGGGCGTTGATCTCAACGGGCTTGCCATGGCGGGGTGTGACCACCCAATCCCCCACCCGCACATCCATCCAGGTGACCTGATCCAGGCCTGATCCCGCATGAATGAGGCCGTCATCGTCCATATGGATGGAAAAATCGGTGCCCTGCCGATAGTAATGGATAATCTCCTTCAGACAGGGATAAATCTCTTTTTGGATGAAATCAAGGTTCTCCTGGGACCCTGTATAGGCAAGATACCGCTCCACGGCGTAGAAATACCACAGGGAGGCATCCACCGTATTGTAGAGGGGTTCCTGCCCACGGTCGGGGAACATATTGGGCACCAGACCGTTCTTTACATAGAGGGCAAAGGTCTTCAGAATATCCCTGCAGTCCTCATAGCGTTTGGTGGACAAAGTGAGGCCTGTTAAGGCAATCATTGTATCCCTGCCCCAATCGGCAAACCAGGGCAAGCCCGCCAAAACGGTTTTAAGGCCGGTGGACTGTCTGGCCACAATAAACTGATCAGCGGCCTGAACCAGGGCCTGGGCCAGCCCGTCGGTGTACCCGACCCGGGCTTTTAAGCCCTTGATTCTCTCCCGGGCTTTATGGATGATGGCAAAGGCATCCCTGTGGGCATAATCCTTCTCTGCGTTGTCGTGAATGGTACAGATAATGGAGAATTGAAGCTGCTCGTAAGGCTTTAACGGAAGCTCAATATCATAGGGTGTATAGTGATTATCAATGGCCGCCATGCCTGTTTCAATCTCGGTAACATACTCCATGTCCCGGGAGTAAATCTCCTGGCGGGACACGGTCCTGCCGTGGCTGAACAGCAATGAAATGGTGATGTCCTTATTCTTCTGAGGCTTTAGCTGAATGAGCCCCTCATCCGTCCAATGTTCAAAGTTTAAGTCAGCCCGCTCACTGACCTCCCCGTGGTCGCGCCAATTAAACAGGGGCGTCAGATTAAGCGTACAGGCCCGGCTGCCGTTGATGATCTCATAGCCAATGGCGCAGGTGTTTCTCCCGTATTCCATGGCAATGGTCTTGGTCAGATAGAAGTCCTCCACCTGATAAATGTAAGTGGGAAGCTCGTCATAAATGACCCGCTGCAGATGAAGATAGCCCTCGGTCATCCACCCGGGCTGCCGGTTGGCGTAAAGGGGTATGGACCGGCCCCCAAGATTCAGCGTCTCATGAATCTTGGAAAGCACTAAAAAGCGGTCCACCGGAGGGTGGAGGCTTGCTATCAGCATGCCCTGATGCTTGCGGTTATGGGCCCCAATGAGGGAGCTTCCCGCATATCCGCCCAGGCCGTTGGTGACCACCCATTCCTTTCTTAAGGCTTCTTCGGTATTTCTCCAATATCCTTTGCCGAATTCCATCTTTCTTATCCTTTCTCTCTATAACATAAAAGGGTGCCAGGCACTTTGGATGAGCTTTCGGAATATGCTGAAGTAAAGCCCTTCCCTGTAACCGAGCACCCATATTGAACAGAAGGAGCCGCGTTAAAAAATCAATTATGATATGACCGGAGGGCCTATGAGAAACCGTCCGATTCGCGTACCAAATTATGATTGCAACAAGCTATCCTTAATATGTGCCATCTTATTATGCGTACGAGACTTTATCTTCATCCTCATCGCCTACCAGAAGTTCTGTGAGGATGCGGTGAAAAAGGAGAAGGCCTGATCATATCATGCGAATGGCAAACATCTTGCAGGCACCAACACAATAGCCGCAGGTCAGACATTTGGCTGTCTCAATCTGGGAGCGCCCGTCACATTCAGCAATGGCCTCATTGGGACAAGTCTCACGGCATTGGCCGCAGTTATTGCAGAGGGTGGGAACCACAAAGAACCTTTTCTTGGCCGCCTTTTTAAGGGGCACCTCAAGCTCCCGCTTTCTGCCCTCAAAATAGTCCAGATTGAACTTAAGCTCCTCCTCAGAAACCATTCCCAAGGCAATGGAGGCAATACCGGGTATCTCCCGGGCAAAAGTCATGGCCTCGTCATACCTGTCAATCAGGGTTCCTCCGCCCAGGGCCTTCATCACATAGACGCCCTTGCCCATAGCGATGCAGTCAGCAATGGCCTTGAGCATTTCCTCCCGAGTGCCATGGAGAATGCCTATCCCGCTTATATTGATGATGGGGAACACCACATCAATATCATCCCTAGAAGCTACCGCCTGGACGGTTTTCACCGAGTGGGTGCTGATGCCCACTGCCTTGATGAGCCCCTTGGCCTTACAGTCCAGAAGGCACTCCAAAGCCCCCTGTCGCTCGGAAAAGACCGAATCATCGGCTCGGGCGGCATGAAGATGGAAGATATCAATAACATCCACATCCAACTGGGCCAGGGCCTCGCTGACGGCCTTTTTCATGAACTCATAGTCACAGGCCGCGGACTTGGTGGCTATGACGGGCCGGATACCCGTGGACTTCATGGCCCGCTCTATGGGCTCATAAGTCAAATAGGACTGGGCCGTATCCACAAAATTAATGCCGCTTTCCAGGGCTCTCTCAACAATACGTGTGCATGAGACCATATTCAGGTTCTTTTGCATGGGCCCGAAGGGCAGCGCCCCAAAACAAAGCTCAGTAACCTCTAAGCCCGTTTTGCCCAGCTTATTCATCTTCATACCACGATCACCCCTATCTATTGTACCGTTTTTCAAGGGTCCTCTTCAATGGTTAATGGCTTTCCACAGAAAGAAAAAGCCAGAAGACCTCATGGCCTCCTGGCATTCCTGCTTAGTTCTTTTTGACATTCATGGCCGGCAAGGTGAACCTGAGACTGTTGGTGTTATTGGCCACCAGCATGGCCCCGAACCCGAGGCTGATCTGGGTGGTGTCTTTGGCCGTACTCTTGGCCTTAAAGGTGATGGTACCAATCTTGGCCAATGCCTCAGAGGACAGACCCGTCAAATTATCAATTTCAATCAGAATCTTTCCGGCCTTCTCATCCACGCTTTGGGACAGAACCTTGCCCTTTTTCACCCAGCCCTCCAGGCTTATCTGTTTACCGCTTGTCTTGGTGTCTGCATCCACCAGCTCCACAGCGCTGGGGTCATAGTTGAAAATCAAATAGACCTTCTTAAGATTCTTGGGATTCTTAACACTTATGGTGGTGGTAAAGGTCTCTCCAGCCTTAAAAGTGGGACTGGATTCGGCAATAATCTGGGGAGCCCCCGTCTCCAGGGTGAAGGTGCTTGATGCAGAACCCGCATTGCCGGCCATATCGGCATACTTTACAGTAAGCTGATGGAGGCCATCAGCCAGGGTATTGCCAGCGCCCAGCTCACCGGTCAGACGGATGACGCCGTTATTATTGGTCATCTGGTAATTGGTTACGGCCAGGCCGTCAACCAATACCTGTATGGATTGGGGATTAACGCCCGATCCGCCGTTGGGGTCCGAAAGCTGGATATCCAGAGCAACAGGCGCAGCAGTGCTCACCGATTGGTTGGCCGGGGCATTAATTGATGCGTTAGGCGCCTGGGTATCCAGGGTTCCTGCACCATAAACCGCAGTGATTCCATCAATGTAGATGGTACCCTTGGTTCGAAGCTCGTCCCTGGAGCACATGATGCGGATAGGGGTTTCCAGGGTGAAGGGCCCCTGCTTGCCTGCAGGAATGGGCGCCTCCAGATACTTCCAGCCTGTAAAGTCTATACCGCCGCTCTGAGTATCGGGTCGGTATTCCTTGACAAAGTCAATATCAAAGCTCTGGCCGTTTCCATCCTTCAGCTTGGCTCTCAGCCAGGTTTTGCCGTTATCGCCATAGACCCACATGCCAATGGCGGTAGGATTCTTGTCCAGTATAATGGGAGCCTGCTGCTTGGTGCTGGGGTCAATCTTGAAGGCATAGAGCCCGGCGATACCCTTCTCAACACCCTCGGCCAAAGTGAAATCATAGTCAATCTTCAAAAGCTTCTTTCCGGACTTGGCCAGCTTGGAGTCCTCAACAATGGCAACGTTCCCTGACTTGGCCCGAACCGTGGAGTAGCCCCAGGAAGATCCGTTTTCAAAGTCTTCAATGACGCCGGGGGCATCGGCCAGAGCCACATCCACATAGGCCACTGCAGTTCCGTAGCTTATGACAATTCTGCCCTTACCCGTTGCTGACGGGCTTGCGGTAAAGACACCATCCTGGGTGATGGAGCCGATATTTCCTTCAACGGCCCAGGTAAAGGCATTGTCAGGCGCGGCCACCTTGGTGCCCTGATAGTAGGCTTCACAGCTTAAGTCAATGGTTCCGCCGGGCATAATGTTCAACGTGGTTTTGGAGGGTTTCAGCGAGGATACATTGCTCAAAACGGTCAACTGGGCCATACCGAAGGCATAGCCGCTGCCAGCCATAATGACATAATTTCCGGGCTGGGCCGTTACCTTAAGCACACCATTGGCGTCAATGGTTCCCGCATCGGTGCCCATGACCATATCCTGGGGCAGGGCAACGGGCAGGTAGTAGTCGTCGCTGGCCAGAACTGTCACCTGAACAGTACCGTTAGGCAATGCGTAAGGCGAACTTGTATAGATATGCAGTTTAGAGGGCTCGGTACTGGGCTGGGCCAATCCGTCCCTGATGGCCATACTCTGCTTGGAAACCAGAAGTATTCCGTTGGCATTGGCTCTTTCACTGCCGTCCGAGGGTGTATTAATCAGCTTGGGGCTGGCATAGCCGGGCGTTCTGGATATCATGGCCGAAGATCCGCCGCCATCCAGCTTAAGGGCGTGAACGCAGCCCAGGTCATAGAGGAATTGGGCAATTTCCTGGCTGGATGCGCCTTTGCTGGCCGTGATTCTTCCGTCCACCTGATAGAGAACCACTTCACCGTTGGCCTTAACACCAATGGCTGAGTAGGGATTATAGTCTTTGGTGGCAAGACCGCTGGTGATTTTACCGTTTTGAATCAGGATCTTGTCCCCGCCCACAACCTGCTGCACATCGTTCCACTGACCTGTGGGATCGTCAAACAGGATGACCATCTCGTCCCCCGGCTTAACCTGGGACAGGGTCGCATAGCCCGACATGCCGTTTCTCACCGAGAGCACGAGCTGGTTCTCGCCAATGGGTGTTGCCATGGCATTGGTGCGGACTTCAGTCACAATGGCGGTCACTGCCTTTCCAATGGCAGGCACACCCAGGCTCAAGGACATGACAATTTCAAGGCTGGGCGCTGTGGTCTTGGTGTTGTCGGCATAATCCCTGCTGTAGAGATAGGGGCCATATTCGGTCTGGGCTTTGTTAAAAGCGGTTATGGCAAAATTATTGCCGTTAACCTGTCCTTTGATGTCGATATCGGGTGTTCCAATGACGGCCGTACCGTCAGCCTTAAAGCCGATACCAAACCAGCCCTTGTTATTGGAGCTGACAAGGCGTCCATCCTCAACCACTGCCCCAATGGGCACACCGGTGGTCAGGTTATAGAAATCACCATTGATACCGCCGATGACGGCCAGGCCTTTTTTCTCAAACTCTTTGGCCAGGGCGGTCAGGGTTTTTCTGCTGCTGGTGCTGCTGCCTGCTGAGACCACCAGCTTTGCATCGGAGGAAAGGGGATGGAAGGTGATGGTTCGGCCCACCTTAGGGGTGCCGTCGGTGTTCTGAGCCTGCCAACTGTTGAGGACAACCCCTTTGCCTATCTCTGTTTCGGTCTGGGAAACAATGCGGGTTTGTCCCGAGCCGGTTATGTAAGCCAGCGCCCTTTCATTCAGGCACAGCGAAAAGATCATGGTAAGGCATAGAAAGATCGCTAATGCTGCATTTAGAGTACTTTTCCTATTTCTTCTCATGTAAGAACCCCCTGGTAAATTTTAAGGTAACTCATAGGAAAAGCTTAACATAAAAAGCCTGTCGGAGACAGGCTTTTTATGTTAACAGTGTATTTCGGTTATGTTACGCAAAAATGTTATTTGTGTGGACTATTTCACATAAATGACCGAGCTTAACGGCGGCAGATTCAGAACCCCATCCTTCTCCTCAAAGCCCTCTTTGGTCTGGCAGAACTTCAGGGTATAGCCCGTGGTGTCCACATTCAGACTCTGGGCTTCCTTGGAGAGATTATGAATTACCAGAGCAGTCTGGTTCTCACTGGTCATGGCATAGAGCACAACGGCATCATTGCTCGATTCAAGGGCCTTGAACTTACCGGCATACAGGGCTTCGTTCTCGTTCTTAACACGGATTAAACGCTTGTAATGATTCAATAGAGAATTGGGGTCCTTCTCCTGTTCGGTGACAGGTGTGACCGCATCCTTGTACTTGGATTCCCGCCATCTTGTCTGCATGGCGTCCTCACCCCATACATAGGGCAGACGGATATCCTCATCAGGCTTGGCGCCGAACATACCGATTTCCTCGCCGTAATAGATAAAGGGTATGCCCTCAAGGGTGAGATAAATATTGGCCGCCATCTTCATCAGCTCATGCTTGCCCAGTACCGAGCCAATAATGCGGTTCTGATCATGGTTGGAAAGTATGGGGGCGTCCACATAATTGGGGTTGGCCTTGGCGTAAGCCGCATAATTGCTTTCAATAAACTTGGCCAGATAGTTGTTCTTGCTGCTTCCTGCCTTGATGGCATTGGTGATTTGAGTACCCAGCCCAATATGGAAGGTGGAGTCCAGCGCGGGCAGGTAAGTGGCCCTGGTGTTCACATTATCCTCCAGCACCTCGCCAATAATCAGGGCCTCGGGATTAATCTGGTGGCAGTGGTCGGTGAATTCCTTCCAGAAGCTGACGGTCTTTTCAATGCCGCTGGCGTTGTTGGGAAGCTCAGCAGTTCCGTAAATATGGGGAACCGCGTCCAGTCTGAATCCGTCCACACCCCGGTTCAGCCAGAAGCTGGCGATGTTTTTCACTTCCTCCCGAACCTCGGGATTGTCATAATTCAAATCGGGCATACCGCTCCAGAAGATGGCATAATAAAAGGCATTGCCCAGCTTGTTCCACACCTTGCTGCCCCAGACGGTAGCATTCAGGCTATAGCCCTCGCTGCCATCGACAGTCCAGGTATACCATTTGCGGTAGGGGCTTGTCATATCGGCCGACTTGATAAACCAGGGGTGCTTATCACTGGTGTGGTTGAGCACCAGATCCATGATCACCGAAATGCCCCGTTTATGGGCCTCACTGATAAGGGTATCAAAGTCCTCCAGGGTTCCGTATTCAGGATTGATATCATAATAGTTGGTAACATCATAGCCATGATAGGAAGGACTCGGATTGATGGGCATCATCCAAATGCCTGTCACACCCAGGTCATGGGTGGTTTCAGGCTTTCCGTCATTGAGGTAATCCAGCTTTTGTGTCAGTCCCTTGAGATCACCAATCCCATCACCGTTGGAATCGGCAAAGGCCCTGACAAATACCTCGTAGTACACCCCTTCCTTGTTCCCGGAGGCGTTTTGCGCTACAGTGCCCAGTCCATAAACAGGATCGACGGGCTGCTGGGAAGGGGTCTCAGAAGCCGGGGCTGTTTCATCGGGCGCACTGGGGTTGGGCGTCAAATTAGGTGTGCCGTTCTGACCGCAGGCGGCCAGGGACAGTGTAAGAATGAGCGCCATGCATAATGCCGTAAGGCGCTTTAAGCCTTGTGTCATAGTTTTATTCCTCCTTAATGGGTTATTTGTCTTGAAAAAAAGCCGATAATCGAAATTATCGGCTCAATGTGAAGGAAACATCCATTGCTATTCTTTAACAGCACCTGCTGACATAATCCGTACCAGGTACTTTTGGTTGATGGCAAAGATAATAACGAAGGGAACGGCGATAAGCAAGGCACCTGCCGCAAACATGGTGAAGTTGTCATTGGAGCGTCCATTGATCATCTCAAAGAGACCAACGGCCAGGGTCTTGTTCTTATCACTTCTTAAGATGAATCTTGGCAAAATAAAGTCCATCCAGGGTTGAGTGAAGCTGGTGACTGCCAGGAAGGCCACCATGGGCAGGGTATTGGGCAGTATGACCTTCAAAAAGGTGGTCAGGTTGCCCGCCCCGTCAATCTTGGCCGCTTCGTCAATACTCTTGGGTATGGTGTCAAAATACCCTTTCAGAAGCCAGGTATTATAGGGGATATTACCTGCCGTATAGACCAGGATCAACCCCATAAAGTTGTCGGAAAGTCCCAATCTGTTAAGAATGATATAGATGGCTATCATGCCCACCGCACTGGGGAACATCTGCAGTATCAGAAAGCTGACCATGGCCGCTTTCTTAAAGCGGAACTTAAAGCGGGAGAAGATATAGGCCGTTATAAGCACAATAACCGTGGTCAGAAGCGTATTCACGCATGCGATAAACAGCGAGTTCTTGTACCAGCTTATATAATTGGTGGTGGTAAACAACCGCGTAAAGTTATCGGTGGTCGGGTTATTGGGTATGGGCAGCACGTTCATTGAGGCCAGAGATTTACCCTTGTTAAAGGCGCCTGCGATGGCAAAGGCTATGGGATATAGCACAATCAGGGCCAGAAGGATGAAAAATGCGTAAATCAGGACATAACGAGCAATTGACATAGCCTTCTTCATCATAATTCACCTTCCTTAAACGATTTGGTCTGCATAAAGTTGTAGATGGCAAAGGGCGCTACCACAATGAACAAGAGCAGTGCTACCACAGAAGCTCTGTTATACAGTCTTTGCTCCAGCGTGAGCTTATACATCCAGGTAATCAGTGTATCGGTAGTACCCGCAAAGGACTGGGTGGTAATGGTGTCGGGCGGATTACCATTGGTCAGGAAGTAGACGCCGCCGAAGTTATTCATATTGTATGAGAAGCTCATAATCATGAGCGGGATTGTCTGATACAAAAGAAGGGGCAGGGTAATATATCTGAATTGCTGGGATTTGTTGGCCCCGTCAATGGTTGCCGCTTCAAATACATCCTGGGGCATGGAGGTCATGATACCTGTAATCATGAGCATAAAGTAAGGGAAGCCCAACCAGAGGTTAACAACGAGAAGCATAACCCTGGCCAGATTGGTTTCGGACAACCATGGAATCGCATCCTTCTGCAAAACGCCGATGCTCCTGAGCCAATCCACCACACCGATTTCTCTTAAGCCACGGGTAATGGGACCAAATTGACCATTGAGCAGGATAGCCCAGATAAAGAGGCTGATCATTCCGGGCACGGCATAGGGAAGGATGAAAACAGTTCTGAAAACGCCTGCAATCTTAATCTTTTTGTCATTCAAAGCAAGGGCGATAAACATACCGCCAAAATAGCAGGTTAATGTACCAATCAATGCCCATTCGAAGGTCCACACAGCGGTTCTTGCAAAGCCCTGGGAGTAGTTCTTCATCTGGAGCATTTCTTTAAAGGTCTGTAATCCTACCCAATCCACAGTATTATTGGGCGGAATATGTGAGGGGGCGGAGTAGTTGGTGAACGCAAGCAAAATCGCAAAGACCAACGGGATAACGACAAAGAAGGATATCATCACAAAGGCAGGAGACAGAGCGGTATAGGCGAAAGCCTTTTCACCCAGATCATTGAGAAATTCCCGGGTCGACTGATACTCGCCGCTTTTCTCAAGTTTTAAGCCATGTCTTCTAGCATCGGTCACATTAATGACATAGACAATGATAATTATGACCAGCACCACACAGGCAATGAGACCATCCAGCATCATCCATGTGGAGTTATCTCTTTGTGCAACGGGCAGATGATTCTTCTGTTCTCCAAGAGTAATCAGCCCTTTAATGGCCGTTACAATTTTACTGGCATTAATAAGAACAATAATTTCAAAAATGGCAAAGATGATTCCTTTGACATACTGCTTCAATACAGCGATATGCCCCAGGCCCATAAACAATGCTGATCCGATTGGTGCAGCTAGACTTGGCTTCTTTGTCATTCTTTGTGTCCCCCTTCCCCTACTGATTCATTTATTTAGAGCAATGCGTATTATCAAATTCAAGTGATCAGCACGCTGCTGATGTATTGCTTCAATTCTCTTTAGGAGTACTGCAAAAGGTGCAAAGGCTTATTTCATATCGATATACTTAGTTTAAAGGGATATCTAAAGCCTGATTTTGGAAATAAAAGGCGATTCCGGTTTCGGAACCGCCTTTTTTGATTTTCAATTATTGAGCGGCTTCGATAGCTGCTGCAGCAAGATCAAGTTCGGTCTTAATGTCGCTGCCATTCCAAATGTTAGCGTAAGCAGAAGCCATTGAAGGCCAGTAAGTATTCATAGCAGGAATGCTGGGCATGGGCTTGGAGAATTCGAACTGTGCAAGGATACCAGCATGTGCATCGTCAGAGATGGAAACATCGGTGCGAGGAGGAATCTGGTTGGTGATTTCATAACGCTTCAGAAGAGCATCCTTGGATACAAGGTAGTTAGCGAACTTCTGTGCTTCCTCAGGAGCCTTGGTGAAAGCGGAAACGTACATAGCACGAATACCGGAGAAGGACTTCGGAGGTGTATCGTTGCCAGGAAGCTTAGGCAGAGTGGTTACACCGAAATCAACACCAGCTTCTCTGTAAGCAGCAATGCTCCAGGGGCCAGTAACAGCCATCGCGATGGTACCATTCTGGAAGCCAGCGCTCATAAAGTCACCGGTCAGGTCGGCAGCATCAACATCGAGGTATTCTTTTCTGAAGTTCTGGAAGTATTCGAGAGACTTGATAGCCTCAGGGCTGTTAACCATGTGCTGAGCCTTATCGGTTCCGTTAGGACCAAAGAGTTCTGCGCCGTAACCGGAAAGGAACATGTAGTTGAAGTAACCGTCGTCAACGTCCCAAACGATGGCGTACTTACCTTCGGAGGGCTTGTTGAAGGTCTTAGCAAACTCTTTTACTTCATCCCAGGTTGCGGGAGGATTCTGAACAAGAGCCTTGTTATAGAAAAGGGCATAGGTTTCAATAGCGGTAGGATAGCCATAGAGCTTTCCGTCATAAGAAGTAGCGTTGATAGCAGTTTCTACCATGGAAGCCTTTACGGATTCGGCATTGGTATTCTCAAGAATGATACCGCCAACGATCATTTCACCGAGTTTGTCGTGAGGAGCTGCGAAAACGTCAGCGCCTACGCCGGCAGGACCGTCGAGCTGAATTCTCTGAGCTGCATCGGTGTGAGCAACAGGCTCAACAACGATAGTAACATGAGGATTTTCGGCCATGTACTGCTTAGCCATTTCCTCGATAAAGAGCTTCTCATTACCGTCGGATTCCCATACCTTAAGGGTAACGGGTTCAGCAGGAGCTGAAGATTCGGTAGGAGCTGCACTGGTTGTGTCTGTAGGAGCAGGTGTGTTTACGTCGGTACCTTGCTGCTTTCCACAAGCGGCTGTCAATGAAGCAACCATTACTAAAGCAAGGACTAAAGCGAGAATACTACGCTTTTTCATTGAGAATTTCCTCCTTATAGATTTTCTTGAGGCTTTTGCCTCTGTCTTAATAGAGCAAGCGTTTGCACACGCTATGATTTTATTATAATTTGCATTGATAATTTTGTCAATAAATATTGACCAAATTTTTCAGTTATTCGTGCCCCCTTATTTGTCATAATATATAGAATGGCCTTTTTATCATAGGCAGAATGCCATTTTTTTATTCCAGTTTACAAAAAATAGAGCTTGTCATGAACAAATCCGAAGGGTGCTTTTGCACAAGAGCAACGCTATTTTAACAAATTTGCACCACAATCTGACAAAAAACACAGGTTTTTGGGCTTTGAAATGTCGATATTCCTTAGTTCTTTATGCAATCGATTACATTTTAGTCCATAATACTAATAAGTTTCCTAGATTCATTAAGTATGATATGATGGTAAAAGGTGTATTTTAACACTCCAGTCAATAGGTATGAAAGGATGGATCGTATGTTCTGTAACAAATGTGGAAGCCAACTGCCTGAGGGTGCAAGTTTTTGCACCGCATGCGGAGCCAGGCAGAATAGTTCCACCGAAAGCACGCCCACTACTGCATTAGAACCGGTTGAGAGCAATGAGTTGACAAGCCCTCAAACTTATCAATCCGGATATACCTTACCCGAAGAGCCCCCTGCCAAACCGAAAAAGAAGCGCATTGCGCTTAAGATCATTCTTGCCCTCGTCTTGGTATTGGTCCTGGGTGCCGGAGTAACGGTCCTTGGATACTATACCTTCCTGCCTGCCAAAACCACGCTGACTATAGCCCAGTATGCTACAGTGCGTGACAGCTATGACACCATTGATAAGCAATTGACCCAGTTCAGGGAAAAAGTCCTCGATCCTTTCTATCAGGATACTATCAAGACACAAACTGAGATTGCTCTATCGCTGGATGATGAGTTTCTGAGTGTATTGTTGGGCAATGATAACAGCACCATCGGCATTGTGAAGGATGCTCTTAAGAACGCCTCCATCAGTTTCGGAAGCGCTGTTGATGCCAAGAACAAAAAGCAAATCATAAATTTCGGCGTTAAGTATATGCAAAATCCCCTGCTTACCGTTAACGCCTATGTGGATGGCAAGAAGTTTGGATTAAGTGTTCCCGAACTCTCCAGAAAAACCATTGTGGGGGATCTGAGCAACCTTGATAATCTGGCCAACCTCCTTCCTTCCGTTGATGAAGAGGCCCTTGAGATGTTTGAAAACATGGATCCTTGGTTTGGAAGCAGAATCTACGATGATATCAAAATTGACAGGGCTGCTTTGAAAAAGGTGATGCAGGACTTTTCCAAGACCATCGTTGACAGCATCGATCCATCCAATATGTCCATTAAGAGAGGCCGGACCACCGACCTCTTTGGTGAGGAGATCAAGTGCCAGGAGATCACCATTAAGCTGAACCAAAAGGCTCAGAAAAAGCTTGTAGCCAACGTACTTTCCATGGCTAAGGACAGCCAGGAATTCTATAATCTTACCATAGGCAATATCCTTAAGCTGGTAGATATTCTCTCCGAGAATCCCCTCTACAAAGACATGCTTGATATGGTGGATCTGGAGGATCTCTTAAGCAAGTCCAATTACAAGGCCATGCTCAATGGGCTTAAGAGTAATCTGGACGAAACCATGTTCCCTGAAAAGGTCACCGCCAAGGTCTACATAAAGGGACTTGACATTGTGAAATATGAAATTACCCTTGCCGAGGATGATGAAGAAATTCTCCTGACCCTTGAGCAGGTCAATGAGGGGCTCTCCCATAAGACCCGTGTTACCCTGTCCCAGGAAGACAACTTCAGCGGTGAATTCAGTATCATTAAGGACTATGACGCCTCTTCGGATATCTGCGACTTTGACGTTAAATTCAGCTTCACTGACTACTATGCATCCTTTGATATGTCTCTGAGCTCCAAAGAAGAGTTGCAGGGCAAGAATGAAGTGAAGCATGATGTCAATGCGTCAATCATCGTCAATGAAGATTACAGCGATGACAGCTCGAGCGTTGAGATTACGGCCAAAATCAACGGCACCAAAACCCGTAACGGTAAAAAGCAGGTTACCGAAAGCAGCTACAAGGGCAATCTGAGTGTGGCGCTCCCCGAAAAATTAGTCTACTATTATTCTGCTCCCGAATCCGTTAGCATCGGCTTCAGTGTTGATACCCAAAACACTTACGGTCAGAAGGTTGAAATTCCTAAGGCCGACGAAACACTGGATTTGGCAACAGCCACTGAGGATGATTTTGAGGAATTGGGCGAAGAGATCTATGAGCAAATCAGTCCTCTGATATTCATGCTTCAGGGCTTTTAGAACCTGAAAAATTAAGGGAGGTGGTTCCACCTCCCTTTTGTTATGCCTAAATTCTGACAGCGCGCTTATACCGCCTTACGGCAAGGACCAAAAAGATTATTGCCAGCCCCAGGAAGATCATGAGAGCGGGAAGCGCCAGTCCCCATTGCCGGGGTGCTGCATAAAGATTTGTCAATGCTTGAAGCGCCCAGCCCTGAGGGGTTAAAAGGGCCAGTTTCAAAAGCTGGGAAGGAACCCCCAGCAGGTTCCACAAGCAACCGCCTAAAACTCCCGTGATTAAGGCAAAGACAGGAACAAAGGCCTGAAGCTGATGGGGGGTATTCAATAGTGCAGCAATAAGCATACTCATGGCCGAGGCGCAAAGGATGTATCCCAGCATTACCAGCCAGGACAGCGCACCCTGAAGCAATGCTGTTTTGAAGATGAAGCACTGGACAATCTCAAAAATACCGGTCAGCAACAGCCCTATGGTTGACAGAGCCCCTATATTTGCCGCAAAAAGCGGCAGGGTTGCACCATCCACCGAGAGTATTCTCTGCAAGGTGCCGTTTGCCTTTTCCTCGCAAAGCCAGCTACTCCCGAAAAGAATGCCCATCATAATGAACAGAACCAGAAGTCCCATGGAAGCCGCCGTAAAGGAAGGGACTGAAATGGATGTACCGGTTTGGGGCGTCACTTCCAGTTCCTCATAGGTAATGGTCATCAGGGGCTTGGGCTCCCAATAGGCTTCCACCCTGTCCTTGACCTTGTCCAGGCTGACCTGCATATCCTTTCCTTCGAAGCTGTTGGTTATCCATTGGTAGGCGAAATAGCCCGAGTAAATCCTTAAGGCCTCACTCCCGACGATTTCCTTCATCATCTCGGCCGAATAGGTACTGGGAGACTTTATGAGCGTAATGGTGTTCTCAAGCTTTCCTGAAGCCAGATGTTCCGAAAAGCCCTCCTCAATAATAACCATCACCTCAGCCCTATCCTGCTTCAGAGTGTTCATGGCCGTCTCCCGGTCGGTTTGATGGACCTGGAACCCTTCTTTTTGCGCAAGACGATTGCAGAATCTTATTGAATCCTCGGTTTCATCCTCATCCACAATGACAATGGGTACATAACCCAGCTTTTCTTTACGCTGTGCATGGCCGGTCACCAGCGCCAGCAGCAAAGGAATGATCAAAAAGGCGAGGATGAACCATTTATCGGAGAAAATCACCTTAAGGCGATAGGTATAGAGCGTACGGATTTTCATGAGGACACCCTCCTTCTTTGAGCGCTCAGAATAAGGGCGGAGATCAGGAAGTATCCCGCAGCAATGAGCAAAAGAG
>Ga0116192_1000311_pt1 | contig 38218 bp, 31 predicted proteins | sample AD_UKC113_MetaG_FD_89876 | JGI IMG/M metagenome (GOLD analysis project Ga0116192, IMG submission 89876) | Active sludge microbial communities of municipal wastewater-treating anaerobic digesters from Hong Kong - AD_UKC113_MetaG | ecosystem: Engineered > Bioreactor > Anaerobic > Digestate...
ACGTAGTACCCTTCCTTCTGGTCTTGGACTTCGTAAGCAAGCTTCTTCTTACCCCATTCCTCAACCTTTTCAAGTTCGCCGTTGGCGGAAACCAGATTGCTGAATTTCTCAACAATGGCTTTAACCTGCTCTTCATCAAGAGTGGGAGAAATGATGTAGACGGTTTCATACTTGTTCATGACCATGTCACCTCCTTTTGGACTTATGGCCCTGCACTATTTTGCAGAGCAAGGATGCGCCGCTTTACGATTTACGGCATTTGTTATCTTAACATAACTGTTTGATGATGTAAAGGTATTGAAGCAATACGCATTGTTTTCGTATTTAATGTAATCTCTATACAATACCTTTTTTTACATTACGATTTCGACTATCATTTTCTTCAGAAGCTTCATTATGTTTTCTATAGGTACTACCCGGAGTAAATATAACTCTTAAGGTATTTACAATGAGCTTAATATCAAGGAGCAGTGAATAATTTCTTATATACATAAGATCATATCGTAGTTTATCCTCAGGAGGAGTACTATAATTACCATAAATTTGTGCATAACCGGTGATACCAGCTTTTACGGCAAAGCGGTGTTCGTACTCTGGAAGCTTATTGATAAACTGTTCTACAAAGAAAGGTCTTTCAGGTCTAGGTCCAACCAAACTCATATCCCCTTTGAGAACATTAAACAGTTGAGGTATCTCATCGACTCTCGTTCTTCTCAGCAACCGACCTATCGGTGTAACGCGAGGATCCTTCTCTTCAGATAGAACTGGCCCCGTTACCTCCTCTGCATCCTGTCTCATGGTGCGAAACTTAATCACATAAAAGGTTTTGTTACCTTTTGTCATTCGTTCTTGCTTAAAAAGTGCTGGTCCACTTGAAGTTAACCTTATTAGCAGTGCTATTATTAGCATGAATGGACTTAAAATAATAATCCCCGTCAAAGAAGCAACAATATCAAACAGCCTTTTTACGAAGGCTTGCTCGGCTCTCAATCCCAGTGTATCTACCAGAAAGGCTGGGGTATCATCAAGCTGCATAACTTTTGCATTGATCAGCGAGATCTCAAAGAGATGCGGTACAACATAAATTACTTGCTTACCACCCATGCAACGTTTTATAATCTCTGCCTTAAGCTCAGCCGGAATATTGGCACTTATATAAACTTCGTCCATTACACCAAGACGCCTCATAACAACTTTTTGTTGAGAAAGGTCGAGAACCATCAATTTTTCAATTTTATCATTCTTGGTGAATACACGGATTTTATCAGTAATACCGCGGTCCCTATACCGGTCTTCACATACAACCATGATTTTCTTTTCTTTTGATATCCTGTTTTTTAAATTGAGCAGAAAGATATTAAAGACCCCTAACAGGATAAATTGGACCACAGGTGTTATGAGAAGTATTAGTCTTGGAAAAGAAAATCCTTGTAACATATAGGCTACAGCAATAGTCGTAATTCCAAGTAAAGCCACAGTAAGGCCAATAGATTTGAGGACATCATACACATTCTTTCTAAAGAAGGAGAGAACTTTGAACAAATCTATGTATATTACAGACGCTATAAGGATGTAGGGAATTGATCTCAAGAAAGGTGTAAAGTTATAGGTTGGCAGGCCCTTATATCTGACATAAAAGGTTATAACATATGCGAGCAAAATAAGGGCAAGATCAATCAGGAGTATATATATTTTGTAAAAGCGTTTTAAGGACTTCATCACGTGGGTCATGCTTTATCACCGCTTAGTATAACTATAACGTATTCATTCTACTTGCTTCCTGTTGCAAAGTCAAATGGCACAAGCCCCACAACAATGAATTATCTCTATTTTTTGGAAATATACCTCTGATATTGATCACATACTTCTTTTGCTTCTCCAAAGGCAATTTGCTTTCCTTTATCCAGCCATAAAACCTTATTGCACATATTACGAACCTGTTCCAGTGAATGAGAAACTAAGATCGTTGTTGCGCCTTGTCCTATAATTTCCTTCATTTTTGCTTCACTTTTCTTGCGAAAAGCTCCGTCGCCCACAGAAAGTACCTCATCAAGAATAAGAATATCTGGATTAACCAGGCATGCTATGGAAAAGGCAATTCTGGACTTCATTCCTGAGGAAAGATGCTTAAAGGGTCTGTCCTGAAATTCTTCCAGCTCGGAAAAGGCAATTATTTCTTCATACATTTCATCCATAAACTCGTGCGTATAGCCCAGCATAGCCCCACGTAAATAGGTATTTTCTCTTACAGTTAAATCCCCATCAAAGCCTGAAGCCAGTTCAAGAAAAGCAGCTATGTTTCCTGTGACCTTGACATAGCCTTCCGTTGGTCGCATTATGCCTGTAATGGCTTTTAACAAAGTAGACTTTCCTGCTCCATTTGTCCCTACAATTCCAAGCAAGTCTCCTTTTTCAAGAGAAAAGGTTACATCATCAACGGCCAAAAACTCATTGACTGTAAAAGTACCTTTTAATTTACGTATGATATAATCTTTTAACCCAATATCTTTAAAATCCCCTACCATGTAGCGGATAGAAACATGCTGCAATTCTACAACCATGGGGATCAAAGCTCCCTTCCTCAAAGATAGTACAAAAATTTATAATTGTATTTCTTATATATCCATCCGCCCAGAAGAATCGCTGCCAGGGCGTAAACAACACATAGTATTTGAATGCTTAAACTTGGGATAGCACTATCCAGCACAATGGATCTGAAGTAGGTGATATACACATAAATTGGATTCAGCATAAAAAGTTGCTGTGCGGTCATGGAGAAAGTATCGACTTTATAGAATATTGCCGAAAGATACATGAGCAGCATAATAAATATATCATACAAATACTGTGTATCTTTGTAAAAGACAAAAAGGGCTGATAGAATGAGACCTATGCCTAGATTAAATATGACTAAGCAGGCGATAGGGTAGATAAGCAGTATAAATTTCCAGGTAAATGCCACACCATCAAAGGCCGCAAATAGAAAGAATATCAATAGCGTCAAGCAAAAATTAATAAATGATGAAACATTTTGAGACAAGAGAAATATATACTTGGGGACATTTACCTTTGTGAATATGCTCGCATTAGCCACAAGCGAACTCATACCAGTATAAGTTGCTTCCCTGAAGTAGGCAAAAACAATATTTCCAGCAAACAGATAAATCGTATAATGAACTGTTGTGCGACCAAACAAATTAGTAAACACAAGGCTCATTACTGCAAGGGTAAGAAGCGGTGATAATAAGCTCCATAGCATACCCAGAACGGTACGCTTATATTTTTTTTTAAAATCTCTCTTAACCAACTCTTCGAATAAAAATTTATATTTTTTAAGTTTTTCGATCATACAGATACTCCGTATTAATTGCTGCCTAGAAAATCATCAAGTTCTTCCGGTCTGTCAATGGCATACGCTGCATTTGACCCATAGACTTCTTGCTTACTCTTGAATCCAAAACCGTATGTTACGCCGATAAAATCTATTCCTGCTTCCATTGCCCCCATTGAGTCAAAGTGGCTATCCCCAACTAGAATAACTTGATTTTTTGAGACATTCAACTCATTGAGGCATCTTATAATAATATCTTTCTTTGTCAGGTGATCAAGACCATCCATGCCTTTGATTGTATCAAAATATTGTGCAATGCCAAGCTGCTTAAGAATTTGAACCGCAAATTCTTCCTTTTTTAAAGTTGCTACTCCCATAATATAGCCCCGTTGGGATAAACGACCAAGTATATCTTCCATACCATCATATAGACTGGCTTGGTAAATCCCTATCTCTTCATAATGCTTTCGATAAATGTCAACAGCTATTTTTGCGTTGACAGAATCAAAGCCAAAGCGGGTACGATAGGTCTCCATGAGAGGAGCTCCTATGACTTCATATAATACTTTATCAGAGGGCAATGATTTCCCCATCTGCTGCAGTGTATAACGATGACAATTTGTTATCCCCAGCGATGTATCTGCCAGGGTGCCATCCAAGTCAAATAAAACAGATTTATACTTTGTCATTACAATACCTCAATTTCAGTCACAAGTTAGGTCATATAGCGAGGGTGTCAGAAACTTAATACTTACTTTTTTACTTAAGTGGAGCAATTGTCTTCGAATACCTTCATTTTTCTCCAGCAGGGCCTGACGATCTATAACGCTATTCATGTCTTCGGAGTAGTAGTTTTCATAATTATGCGTGTTAAATCCGTCGAAACCAGCCAGTGTTACAGACTTAATGCCGACTTTATAAAGAAGAGATATCAGCATAGCGCCTGCATTATCAGCTTCTCTGCCTTCACCTATTAAATTAGAGTAGTTCACAAACAGACAGTCCTTAGGCATCTGCGAGTATAGGTTTGATGTAACTATCATATTTTTATAGCCAGAGATGCTGTCCAACAGTTGAACAGACCGTTTCTTATTGCTTATAAACACCAAATCCTGGGGATATAAATCTGTCACAAAATTTACACTGATGATAAGTGGATTGTTGGTTTGGATATACTCCTGAATGCTCTCCTTGTAAGTAATAATCGATTGCCCAGGAGCAACGAGGAGTATATTTCTGCCTTCTATTATCTTGGCAATTCTTTTATAAGCTTCGCTATCATCAATCTGGTATCGCTGATATTCTAAGTACAGCCTTTCAATCAGGTTCTCGTTATAAAGGGAGCGTTCTTCATTAGGAATCTGATTGAGGATCTTACTGATTTCCTCTACATTGAGCGTTTGCTTGTTCATCAAATATGTCGCATAGTTAGGATGACAGCCCCCAACTGCTGCCAAGTAATAGGGCGCTGAATAACCCCAGGGTGTTTTGTTATAAATTGAACCTAAAAATTGATCCACGATTGAGAGCAGAGGCGTAACCTGAAAACGGTACTCCAAATTGTCATTAATATATTGTGTAACCAATTCAGTGGCCAGATTGCCTGCTCCTCTTCCCATACCAAAAACTGATGAGTCGATTATAATATTCCTTCTTGTCTTCATTCTCAGTAATTCCTGTGCATTTGCGAACGATAGCTGAAGATTGTTATGTGAATGAAATCCGATTTGAATATCCGGAGAAAGATTATTGTCAATCAGATTAAAAAGGTGCAGCAGATCCTTTTGGTACATTGTTCCCAATGTATCAACGATGTAAAAAGCAAAAGGACTTAAAGTATTGACTTCCTGCACCAGACGAATTAGCTCCAGATCCGAGTATGCAATTGTACCTACAGGCTGTACGAACACTTTATACCCCTTCGCACAGAGATCCTGAACGACCTCTTTGCACGCATTCCATTCATGTTTATGAAAGGTAATTCGTATGCCATCAATAGACTCCCCATCATAAGGCGCTATTTTTTCAGGCTCTATATCTCCAAGAGCCAGCATTGCCACATACATTGTATTAGGCCGTTTTGGTGTAATGAAGGGTTTAATCTGATTGACGTCGCTAAAAAGTGCAACATTTTCGTTATATGAGCACTCCTGTAAAAAACCACACTCTATAATATCAATATGGGCCTCTTCTAAGTAATCAACGATTCTTTGAATTGCATTTCTTTTGAAATGCCAGTTATTTATATAACCGCCATCCCGCAAGGTACAATCTAAGATTGATATTTTATTCATAACTTTAATTCTCCACTGTCTAGCTTCTCTTGTATTACTGCTCTTACTCTTTCAAGATCCTTGGGTGTATCAACGGATAGTGTATTACAGCTAACAGGAACCATTTTTAGTTTCTTCCCGTTTTCAATAAATCTTAACTCGTTGATGTCTTCAACAAGTTCATTCTTACCTTTTGGGGTTTCTGCAAAAAACTTCAGTGCTTCTATATCATAGATCAGAACACCCACATGTTTATAAAAACTATATTCTAACGAAGACTTGGGATGTGGAATAGGACTGCGAGACATAAATAAGGCATTTCCATCACAGTCTGTTACCACTTTTATATTTGTATTATCTATTGCCTCTACAGGATTCTTTATCTTAGTCATCAAATTACTCACATAAAACGTGTTCTTTGGCTTTTGTTTAGGAATTATCTTCATAATTGTATTGGGATCAATCAGCGGCTCATCGCCATTAATACATATATAAAGGTCTGCAGGCCTTTTTTGAGCAACTTCATATAGGCGTTCTGTGCTGGTTTTATGTTCCTTCGCAGTCATAATGCAACTAAGGCCTTCTGCATTGCAAACTTCCTCAATCCGTGTATCATCAGTTGCAACAATGACTTCATCAATGCTTTTTACTTTCTTAACCTGATTATACACCCACCATATCATGGGCTTTCCACAGATGTCCACTAGAGGTTTGCCCGGAAACCTTGACGACGAATATCTGGCAGGAATTATGGCAATTATTCTCATACTTTTTCCTCTTAAAATCTAGCGTACTTTATTTTTAAGCTTTTCATATTCATTTATATAGTATAATAATCTTTTCTCCGTTGCTTCTAAAATGCCTTCCAAGATCTTTATTCTTTGTTCATTTGGAGTAAGTGGCTCTAAAGAGACCTCTAATCCGGTATTGTCTAGTTTCCTTATTTCTTCCATACATTCCACTCTCCTTCTTGTTTTTTCATCTTTGCAGTAGAAATATATAACCTCTTCCGAAGTATTTTCGTAAACATCCTTGTCTCTGATTGCACGCTTTTTTATACAAATAGGAATAATATTGTCCCACAGGGATTTATAGTTAATGTCATAAAAACAAAACTCTTTATTTGAATTTATAAAAATAATAATATCTTCTTTATTGCCTTCGGTCATTATTTCTATCGGATTGCCCTTAATCGTGTTTATATCGTCAATAATTATCACATCAGCTTTACTGCGTTGTTCTAGCTCTGATATTTGTAGACTATTAAATTTAAAATTCTTTGTTTCTCCTAACTTTTTTAGCAAGAGAGTGTCTGTACCAATTGTCTTAATTGTTGATACATTAAGCTTCTCCAAGATTTTTAATGTAAAATAATACCTATGGGTAAATCTAAACGTTTTTTCATATAGCGTATCAAGAGAAAAGCAATAATCAAAATATCCATATAGGTTATTAATAGCCGTAGAACTTATTGTTGCTATCATCTTGGGCTTATTGTCAAAGATAATCGGTAGAAACTCTGAAGGGAATTTTTCTCTAATAACTACAGCTTTCGGAAACAAATAAGAATAATACATTAAATCGTCTGGATGTGGTTTAATTATTAGATGTTCATCATATAAAAAGTAATCCACGAAAATCTGGTATATTAATATTTGCTCTTCAAATGTTAATATCCGCAAGTTGGTAAAATGTTGCGTTAAAACAAGAACAGCATTTTCAGGAACACATATGCTGCTTACATTGGAGAATGTTGATATCACTTGTTTTCGTTCTTTCTGTGACAGAAAGAACAAACTTTTAATTACATCAAAATGCTCGTTATTATTAGAGTTATTTGCTTCTTTGTCTTGAGTACACAAGTTGCCTATCCTTTTTATAATCAGGCTATGCTCACCATTATATAACCCATATTTTTTATTAAATTTACTTTTACCTTCTGAAAACTTAGTATCTATACTTTCCAAAATATGGGGCTTATTAAGTAGACCGGATGCATCCTCCCAAAAAGTAAATGATATATTAGACTTAATCAGATAAGCACCAAAATTATAGTGAGCTCCTCCTACAATAATTTCATTAAAATTACTTATATTGTATCCTTTAGATGCAAATACATTATTAAAATATGCTGTGGCCTCTGCAGCATACTGGTCTTCATTCTTAAAATCAATATAAGCATCAAATAAAATAATATCATCAAAAAAATCCAGTAATTTTTTATAGTCTTTTAACTTTTCTTCAATCCAAAAAGGAATCATCAATACTGCTTTTTCATCTTTTTTTACACTTTTCTTATGTAAAATCAAATTTAGCAATTGATAAAGACTAATCGCATGATAAAGTAACATTTTCCCCCTCCAATTACAATCCAACACTTTCTAATATCTGCCCTATTGTTTCTATTCGTTGTTTACTATGGTCGCCACTCACACCTCGAGAGAATCTTATACTTGAGAAATGTTTTTTTAAGAAGGTTGGATCTCTAATAATCATTCTATATGGCAAGTAAGCATCATAGCCAGAAATATTGAACATATATTCGTAATGGTTAAATTTATCAATGTATTCTTTCACAAAGTCGATAATACCATTATGTATATCTTTTATAATACTATAATTTTCGACCTCAGGAATATCGAATATAAAATTGCCCTCATCGTTAAAGCCTGAGAAAGAAGGATATACTGCCTGAGTAAACAGTTCCAGAAATATATTATTTGTTCCTTTATTTGTGAACGCATGGACATCATAAAGGTTCCGATTCAGCATCCGTGAAAACATATATGCCTCAATATCCTCATTCATTAATTCATTAATATTTGCCAATGGATTATAAGAACAGCTTGCGGCCAACCAACAACAAACTTTACATTCTGTGTTCATCTCCTGTTCAATTAAGTATTTTAATCCAAGCGGGCCGCTGCCTAACCACCCCACATCTATAATAGCCACCTTTTTTGAATTACCTATCTTCTGCTTAATATACCCATAAACATGTCTGCGCTGATTCTCATAGGCATTAATAACATGATCCCAGTTACTAATAAAAAAATCCTCAATAACTTTTACATTTTCTTTAACTAATAAGGTGTCTTCTCTTAAATTATACTCACTTAGTTTACTTATGAGATCCGTTAATGACAATGACTTTAGTATATCAGATATGGTTAACGGGATAACACCAATCGCTTTATGGTATACCATCCTTGTTAAAAAATCATCTCTATTAATACTTAGTGTATATTTATTATTAGCAATCCTTGACCAATAAAGATACTCATTCGGCATATCGCTAAACATTATATTGAACACACGTTGATAAATATCTCCGTCACGAGCAAGAAACAATACTTTATTTACACCTTCTCTCTTAGCTTTCCTATATATCCAATTACAAAAGCCTAATATATATAGACCTCCATAAATAAATCCATATTCATAGTATGGATTATATTGATTTACTCCATTATGCAGGTAAGTATTTATAATACCTGCATAGGCGGAACCAATTAATTCTGACATACCGTCTGCTCGAAAGGGATTTCCAGCCTCATGAACATTTTTATAGTATTTCGTAGAAATATTTAATTTTCCAGCCATCTTAATATCAGATTCATAATTATCACCAATATGAATCATGGTACGATTTTGAAGTTCCTGCTGGACAACCTTATATAGACCTCCACTACTCTTGCTACAATTGTACTCACACGAGACATAAATCCTATCAATTCCTTGATATCCACACCTATCCAGAAGCTTAGTAAGCATGTCATTAGACAAATACATATCAGATATTGCGATAACAGTTTTGCCCTGACCTTTTAAAAGCTTAAATACTCTTTCCATGTACGGGTTAGCAAAGCATAACTCTAGCTCTGTTTCAAATTCCACTCTAGCGCCGTACTCTTTATTAATTCCTGTTCTCCTCTCGATCAGCGAGTATATATCGAAAATATCAACCTCATAATTCCCCTTTTGTACATAAGCCATTTCTCTTGCTTTTTTTTCAGCATCAATTCGTATCTTTACAAAGTCTACACATTTCAACTTACTCCCAACAAGCATAAATAAATCTGATGGTTTTGCAAAAGGCCGAAGGACAAGTGTATCAAAAATATCAAATGAAATAACGTCATACTTAAGCAATTCTTGTGCAAAGAAAAGAGGATTCAATCGGTTCAGTAATTTAGATTCCGAACCATCCAAGTATGGAAGTTTAACGTTATTTCGTTTCTGTTCATTGCTTTCCTGTTTTCGTATTAACGGGGTACGTCTTCGCAAAATACGGTAATGGAAATTCAGCTTAGCTAATAAAAGCCATGAATTCATTCTATTGACTCTATGTTCATCTAAATGATTATCAACATACCACTCATATTCATTTGCAATTAATGTGTTCTTCTGAACAAAATAGTAATACAAGTTATCTTTAATTTTTTTTATAAGCATATACGATTCCCCTGATTTTCTTAATTTTTCAATCCTCTTAGACCATCTTGTTTATAATAGCGCATTTTAAGCATGTTTAGCAACCGCATGGGTATAAGGCCTACAATTAGAGGCTTTATTACATAAGGAATACCCTTCGGCATAAGCCCTAACAGCTTAAACCCCTTGTAACGAGTAATCGCCTCATCTATGCGATACCTATATTTTCTTCTTTTCATAGCAGCCTTGTTTTCAAGAAAATCATAAAGATATTCTTGGAGGTTAGCGCCACGAAACTTATTGGCATATAGCCGCATCAGTAAGTCATAATCCTCCGTACGACGTGTTCTTTTTGATACATGATAGCCGCCTACTTCAGCAAGACAGTTTCTCCTAAACATCAGTGCCCCATGCTGAAATGGCACTTTAAAGAGAAAATCCTTCGGTTCTGGTTTATAAGGGAAGACCCGAGCTCCCCATACCCCTCTCTCATCATAGAGATTGCAATTTGAAGCCACAAAGGATATATCCGGATTATTCAAGAGAAATTCGACTTGCTTTATAAACCTATCCTGTTGTGAGAGATCATCTGCATCCTGTCTTGCTATGAATTCTCCTTTTGCATGCGTTAAACATTTATTGAGTGTATAGGCAAGACCTTTATTACTTTCATTTTTCAAAAGAACAATACGCTTATCAACCTGACTTATTGATTGAAGCCATAAAAAAGTGTTGTTTTGTGAACCGTCGTCACATATTATAAATTCAAAATTTGCAAAAGTTTGATTCAAAACAGACATTACTGATTTACGTAATAATGCCTCATTATCTATATTATAAACTCCCATGATCACAGAAACAAGCGGAAGCAAAAGGAATCCCCCTTTCAATTAGGTCAGCTTGTATCGTATGAGCTCCCATAAGTACATATTTACCCTATACCAAAACTTGGGCTTTAAATTTGAAAGAGCAAGCGAACCATAAGGCCAAAATAGCTCCCCTTTATACTTACTTCCCTTTTTGTTTGAAATAAATTTACGATAGATGCGATTAATAAACAAATATGAATATAATTGATCATCCTGTCCTGGCTCTGCTAGCTTGTATTGATAAGTTTCACTAATATCATCACAAAAAGTATACTCACCAAAGGCCAATGCCACCTCTTTGGAAGGACTGAACATAAGCTTTTGTAAAAGCTGCTTACTGAGTGAATATACCACCCTTTTATTAAAATCTCTAAATGAAATATGCTCCAAAAGTATATCTGTAAAAGTACAAACTATATTTACTTGCTTGTTGGCCAGCACTTTGTTTATTGAATCACTAACACTGTCAGATTTCAGTATTGGTACATACTTACCATTAGAATAGTCATAGCCCAATGTCATCCCATGGGGTGCTGAGCAAAGACATTCCAAAAGATTATTATTAAACTTAATGAGGACTGACTTAGATGTTTTTGATGAAAAATACCAAGTCAAATACTCTCCATCCTCAGAGGATTTCGGTTCGGTAAACATACCGAAATAAAATCCTGTTATACCTGATAAGTTAACTTCTCTGGATATGAGTTGACGAAGCGAACGCTGCATTGAGCCTGTCCACCCCGTGTCTACAATGGCAACATGTTCTCCATCTAGTAAACCTTCTTGCCTCAAATAGCCTATGGTGCTATGGTATGCTTCTATAGACTCCCTTTTTACAGCCTGGATGTATGTTTCATTAACACGCAATTTCTCGGTAAAATCTTGGAACTCAGGCTTTGTCAGTACTTTGTCTTTATCTGTTGTTCCTGTTTCTATAAATATTTGTTGGCGTTCATCCTCACTTAATTTAATCCTTTGAAGTATGTGCTTTGGGGTTAGGCTATAACCTCCAATCAACAACAGTTTATATGCCTCGTCACCAATAAAGTGATAAGTCGGTAACCTTAATGAAGCCCTTGAACAATAAAGATACCTACAGTCAATATCAATATCAAAACGTTTACAAAAACGAATAGCAATTTGATGCATGACATATCCGTCTCTAGCTAAAAAATAAAGCCTCTTTAACCCCCTCCTCTCTGCCTCTGTTAAGACCCACCAAACGTATGATACTAGTACAGGCGCAGTTACCATTGAACTCACATCGCTAAACGTCTGTTGTATCGTAGAAGGTTCTTTGAATAACTCCATACAATACTTAGCCGCTTTATTGAATGGAACAATGTTATACTTCTCTAATATATCAAAATAGCCTTGTTTCATAGAAAACCCACCCTTATAAGTCACGACAAGCTAATCGTCAAAGTAATAGTCTTTAATTGTGTCAAAAACGGCATTGAGGGTATAACTCTCTGCCTTCTTTCGTACATTGGAGCTTTGCCCTGCTCTAATGAGCTCTCGACAATTATTAACATAATTCTGCAATTCATCCTTGTTATCAAATAAGAAGCAATTAATGCAATCTTGACATAAATCTCTATGTCCTTTGATATTGCTGGCGAATACGGGAAGACCACATCCCAGCGCTTCAATAATATTAAATGGCAGTCCCTCTACACGACTTGTAGATACTACAGCATCACAAGCTGAATATAGGGTAGGTACATCGTTGACATAACCAAGGAAATGTATCTGATCTGTCACCTTCAGTTTATTAACTAGTCTTTTGCAGCTTTCCAATTCTTTACCGGAGCCAGCTAATAACAGATGTGTATTTAATGGTTTACAATGCGCAAATGCTTCTATCAACATTCTTTGATTCTTTCTTTTTGAAAATTCAGCCGCATAGACAAAAAGAAAGTCATCCTTTGTAAAGCCCAATTTCTCTTTTTGCCGTTGCTTATCTTCTTCAGAGATGACTTTAAAGCGAATAGGATCAATACCTATACCATTAATAAAATGTAATTTCTCTTTGTATAAATGATACCTTTGAGCTATCTCATAATCCTCTTGATTCATTACCATTACAACATCACTGACAAGAGCTGAAAGCTTCTCGGGTATTAAGTACATATATTTCTTTAATCCTGAACTTAGATTAAAAATGTAACCATGCACAATATGATAAATCTTTGGTCGTTTTCTTATCAATAATGCGGCCAGCCTCATTATAACACCGGCCAAAGTCGTATGCGTGCTCATTTTTTCATAATTCTCCTGCTTCAGCAATCGATACGCTTTTAATAGAGCACAAATATTTCTTGGAGATAAGATGCTTTTATAAAAAGGTATGGCTATTACCTTATCTGCCCATGGGATGGGTACAGATTTATTAACAGCGACATGTACTTCATAACCCATATCACGAAAAGCCTTTAAGTAAGGTAGATGAAAATTAACGATATGTGATTCAGTGGAAGCACAAAATAATACTTTCTTCATTTATTTTACTGTCCTCACCGATTCTTTTGCGCCTTCGTTCAGTAAATTAACTGCAAACCCCATTCCTAGCAGCACCCAGAATATTGGAGCAATACCTACCACACTGTCGTTGAAAAGCCCTGCTGTCAAGTAGCCTGAGACGGATAGGAATACAGCCGCGCCTATTAATGTTAACAAGGAATCATTGATATTTTTTAAGTAGAGCTTACAGCTTTGAATGAAGTAAAAGCCTACAAGCACCAGAAATGCAAGAAAAGCTGGTATACCAGTATTCACTGCAATCTGCAGCAGAGTATTATGGGGCTTATCAACCATCATCTGTGCCGTACCATAGGCCTTGATCTTTCCGATGTAATCATCTTGTGGAAAGACAACCGCAAAGTTATCGGGGCCATAGCCTAAAAGGGGTGCATTCTTTATGAGGGGCAGTGTTCTTGACCAGATATAGCCTCTTGCTGACCCCAATCGTTCCTTGCCCTCAAAGCCTATGGCTTCAGGCTTACGAATCACATCGATTTCCTCGCCGTGGTTCCCAATAAGTTTAAAGGAATCGTCCCTGGCACGAAGAATAACCTGAGCATCTCTGTTGTTCAATGTGATAATGTCGCCCTTCAGGGTGATGGTGTAATTCTTATAGGGTGCCTCTGTGAACTTTATATACTTTCCTCCGGAAATATCCGACATTTCATAGTCCAAAGCCTTATCTGCTTCATTGTAGAAATAGAGGCGTGAGCTTTCGCTGAGCTTAATAACAAATGATTCTGTCGAGGTTTTTATTGTAACCTTTCGATCCTCGAAGATAATGTCCTGGAGACTAAAGTATTGCGTCTCATCTGACTGGGTGAACTCTTTGAGAATTCTCTCTGTAAGCACACCCTTTAAGGCAAAGTTAATACCAAAAAAGAGAATTAGAATGCCTGCTGTGACGGCAGCCACCAGGAGCTTTCTTTTAAACAGATACTTTCTGAAAATGATAACGGCCAAAACAATGACGACAGCTACCCCTACCATACCGGCTCTAGAACGGCTTCCTAGAAGATTAATCATCAGTAGAACGGCTAAAAGGGCAGCGGCAACTTTTAAGTATAGCTTTTTGGCATAGATAAAGGCCAGAAAGACAATGGGCAGGGCAAGGGCCATATAACTGCCGATATAGTTCGAGTTGCTGAATGTGGAGTAAACCACTGATTTCTCAAAGAAGACCTCAATGTTGTCAATAAACTGGTGAAACTCTTTGGGGGTTATCAATTGCTTTCCTATGCTTGTCTTGTATAAATCAACTCCCAGAAACTGAGTTAAGCCGACTAGCCCTATTATAGCAGCGGAAATCATTAGTGCCCCAAACAAGAAGCGGACCTGGTATTCAGACTTAACCAGGTTAAAGGTTATCAGCATTAACGCCAGGTAGCATAATAGGGAGATCATCCCCTCATACCGTGCCACAAAACCATTGACTGCTAATTCCTTGTTTTTTGAAAATAAAGTGGACAGAATAATGAACCCGGCATAGATACCGGTAGGAATATAAATAAAGCTTTTCTTAACCTCAAGCTTTTTGGAGAGCCCTTGTGCAAAATAGAAAACGATGGCCAAGACAGTGCCCACCATAAGCCATTGGCTCTTATAGAAGTTGAAGAAATCAGTATAGGTACTTTCGCCATACCAGTTTTTTATCTCAATGGCGCTGAGTACATCCAATTTCATAAAAACAATCAGCGGCACCACCGCAATCACGAAGGCAATGGGAAATATGTAAAAGTAATTGGGCTTCTCTTGAATACGCTTTTTAGGCATAACAGGACCTCACTTTGATAGGTTTGTCCACTTAATAGTACCATAAACTCAAAATAACGTAAACCTTGGAGGCGGCTTCACACCTCAGCTCATAAGGGCCAGCATGCCCTGAATATTCACGCCTGCCATGACCACGGCGAACAGGATAAGGCCGGCAATTAAGAGCCTTTGAACGGGCTTAAGCCACTTGACCTCGTCGGGCCTTAACAGGCAAGCCAAAAGAAGAATCTGCGCAAAGGCATGGTGAAGGGAGTAGAGAAAGCCTTCCTTCAGTCCATATTGGATGACCCCATGAAGGCCCAGATTGAACAGGATGACCATGAGGGGAATAACAAGCTGCCGGTTCTTTTTTAAGAAGACAGCCGCAGCTATAAGCAGAAGAGTCCACAGGACAATCAGAAACGTCAGGTACCAGGGCGCTGACGGGATGAAGGACACAGCCGAGCCAGCAAACTGGCCGAAGGGTGAGGCATCGGTCGTATCAATAAAAAACCATGTAGAGCCAAAGAGGGCATAAAAACTATATTTGGCGCAGGTCAGCAAGGGAAACTTGTCCCTGTAGTTGGCAGGGCTGCTTTGAAAAACATGCAGAACCTGGCTGTAAAAGACATGGCGTACCGGAAGCAGATATATAGCCAAAAGCAGGCCCAAAACCCCCGATGCGCCTATGATCACCCGCTTGTACAGCTTAGCCTCATAGAACAATACCATAAGCCCCCAGATAAAGATATTGGTGATGGTGATGCCGCCCAGGAGAATGCCCAGGAGTACCACGGGCAGGGGCTTCTTTTGGAGAATGAACCACTGGGTAAATATTAGAAGTGCGCCGCTGAACACATAGCTTTCGGCAATGAGGGTAAACAGAAGAGATGCACAGGACAGGCCGTAGATCGAGGTCAGAAGAACTGCATGCCATTCTTTCAGCTTGTAATGCACCGTAAGGGTCTTATAGAGGCATGCCAGAGCAAGAACCTGCACCATCATCTGAAAGAGGATAATCAGCATATAATGGTGCTCCAGAGTCTTTTCACCAAGGATCGCTCTTTCGGCCAGGGTGAAATAGTGGGCAAAGGCCACCAGCAGCGGGTGCTTGACAACCCTTCCCGTATCGTCTGGCTTAAAAGCATAAAAATTCTGGACATAATAGGAATCGTCCATAGAAAAGAACCGATCATTATGGGTGTCCGGGGTAATCCGGTAGAGGCCCCGGTCTTGAAGCACGCCAAAAAAGGTGCCATAGATAACGAGAAATACAAGGATAATGACAATCGGAAGGGCATTCCGTCGGAGCATACCAATCTCTCCCAAACAGCATTTGAAGGTTCGGCTATATCAATAAAACTTCCACACAATCACAAGGCAGCTTAGACCCCAGAGAATGAGATCTATGAGCAGGGGCTTGTCCTTCAGGACGGTTACCTCAATATTGTCTCCCGGCTGGCCCGAAAGCACCAGGAGCTGATACCGGAACAGGCCATAGATGACAAAAAGCACGGTGGCCATCATATAGGGAATGTCCGTAAAATAGGCATACAGCGAATAAAGCACGATGCACAGGGCAAGGCATATGGTGATGACCTGCTGCAAAAAGGCCGAGGTATAGACGCCCAGGGTAGCTTTATACTCCTTGGCCCCATCCTTCATAATATCCAGTTCGGATTTCCGTTTATTGGCCGCCAGGAACAGGCAGAGGGCCGTGGTGCAAAGAAGCAGCCAGGAGGAGGCCTCAACGCCGATGATAACAGCCCCCGAAAGTACCCGCAGCAGGAATCCTGCGGCAATGGCCAGAATGTCCAGAATGGGCTGATGCTTAAGGACGAAGGAATAGAGCATGACAGTGACAATATAGGCGACCAGCACCATGGCAAAGCTCGGTGACAGGTAGACCCCGAGTGCAATGACCAGAACCAGAAGGACCACAGCAACCGACAGGGCTTCCCCAACCTTCAGCCGTCCCGAGGCAATGGGCCTCTTGCATTTTCTGGGGTGGAGCTTGTCCTTATCTCTGTCAATAATGTCGTTGATAATATAGACCGCTCCCGAGGCCAGGCAAAACAGGATGAAGGCCGTGAAGGAAAGAATAACGGCCCGGGTATCCATAAAGCTTTTAGAGAAAATAAGCGCAGCCAGCACAAAAGTGTTCTTTATCCACTGCTTGGGGCGCATGGTCTTCAGGATGTCAGCGATCTTTTTCATAGGCCCTTCCTTTCCATGGCATAAAGGGTGAAGGTGTCCGTCTTGCTGAGCTCGGTAAGGACGAAGTCCTTGGTCAGCATCTGAGGGGTATATACGGTTGATGAGGTTTCCTCTCCAAACCAGATAATAACCTGCTTTTGATACGTTTCGCTCTCCTTCAGGAAGGCCTCATAGCCGTAGAGGGGGATGCCAAAGGTCTTGGGCGGGAAATGCGACGGCTTGCCGGTAAGGAAGTGGACGGCCGAAGGGTCATTGCTGTAAATCATGTCACTGTCCGAATAAAGGGCCTCCTGGGACAAAAAGCCATGTTTCTGCCAGTAGTCAGAGTTAAAGCCCCCGGCTCCCTCCAAAACAGCCTTTTGGGTAGAACCGTACAGTATCCAACCATTTAAGAGCAGGAAGAAAATCAGAAATGCGGCAGTAAATCCGCCCCATACCCACTTAGAGGATGTTATCTGAGCTTTTCTTTTGCTGAAGAGCGGTGAAAGCACTCCGTCAAAGGCAATCACCAGCAAGCTGAGCAAAGGCACCATCACAGGGATCATGTAACGGTCGGAAATGGGATCAAAGGCCACTTTGGATGCCGATACCGCCATATAGAAGGAATAGAAGATGCAAAAGCCGATAAGAGTCACCAGGGCCGCCCGCTTCTCCCCATGCTTAAATAGCTGTACAAGCACAAGCACACCCACCACAATGGCCACTAAAGCCAACAGTGCCAGCCACCAGGTTTCCAGCGGCTTTTCATTCCTGACTACCGGAAAAAGCCAGCCGGCAATAGTTTTTACCGCACGAAAGAGATTGGTGGACAGGCTGATGCCCGAGGGGCTGCGCATACCCACCAGGGTGCCTGAAACCAGGTAGTTGCGGATGATATAAAGGACAGTCGGAAAAACTGCAACAAATCCATAGAGAAAGGTCTTGGTGAATTTATGTCTGAAACCCTCAACCTTGACCAAAAGATACAGGCAGGCCACGGCAACCACCACCACGCCAATATATCGGGTCAGGCAGGCAATGGCCGAGCTCAAGGCCATGACAATCAAGGCGCTTTGGGATTTTGACGCGTTATGATTACGGGTGAAAAGCAAATGAAAGGTGCAGGTGGACATGAGTATAAACAGGGGTTCCGACCATACATAAAAGGCCATGCGCAAAAGCTGGAATGAGGTAAGCCCCATCAAAATAAAGAGGGTGGGCATCATGGGGTGCTGGGTCAGCCTTTTTACGGTACGTGAACCTACCCACAGTGCCAAAGCCATAACCAGAGCATTAAAATACTGGGTAAAAACCAAAGGATCAAGGCCCAGGCCTTCAGGAACAGCCAGTATGAAGGAATACATGGGCGGCCATTGAATAAAGGGGCTTGTATACCCGAAATATTGAAGGCCCTGCCCATCTGCCAAGGATGCCGCAGAATAAAGATAGGCCACCGAGTCATGAGTAACTCCCGGCCCATACTTCCCCGTTCCCCAAACAATGAGGATGAAGCAAGCCACACATAAGATGATATTGATGCCTTCCCATACAGGCGACTTCCTGTTAATACCCATATTTCCTCCTAAGTCGCATTTCTCCGGTAAAGTATACCACATGTCAACCGGCTTTTGTAGACCGGGAGCCTGGAACGGCCGAAGTCTCTGCCGAGATATGGCGGAGCTGTCGCAGGACCAATATCACTGTGGCAGCAAAGGCCAGAAGGTTCAAAACGGCCAAAAGCACCGTAAGCCTTTCTAAAAAGGGCAGCCACAAAGCCCTGGTTTCCTGACGGTTCGAGAAATAAAGGACACTGAAATGATTGACGGAAGCAATCACAGATAGGAAAGTAAAGAGCCCTAAAAACCTCCTGTCCTTATAGATGACCAGGCACAGAGCCAGCAGAAGCACCTGCACATAATTGTACCGCTCATGCATCCGCACCGAAAGAAAGTAGATGCCTGAAAACCATAAAAGCACCAGGGCCGGTTTCGCATGGCTTTGGGGATAACGAAAATACAATCCGGCAAACAGCATACCAAACAAGGCCAGAAGAAGGAGGCTTACCGAAAAGTAACTCATCCCTCCCGCAAGGATATGGGAGTCGGGTTTAAGATCCCCGCCCAGGAGCGCCATAAGATTGGGGGCGCGCTGGGACCCATAACCATACTTTTGGGCACCCCCAACATAGAGTCTGACAAGCCAGGGCAAACCCATATTGCGTATAAAGGGCAGCACCAGAACCAGACAGGGTATCAGACTTATTGCCCCGGCTTTCAGCATGCTCCATCCCTTTTTCATGCGAAGCCTGCAAATAAACTCCAGCACAACCACCGGGAGTATGAAAATACCTGTGGGCTTTAGCAGCAATAGCAGCCAGACACTTGCCATCATCACCATTAATCTCTCTCTGACCATTCCCAGGCAGAACAGTAACACCAGCAGCCCATAGAAAGCATCGGTCTGCCCCCAGAGGGAGGAGTTGATCCAAAGAACCGGATTAAAAAGAAGAAACAGCGTGGCAAAAAGGGCCTGATGACTTTGCCTGCGTCCTCGGGCAAAGCAGAATAAAACCAGGGGCATTGCAAGGTCCATAAAAATGGAGGGCAGCTTTAACAGAATATAGTGGAGCTGAGTCTGGGACGGCTGGGTCAGATGGTTTATGGCCTTACCTATCAGTGCCAGGACATAGAGATAAAGGGGCGGGTAATCGGGCTGAGGCTGCTTTTTATAGATATTCCATAAATCCCTGGCGCCATTCATGGCCCACGCTTTATAGAGCTTGAGATCAGAAATAAATCCGGGATAGGAAAGGGCCATCACCAGCCGCAGCGCCAGTGCCAGTACCAAGGCAGAGATAAGAATCTGGCGGGTTCTTTTTTCACTAACCGTTTCATGAATCATAGGCCGCCTCCAGGTAGTCTTCCTGATTGAGATTAACCGTGATACAGGGGCGAACCCCCAGGGCCGCATAGGCAGCATCCTTCATCAGTACATAGCCTTCCCAGTTAACAATGCGAACCATGCTGGAATTGTTATAGTAAGGCGTTTCAAGCCAATACTCATAGCCGGGGCGCCGTTCCAGGCCTTTTTGATACAGCTCTGCATATTGGGCCACATCCAGCAGGGTGACTTTGTCAGTCACGGTCAGGCAATAGGCCCTGTCGGCACCATAGGCCGCATGCTCCGGCACATGGGTCCAGAAAAACGCCCTATCCCCAATGGTGGCTTTATCCCTGTCGGCATCCGATAAAATGACAGCGTGGGTTCTTTCCTCAATATACTTTGTCTCCTGGGGAGAAAAACAGGCCAGAAAATCCTCATTGAGCCATTTGCGGAGATCACTTTCCGGCCAGAAATTGCTGCCATACTGGTTCCTGTTTTCATCCCCGCCCCGGTTTGGGGAACTATAGGCCGCATAGGTGACAGGCTGCAGCGCAAAGAGCTGGAAAGTCTCATCCCTTCTATCAATTACCCGCCATAGCAAAGGCTTTCCGTCCATGGAGCCAAAGACCACAATATCCCCTGTCCGGCACTGGGCACTCAGGCTTTTAAAGGGTGTTTTCCGCTCCCCGGAATTGGCCATGAACCCTATCACCAAAAAGGGCAGCAGCCATATCAGCCCTTTAAGGCCATTCATGGGCCTTGTTTTTTTGGCATACTTCTTTCTGCGAACCCATAACCCCTTCAGCTTATGCGCTATCCAGAGGGTGAGACCCAGAACCTGAAGATCAAAGCCCATAACAAAGGCAAACATATGCTTGGCCAGGTCGGCCTCCCCATTGGCCACGACAGGAATGACCAGGTTCATGGCATTGATGATCATAAGCGCTGTGGAAAACACCAGGAACACAAAGGTGCCCGGCTCGGCTCTGGGGGACTTGATTGCGGCACTGAGTCTTAAAAGGATCATGACGCCCGAGAGTATGAAAACCAACAGAATAAAAGGAAGACTGTTAAACGGAAGGTAGGTCCTTAGACTGCTCCACAGGCCTATCTCTTCTCTTAGCCTGGGTCTTTCATAGGTGCTGTCATAGTTGCCCAGATAAACGGGCCGGATATGCACGCTGTTTTTGCAGGAAACCTGAAGCTTCTCCACGAGACGACCGGGATGCTTAAGATAAAAGCCCAGTATATCAAACTTATTGACCTTATCGTAAAAATTCCTCTGAAAATCCTCTGACTGAATATCCAGCGGATATTCGCTCATATAGGCATTGGTGCCGGCAAGCACATCGTACTCCCCGGGAAGGCCCAGGGCCTCAAGATCGGCTTGAGGGTCCGGCGAGTCTTTTAACATGCCGAAGAAAACCGACTGATAGGTGGTGTGCTCGTCCATCCAGTTGGGAACGCTTTCATAAAAAAGCCGGCAGATAAGAAGGCTCAGACCAAAAAGGCTCAGGATCAAAAACCGCATTCCGCTGATATAGGACCAGGATCGTTTTCTAATCCGCTCCTCGTCAAGGAACCGAATCTTGGACAGCCTTGTTCTGGGGGACTGAGGGCCCTGTGCCGGGTTCCTTCTTCGCGTGTAATAGCCCAGAAAAACAAGGCCGCAGGCTGAGAGAAACATACCCTGAGGAATATTGGCGTATTTGGCTCCGGCAAAGAAGACCACACTCCCATAGAATAATACGATGAACAAGGGCTTACGTCGCTGTGAGGATAAAACACCCATGACACTGGCCGCGATCCATAGAAAGGTGACCATTTGAAGCGGCTCTCCGTAAAAGGAGTGAAAATAGAGCACATAGCCCACATCACAGAAAACCAGAATGAACAGGATGGCTGTTATCACTCTGGTCACAGGCCTTGTTGTTTGGATGGCGTTTATGATGACCCCGATAGCCCCCACATAGGCCAGGTAATAGAAAAAGCCCAGCCAGAAAATATCGTAGCTTTGATAATTCTGGTGGGTAAAGGCCTGGTAGACGGTATTAGCTAAAAGGGACAGCTTAATAAATATATTCTGGGTGGTGTGATAGGGCTCCTCCAGGGTAAAGAGCATGTTCCACAGCTTTTGGGCCGGCGTGTTCCCCTTAAGCGTCAAAGTGTAATACCGCTGAAAGGCAAAGGGTGTCCTGCCATTGGGACCATAGTGGATGCGGTTGGGAACCATAACCCTTAAGAAATCGCCGTTGTCGGATAATCCCACCAGTCCGTCCCCGTACAGGGAAAACCCAATAAAAAAGATACAAAAAAGAATTATTCCTGCCGAAATAATTCTTTTCCTTACAGAATGCTGATGTACCACAGCAACCGCAGTTGGGTAATCACGGATATTTTCATACATGGAAGAGTCACCTCAAGCAGGGGTACTCTTACCATTATTCTCCGTGCTGTACATTTTCATTCACAGTCTTTATGATGCTGTCCATCTGGTTCTTAATATGCTTTTCTGCCAACTGGGAGGCTCTTTGCTCCTGGGCGCTCCTTAAGGCCTCCAGGATTTCCTCATGCTCGTGGAGAACATTTTCTGCAATGAGATTGTCCTTCATATAAAGAACCCTGAAGCGATAAACATGCTCACGCAGCGAGGAAGCAACAGCCACCAGGCGGGGATTGCCCGATGCGGCATAGATCACATCGTGGAACTCCACGTCCTTGCGGATAGCTCCTTCAATATTATTCTTCTCCACATTGGCGATATACTGTTTATGAATAAGCTCCAGAGCCTTTATCTGCGCCGGCTGCATCCGCTTGGCCGCCAGGGAGGTGGCTAACTGATCCAGCACCGTACGAACCTCCAGAACATCCATAATATCCTTCACAGAAAGCTCGGAGACATGGGTTCCCTTTCTGGGGGTCATGGTGACAAGGCCTTCGGCCTCAAGGCGGCGAATGGCCTCCCGCACAGGGGTTCTGGACACGCCCATTTGCTCGGCCAGGGAGACCTCCATCAAGCGTTCTCCGGGTTTGATATCTCCACTGATAATGGCCTTGCGCAGGGTTTCGAAAATAACGTCTCTCAGAGGCTGGTAACTGTCAATCTTCAACTTAGGTACCTTTACCATACTACATCTCCTCTTCCGATGGTCTCGGACAAAAATACTTGCTGATAGTCCTTCAACAATTCCTTTTTTGCAAAAGAAGCCCGCTCCATATCATCAAAGAGACCAAAAACCGTGGGCCCGCTCCCGCTCATACGGCTTCCTATGGCGCCGTATTCCAATAGTTTATTCATTAAGTCAGAAAGCTCCGGATGCGCCTTTACAGTGACACTTTCCAGGACATTGCGCATGTGGCTGGCAATGAAGCCTATATTTCGGGCCTCTATAGCCGACATGATCCCTTCGGTATCAGGTCTTTCTCCCAAATCATCCAGCTTAAGGTTTTTATAAACCCATGGGGTGGAGACAGGAAAGGGCGGTTTGACCAGAACCACATAAACACCCTTGAGATCGGGCAATGGGGTAAGGTCATCACCAATGCCCCTGGCCAACTGAGTTCCTCCCCGCAAGCAGAATGCCACATCGGCACCCAACTTTCGTGAGATTTGGATCAGGCCTGCAATATTAAAAGGCTTTCCATAGAGCATGTTCAAGGCTTTCAGCACTCCGGCGGCATTGGTGCTTCCCCCGGCCAGACCGGCAGCGACTGGGATGCGCTTCTGTAAAGTGATATGCGCACCGCCTTTTTCAGGGCTCATAGAAAAAAAGGCTTCTGCCGCCTGCCAGGCGATATTCCTCTGATCTCGCGGAACATAGCGCTCGGAGCAGCTTATAGAAATACCACGCTGCCTTTTCTCGACGATCACCGTATCACAGAGATCAATGGACTGCATAATCATTTCGACAGTGTGGTATCCATTTTCAAGCCTGCCCGTCACATCAATGGAAAGATTAATCTTCGCAGGCGTCATAAGCGTTATTTCATTCATTCTATTTCCCCTTTGAAAGCCTTGAGTATATTATATACAAAAAACATACAAAGAGCAATCAAAGGAATTTTTAAGATGCGGACCCGGCATAAACAGGCAAAAAGAAAAGTGTCCGAACCCGATGCTTCAGACACCTAATTTAAGAAAAATACATGCGGTCTATGTCAATGAACTTTAGCTTTTCATGATAAAGAGACGTTTTCCTGTTTCGGGTCTTGCATTGGCCTCAAGGCCATTATCCACGGCAAGCTTGGAAGGCGGTATACGATACTGCTTTGCAATACTCCACAGGGTATCATTGGGCTGGGTGAAGTAAAGGATGATTGGAGCCTTCTCAGTGACCTCTTCCTTAGAAACGTTCAAACCGTCGGCACATTCCAAATCCTCATACTTGGCCGCACGCAGCTTCACCCTCAGCTTAATCCCAACCTCAATGGCCTCATTGCTGATAATATCAAAGTTCACGTCTTCAATGGAGAAACCGGTATTCACTGTCTCCCAACGGGCATTGTCGGGCAGGATGAAGGCCTGGGTAAAGGGCAGCTCCACACTCTGGCTGCGGACTTCCTTATTGTTGTCAACATAGACCACATCCACGCCAATGGTTCCCTGGGCATTGACATTCCGCTCGTTGGCCTTAGCCGATATGTTCCGCTCGTTGGCGCAAACCATGAGCACCTCATCCAGCCGGGCCTCATTCAAATCAAGATGAAGCTTCTGATTAATTTCAAGGGGCTCACTGAATTCTCTTTCATCGGTGACCAGGCTGAAGTTGGACTTGTTGAGCATCATCACAGAGTCAATGGCATAGGCGTCCTCAATAATGGTCTGCTCCTCGTTAGCCAGAGCCTGGGCCTCAATCTCCACCTCCATATTGACGGCAATCTGGGTATTGAGCCCGTCATTGTCCTCCAGGACTTCTATATCCCAGGCCTTAAGCGCGTTATTGACAAAGATGATATTGTCCGCACCGGCATTAATGCCAATGGGCGCTTTTACCGGGAACTCCAGAACCACCGATTCAATGGTTTCGTCCATGGTATCGCTGCGATAGAGGAGATTAAGGGTACCTTTAGCCTCCATATGGGGCTCATCGTCCTTATAGCTGACATCGGCATGGCTTAAGTTTACACGGGAGAAGAGCACTTCCTTGATGGCGGGGCTGCCATTGGGTAAGGAGAGGGTATTGGAGACCTTTGCATTTATATCGCTGTTGTCCTTTAAGGTGACCACATTTATGGGCGAAGTCTTGAGAAAAACATTCTCCCCCAATATTTCTCTTCCTACCTCATCACTCTTGATTTCATAGAACCGGCAAATCAGGGAGGTTACCGTTCTGGCAACAATCTTGCGGCCATTAACGGCATTGGCCTCTGTATGCTGGCAGCGGCATTTGGGGAAGACACCTATATCACCTTCCCTGTTGGGTCTCTGATGAGAAAATGACCAAGGATAACGGGCCGTAATGCATTCTATTCTGTGATCGGGGGTATCAGCGCAATAGAGTATGCGATAACGGATCTCCCCACTGACTTCAATCATTCTCCCGGATTTTTCTACATTGGTGACAAAACTCTCTGCATCAGCCATCAGGATGTTGGCCACATCCGGCTTGCTGTCAGGAACAATGATGCTGTTTTCCAGCATCTCCTCATTCTCCCTTATGTCTATAGTCCTGTACGATCTAATCGGTTTTTTCAACAGCTCCATCTGCATCTTAGGACCTCCTTAAAAATAACCCTTATCCTTTCAGTTTTATTGATATGCCACCCCCGTACAAGTTAGAACTTTGCTTCGCTTATATTGCGAAGCAAAGTTCGTGCGGTCATGCGATAGCGACTCCCTCCCCTTTCATCCTTACGCAGAGAAGCTTCTTTCTATGCCGGCCAGCCCTTTAAAGACAACAAAAAAACAGCCGCTTAATTGCGACTGTTTTATCAAGGCTACTATGTACATCACTTAGAGAGTCATATTGCTAAGATTCTGTGACATGATCTTTACCTCAACAGTATGGGTCAAAATGTCGGTATAACTGTAGGATACTTTTCTGGTCGAGTTGTGATCATTCTCGAACTTGACGGTAAAGATGCTGGGATAGGCATTTTCAATGATACCTTCCCGTACAATGGTCTTCTTGCGCCCCTTGTTAGCTTTAAGCTGAATCCTCTTGCCAACACAGCTTTCAAGCTCCTTGCGGATCTGTGATAAAGAATTTCTATCCATATTACCACCTCAAAACTCACTGGATAAAATTATATCACAATTTGTCACCGCATGTCAAATAAAATTAATATTATACATACGAACCTGAAATGCTGTCAATATGCTATTTAAAAAAATCAGGGCAGATCCAGAAATTATAAACCCAGTCTTTAGCAATGTCAGGACTGGCAGACGTAATTTTTTCAAATATACACTTATTTCCATAATAAATCATACATTTTTTGTTATTTTATGTCAACAGACCTCATGCCCGTTGGAATTCTTTCCTGCAACCCTATATTCAAGTTCTCACAGATATTTTATAATTGATTAGGGTATTCCTGTTAAGGCGTACGCCATGAGAATGTTTTAGGTGAAAGGAAGACGAGGACATGCTGACAGACATTGAAATTGCTCAACGGGCAAAAATGCTGCCTATCGAAGAGGTCGCCGCAAAATTAGGCATTGAGCGCAAGGATCTGGAGCTTTACGGGGATTACAAAGCGAAGATCAAGGATGAGCTTTACGATAGACTTAAGGATAAAAAGGATGGCAAGCTTGTTTTAGTCACCGCCATCAACCCCACTCCCGCCGGAGAAGGGAAGACCACCACCACCGTGGGCCTCGGACAAGCCATGGAGAAAATCGGTAAGAAGGCGGTCATCGCCTTGAGAGAGCCCTCCCTGGGTCCGGTTATGGGCATCAAAGGCGGTGCGGCCGGGGGCGGCTATGCCCAGGTTGTTCCTATGGAAGACATTAATCTGCACTTTACCGGGGATATGCATGCCATTACCGCAGCCAACAACCTGTTAGCGGCTGCATTGGACAACCACATCCACCAAGGCAACAGTCTCGGGATTGACGCGCGTCGTATTGTCTGGAAGCGCTGTATGGATATGAACGACCGGGCTCTCCGTCAGATCGTGGTGGGACTCGGCGGCAAGAACAATGGCTTCCCCAGAGAAGATGGCTTTAACATCACCGTAGCCTCCGAGGTTATGGCCATATTATGCCTTGCTTTGGATATTAATGACCTCAAAGAGCGCCTGGGAAGAATTGTTGTGGCCTATACCTATGAGGGCAGGCCTGTTACGGCCAAGGATCTTGAGGTTCACGGCGCCATGACCCTTCTTTTGAAGGACGCAATTAAGCCCAACCTGGTGCAGACCCTCGAAAATACACCCTGTCTGATGCATGGCGGTCCCTTCGCCAATATCGCCCATGGCTGCAACAGCATAAAGGCGACAAGACTGGCTCTGAAGCTTGCTGATTATGTCATTACAGAGGCTGGCTTCGGCGCTGATCTGGGTGCCGAGAAGTTCTTTGACATTAAGTGCCGCTTTGGAAATCTCAAGCCCGATGCTGTGGTCATTGTGGCCACCGTCAGAGCCCTGAAATATAACGGGGGCATTAAGAAGGACGAACTGGCCAAAGAGAATGTGGAAGCCCTTGAGCGCGGTATAGTCAATCTGGAAAAGCATGTGTCCAATATCAAGAAATTCGGGGTTCCCGTTCTGGTAGCCATAAACCATTTTGCCACCGACAGTGAGGCCGAGGTCGCCCTGATCCGTGAAAAATGCGACCAGTGGGGTGTGGAGGTTGCCTTCTCCCAGGTGTTTGCCAAGGGCGGAGAAGGCGGCGTAGAGCTAGCTCAGAAGCTTTGTCAGGTTATTGACAGAGAGCCTTCGCATTTTAAGCCCCTCTATGCGCTGAACCTTTCCATAAAGGAAAAGATTGAAACCATCAATCGGGAGATCTATGGCGGCAGTGCCGTAGTATTTACCGACAAAGCCCTCAAGGATATTGTCACCATTGAATCCTTGGGCTTTACCGATCTTCCGGTCTGCATGGCCAAGACCCAATATTCCCTGTCCGACAACCCGGCCCTTTTAGGCCGCCCTGAAGGGTTCACCCTCACCGTTAAGGAGGTGCGGCTCTCTGCAGGCGCCGGATTTGTGGTGGCCTTAACCGGTGAGATCATGACCATGCCGGGCCTGCCCAAGGTCCCTGCGGCCAACAGGATAGACATTGCCGAAGACGGGACCATTACCGGCTTGTTCTGATAAGCCTTAAAGACTGACAAGCTCGTCGTATTGGCTCATAAAGCGGGTGTGCTCATGGTATTCGGCCACCACTTCCTCCAGCATGCCTGTGAAGTTCTTCTGTGCCCAGCTTCTCCGGGAATTGTAGTACCGGTTGGCCACACGCCAGAATTTTTGCGGGAACAGAAGCATGGCCTTCATGACCACAATCTCGTCCCCTGAAAGGGGTTCCAGCTCGGAATAGGCCTTGAGGATCATGGCCGCCTTCTGAGGGTTCCAGTTGCATTTCCGCATTTTGCGGCGCAGGAGATTCACTAAGTCATAGATACGGATCTCCTCCCCGCAGGTTTCAAAGCCTGTGATATAAGTGGTGGAGCCCTTCATCAGAATATTTTGATATGAATAGTCATGGTGACAAATCCCTCCCTCGTGGAGGGTTTTTTTCACCAATCGGCCATATTCGGGCCCTTCCAATAGGGTAAGGCTTTCTTCGGCAAGAGCAATAAACTTATCCACACAGTCCAGGTATATGTAATCAAAGGCACCCCGTTCGCGTTCTGCCTTTCTTCTCATTCTCATAATCTCGTCATAACGCTTGGTCAAATTCTCGGGAAGCTTCCCCAGCTCACTGGTGATATTGTGCCGGCTCCTTCCCTTAAACCCCTTGCTGGCCTTATGCATGGCCGCCAGGGTTGTTGAAGCCCTTACGGCGTCGCTGTCCTCCCCAAACTCACATTCTCTGCCGTCAATAAAGGGTGTGAGAATATAGTTTTGATTATCAATGACCATATAGGGATTCCCATCTACGGTGACGGCATACGGGTCCAGGGTGGTGAATCCCTGCGCTATGAGATGCTGCTTGGCTTCATGGACATATAAGATACGATTCTCCGAGCATTGGCATTGCCGAAGGTACTTGCGCCCCTGGTCGGTGTCAAGAATGTAACCGGCCCGGCATGGTTTAATGGAGGATATCTTCAGACTATATGTGGCTTCGACCAATTCTCGCGATTCTATCATGCTTTTACTCACGCCCCGTTTCATTTTGCAAAATCCCGAAAGTTGCCCGGGCCTGCTCTCTCATTATATGTTTTGACAAAAACTAATATGTTTTTAGCAGGACTATAACAGATACTTCAGAATGACCAGCAGGATGATGCCGGGCAGTCCCAAAACGCCCACCACTAAAGCCGATATGGCATTCAGAGACAGGGTGAAGCCAAGAGGAGAACCGATAAGATTAATAATCAAAAGAACAACTCCTCCCAGAATGCCGTTTAGGGCCAGCCTGCCTATCACCTTCATGGGTAGAAGCAAAGCCTTCCCAAAAGCCAGAATGATCAGCACCCCGACAATCCAGGCCAGCACAATGAGCCCTCTTTCCATGAATCTACTCCTTTCCGCAGGGAATCCCTCCGTATTACGATTCGGTATCACAACAAAAGCAAGTATCTCTAAAAGAAAACGGATATCTCTCTTGGCAAAACCAATGGCTTGCCTCAGGGATAGCCGTTTCCTTTCATTTATTCAAGGTCTATGCCCTATTCAATTTATATACAGAAACTTCTGAAAAAATGCGTAAGGTTTGGACAGATTCCTTTGTTACCCGTTCTGGGCTTCCTTTGCCTTTCTGAGAAGGTAATCATAGCGAATTTGAGAGGCTTTGATCCTGTAGGCATAGTAATCAATCATGTCCTTGCCTACGGCATGCTCGAAATTGGCCAGGGCGTTCTGCCATTCCATATAGGCGTCCTGAATACTGGCGGTAAGCTCTTGCATATAGGCTTCCTTAAGGGCCCTCTCACGGGCCTCCTTTGCCCTTGCAGCGCCCCATCGCTTGAGAAATCCAAGGGTACTGGACTTTTGCTTGATGACAATCTGCTCTGACATAGAATCTCCCCATTCAACCACACCTTATTATTTGTCAGTATAGTCAAAAACCGGGAGTTTTATACCAATTATTCGCTTCGGGCCAGAACCACCCGCTCAATGCCGGAAAGGTCCCTGAGCGTAAGGGTTTCCATCCCTTTTCTTGAGAAGATGAGCGCCACCCTTTGGGCCTGATCATAGCCGCATTCCACGGCCAACAGACCCTGGGGGGATAAGAGTTGAGATACCCTGTCAGCCAGGGCTTGATAGAAGATAAGTCCGTCCTCACCGCCGATAAGCGCAGTATGGGGTTCATAGTCCCGTACATCGGGCATGAGCCCCGGAATGTGGGCGGTCGGGATATAGGGCGGATTGGAAAAAATGATATCATAGGGCGGGTAAAGCCTCACAGTTTTATCCAGGAAATCTCCCCGCATAAAGTTTATACGCTGATCCACCCCATGGTACACCGCATTGTTGTGCGCGGTTTTCAGAGCCCCTTCAGAAATATCCAGGGCATCGATTCTCACATTTTTAACATGCTTGGCTGCACTGACAGCCAGGCACCCCGAACCAGTTCCGATTTCAAGGGCCCGATATGCCGCTTTGGGTGTGAGACTGAAGCAGGGCTGGGTCAAAAAGGGGGACCTTTGCCCCAAAGCATGGATCACGGCCTCGGCTAAGAGCTCGGTATCGGCCCTGGGAATGAGCACCGAGGGATTGACATTGAAGCGTAAGCCCATAAATTCGCATTCCCCCGTTATATAGGCGAAAGGCTCAAACCGGGCTCGACGTCTGACACAGGATAAAAAGAGGTCGGCCTTATCGTTATCAATGCGTGTATCAGCATGGGCATAAAGATAGCCCAAATCCTTCTTAAGAACCCATGATAAAAGAAGACCTGCCTCCTTGGACGGGTCTTCCCTATGGTTCTTCCAGTTTTCTTTGAGCAGGCCCACGGCCTGTTGAAGCAAGTCCTTAATGGTAACAGCCATTTTAAGTCTCCGTAATGTATTGCTCAGGACTTGGCAGTACCCGCAACGGCCTCGTCCAGAGCGTTATCGGGGGCCTGGTCCTTTGCATCCTCGGTTTGGGCCAATACTGCCTTTAGAGAGGCAATGGCCACTTCCAGCATGGAGTCATCGGGCTCCTGGGTAGTGATTTTCTGGAGCATGAGCCCCGGCAGGCTGATGAGCCTTACAAGCTTGCTGTTGCTTCTTGCCGCCAGCTTGAACACCTCATAGGACACCCCTGCAATGACCGGCAGAAGGGCCAACCGGATAAGCATATTGACGATCTTGCTGTGCCAGCCGGCAAACACAAAGACAATGATACTGATGATTATAACCACAAAGAGGAAGGTGGTACCGCAGCGCGGATGGAGCCGGGTATGCTTTCTCACATTCTCCACAGTGAGTTCTTCCTGGCTCTCATAGGCATATATGGTTTTGTGCTCTGCGCCATGGTATTGGAAAACCCTTTTAATCTCTTTGTTTTTGGACACCAGATAGACATAGAGCAGGAAGATTGATATTCTCAGCACGCCCTCAATGAGATTGGCGATCAGGGTGCCGCCGCGTACGCTGGTGTCTATGTTCAGCACGCCAGTTATCAAATCTGCTACAACATTGGGAAGGAGCATGAACAGACCAATACCCACAGCCAGGGCAAACACGACCGAGCCATAGAGCAGATAGGTCATGTAATTGTCCCCAAGCCTTTTTTGCATCCATAGATCGAACTTGCTTTCCTTTTGCTCTTCTTCGCCCAGGTCCACATGCTCGGCTGAGTCCAGCAAAACCTTTATCCCTGTAACCATGGAATCAATCATGGAGACGGCGCCCCTGACAAAGGGAAGGCCAAAGATCTTATTGCGCTTGGTCAGTGGAATGCAGGGCTTTACTTCTGTATAAATCTCACCCGAAGCCTTTCTTACCGACATGGCCATGCGGTTGTTCCCACGCATCATAACGCCTTCTATCAGCGCCTCGCCGCCAATGTCGCTGCAAATCTTCGGTTTTTGCCAAATTTCTTTATCCATTCTATTAGTATACCTCTTATGTCAGTTTTCTTAAGTCTTATTATACATGAATAAACCACGCAGGCATAGTCAAACCCAGAAATTACTCGGTATCCATTAGGTTTTCATAAAAATTTCATTAAGCTGTATAAAAATACGGCAATGGTCAATACTGTTAATGACCTCACAATACATTTTGACCCCCTTTACTTGCCGGTATCAGTACCGGCTCTTTTTTTGCCGATAAATCTATTGACAGTATATCCATTGGGGGTTGATGTTTTGAAAAGCACAAGTGCTTTATCCCGATTTACTCGGATAGTCATAGTATTTCTTTTGGCTTTAACCATTTTGTTTCCTGCAGAGGCCTACGCGGCCCCTGACGCACCCACCCAGTTGAAGGCCGAGGTTTATCAAAACTATATTGAGATAAGCTGGCAGGAGCCTGGCAGCACCTTTTCCTACACAGTCCTGGAAAAGAGTACCGATCAGGGAGATTACTATCCTGTTGCAACCCTGTACAGGGGCACCAGAACCTATAAGGACTATGGAATTATGAATGGCCGGGTTTATACCTATCGCGCCCGTACCTTTTACCTTTCTTCTTCCAGCGCTTATTCCAATGAAGTTGAAGCGGTGGTCTATTATCCCAACTTTTTGAGTATCAATCGGGCATTGAGCCATGAGGTGGATCTTTCGTGGACCTATCCTCCTCTGGCCCTCTCACGAAAACCCGACCATAAGGTTATTATTGAACGCCGCCTGCACAATACCTCCTCCTGGGACAAGATCGCTGAGCTGTCTATCGAAGAAACAGAATACAGAGACACTACCGTTGATCCTGATTCTTTGTATTATTATCGTATACGCGCCCAATACAGCAACGGAGTCTTTTCCAACTTCATACCCTCCGAATGGGGACTCTCCACCCGCACAGCCTATCCTTTAACAACCTTCCTCTACGGCTATGCCGTCTCGGACAATACCATCCTCCTTGAATGGGATCTGTCCATGGCCGAGGGAGGCAAAGCCATTCTTGAAAAAATGGACTCTACGGGCACCTTCCAAACCATTTATACTACCGAATCGGGATCGGTCTATGCCGATTACCGGTTAACCAGGGGCCAGACCTATACCTATCGCTTGAAGCTGCAGTCCAAAAGCGGTTCAAGCTCCGAATATACCGAAGAGGTTCGTATAGTAGCCGAAACCGTACCCTATCCCAAGGACTTTGAGGTGCAGGCCCTCTCCGGAGAACGGGTGGCCCTGTCCTGGTCCTATCCCTATGAGGTAGAAACCGGATTTGAGGTTTGGCGAAAGGGCGACGGATTCTGGGAAAAGCTGGCCACACTGCCTAAGAACACAGAATCCTTTATTGATACCAGTGTTTACGATGGGAAAGTCTACAGCTACAAGGTAAGAGCTGTGCGGGGCGAAACCGCCTTTTCGTCTTTCTCCCAGGCAAAGGCCGTGGACAACACCAAGCCCATAACTCCGGGAGCTCCGGTCTACTATGCCGAAAATAATTTTCTTCACATATACAGTGCTGAAGAGATTCCGGCCGGAACTGAGTATACCCTTGAAATCAAGGAAGGAATCAATAAGAACTGGGAGGAATACAAGTCCTATTCCCAGGGAACCCTGGTGGCCAGAATCTTTTATCGAGATACCAGCGAGCTTTATTTCAGAATCCGCGCCAACCGGGGCGCCCTTTATACCTTCAGCCCCGAAACCACATTTTTCGGCAAGGCCCCTGATCCGGTTCAAGGTCTTGCCGCCGAGAGTGTGGGCTTTGATCGCGTCCTTTTAATCTGGAAGGATATGGGCGACCGGGAGGAAGGCTTTTATATCTATCGTACTGTCAACAACAAGCGTGAAATGATTGGCCGGGTGGACAAGAATGTGCAGCGCTTTACCGACGAAAAGCCTGTGGAAGGGGCTGTAGCCAGGTATGAGGTTCTGGCCTTCAATGCCTCGGGACTTTCCGCGCCTAAGACCCTGGACGTTAATGTGCCCAAAGCACAGCAGTTTAAGGATATTGCCGATTATAAATGGGCCCATGAAGCCATTTATGGCCTTCTGGGCAAAGGTGCGTTTTCCTATGGCTCAGGCTATTTCTATCCCCAGGCAGGCATCAGCCGGGGGCAGATGGTCCGCATGATCATGAAAGCCTTTGACCTGCCCTATAACACCAAGGGCCTGTTTACCCTGACCGATGTTTCGGCAGCCCATCCCTATTACGCCGATATTATGGCTGCCATAAACCTGGGGCTTATTCATCCCGATCCTCAGGGCCGGGTGAATCCCGATGCGGCGGTTACCCGGCGGGAAATAGTCCTGACCATCAACAATGCCCTCAACGCACTGGATATTCCTTTAAACGTGCACAGTACCGACAAGCTTCTGAATTATACCGATTACTATGAGATTCAGCGTGACGAAGCGCCCATTATTGCCTCCTTTGTAGGTGACGGGATCATTACCGGAAAAAGCGGCAAAATGCTGGGCATGAATACATACGCCACACGGGCTGAGGGCGTAACCATTATCTATAGAGCTCTGATCACCTATATCAAGTAATCAGAACGCTCAATCAGAAGAAAACAATTATTGAAAGCGCAAAGCAGAGCGCTAATGACGAGAAAATGGATATGATAATGGATATCCGTATTCTGTCATTTTTTCGCTTAAGCCTCTTGGAATTGAGGTATAAAGAGATCAGACTGACAACGAATTGGACCAGAGAAAGGATAAGTGCTAATTGCAGAAGCTGATAGTCCCAGTAGTCCCGTACCTTCACATTGAAAAGCCGGTCCAAAAAGGTTTCATCCACAGGCTTAGCCTGATAAAGGAGGCCGATATTCAGGATTTGGAAACCCCAAAGAATCACGCTGAAAATATCAATGAGCCTAAAGATCAAATCAGGCCCTTTCCTGGTGTTTGAGCGTACCGTAGCATTCGTTTCCAACTGCACCCTCTCCCAACACTTGATAACATTTTTAGCGTATCATATTTGGAAATACATTGGAAGAGCGTTGTCAAAATAAGGAAAATAAATTACTATTAAGCGTAAGCGAAACTTGGAGGTATGCTATGCTCACTTTAGATCACTCTCTTGCTGACGAATTATTGAACGGCATTTGCAAGGATCCCCATAAAATTTTAGGTATGCATTCTGATGAGGATTCTTTGGCTGTCCGCGTGTATAACCCCCATTCCCAAAGTATCACCATCAGGGATATACAAACCCAGGAAACCTTTCCCATGACCCTCATGGATGAGCGCGGTCTTTTTGAATACCTGTTTGAAGGAAATAAACAGCCCTTTACCTATGAGCTGGACCATGTTACCAAGGACGGTATTGCCTATACGGTTATGGACCCCTATGCCTTTTGGCCCACCATATCCGACTACGACCTCTATCTTTTTAATCAGGGCAACCATCACCGAATTTATGAAAAGCTGGGATGCCATCTCTGTGTGCACAACGGCGTAGCTGGTGCTTCCTTTGCAGTATGGGCGCCCTCAGCACAACGGGTCAGCGTGGTGGGAAGCTTTAACCAATGGGACGGCCGCATTCATCCCATGCGCAGAATGGGCAGCTCCGGGGTCTGGGAGCTTTTTATACCGGGATTATGCAAGGGTGATCTTTATAAATATGAGATTCTGACACCTTCGGGGGACCTTTACTTCAAGGCCGACCCCTATGCCTTCTACGCCGAGAAGCCTCCAAAAACGGCTTCGGTGGTTTATGACACAGACAACTATACCTGGTCCGATGAGGCCTGGATGGAGCAGCGGCAGAAGAACAGCCCCTACGATAAGCCCATCAATATCTATGAGGTCCATCTGGGTTCCTGGAGGCAGGAGCCCGATGATGATCCCGAATCCGAGACAGGCTTTAAGCCCTACTCCTATCGACGTCTGGCCGATGCCCTTGTCTCCTATGTCAAGGACATGGGCTATACCCATATCGAGCTGCTCCCCGTCATGGAACACCCCTTTGACGGCTCCTGGGGCTACCAGGTGACGGGTTATTATGCTGCCACCAGCCGTTATGGCACCCCCGAGGATTTTAAATACTTTGTGGATACCTGTCACCAAAACGGTATCGGAGTCATTTTGGACTGGGTTCCCGCCCATTTCCCCAAGGATGGCCATGGCCTGGCCCGTTTTGACGGCACAGCCCTGTATGAGCATGAAGACATACGCAAGGGTGAGCATTTAGAGTGGGGTACCCATGTGTTCAATTATGGCCGCAACGAGGTCAAGAACTTCCTGATTTCCAATGCGGTTTATTGGTTTGAACAGTTCCATGTGGATGGTTTAAGAGTGGATGCGGTAGCCTCCATGCTCTATCTGGATTACTGTCGCAAGCCCGGGGAATGGGTACCCAACCCCTACGGCGGACGTGAAAATCTGGAGGCCATAGAGTTTCTTAAGCACTTAAATTATGTTGTCTATAAATACTTCCCCAATGTGATGATGATTGCCGAGGAGTCCACCGCATGGCCGCGGGTGACCAAGCCCGTTCATGAAGGAGGCCTGGGCTTTTCCCATAAATGGAACATGGGCTGGATGAATGATTTTCTCAAGTACATGAGCATGGACAGCATCTATCGCAAATATCATCAGAATCTCATCACCTTCTCCTTTATGTATGCATGGAGTGAGAACTTTGTTTTGGCTCTGTCCCATGACGAGGTGGTTCACGGGAAATGCTCCCTGCTCAATAAAATGCCGGGAGATTACTGGCAGAAATTTGCGGGACTTCGGAGCGCCTACGGTTATTTCTTCGGACACCCGGGCAAGAAGCTCCTCTTTATGGGCGGGGAATTTGGACAGTTTATTGAATGGAAATACAAGGAGAGCCTGGACTGGCATCTCTTAAATTATCCCATGCATGAAAAGCTTAACCGTTGCGTTTCGGATCTCAATCATCTTTATAAAACCGAGAAAGCGCTTTATGAGGTGGACACCCATTACGAGGGCTTTGAATGGATAGACTGCAATGATACCGAGCACAGCATCGTGTCCTTTATCCGCAAAGGCTACAATTGGCGGGATATGCTTATCTTTGTATGCAACTTCACGCCCACGGCCTTTGAGAACTACCGTATCGGGGCACCCCTGGACACCACCTATACCGAGATCTTCAATACTGACCATGAAAAATACGGCGGAAGCAATGTGCTCAATACCAACCCCATTACCGCCGAGCATCAGCCCTACCACAACAAGCCCTATTCCATTAATCTGCGAATTCCGCCATTAGCCACCATTATTCTAAGGCCTGATACCAGTAAATGGTAAATATACTTGTTTTGGATTTCCCCATCGTTCTATTTTTTCGCGCCGCTGGCATATAATGAGAGGTAATTTTATTATGCCAGCTAAATCAAAAAACAAGTAGGTGACGGTATGAAACTAAATTATGTTTCAGTGTTGAAGGAGTACAAAACAAAAAACCGAGATGAAGGCTACTATGTTCGCGGAGAGTTTGAAAGCCCTCCCTCTGCAAGTGGAATCAATCAGCTCTTGTTGATCTGGTCCAGCACTCCCTCCTATCGGAGACTGTGCCCCGAGCCTGAGATTAACCGCAACGAAATCATCATCACCTTGAGCAGCAACGAGAATATCGGAGCCGCCATTGAAGCCATACGAAGTATAGTCACCAGAGTAAAAGACCCTTACATAGCACCCGAGGAATTATAATGATACCAGAAATTAAGACAGACAAAACGGCCAAAATAAGTTAGTATGGAACTATGGAAAAGAGAAGAAATTTTACACCGGAAGAAAAAGCAAAAATAGTGATTGAGGTCTTAAG
>Ga0116192_1000313_pt1 | contig 38104 bp, 33 predicted proteins | sample AD_UKC113_MetaG_FD_89876 | JGI IMG/M metagenome (GOLD analysis project Ga0116192, IMG submission 89876) | Active sludge microbial communities of municipal wastewater-treating anaerobic digesters from Hong Kong - AD_UKC113_MetaG | ecosystem: Engineered > Bioreactor > Anaerobic > Digestate...
AAAGCCAAAGCGGCCCGCGTCCTGGGCATCAGCCGCCAGACCATCTACCGGAAAATCGAAGAACATCGGATCACTCGGTAGAGCGTCGCAGAGGGGACCTTCCGACTCCGAACCGAGAAAAGAGGGAACCCGCCGGCGCTCCGAGACAACACAACCCTCTCGAGAACCCGATTGTCGTCACCCGTAATCCGGTACATCGATGTCACGTAACATGTGTGTATTGTTACAGGATTCTTCCCCGGGAGAGCGGTGACGGGGGGAAAGGTTTCGGGTACTGGGACAAGGTCGGAGTATCAGTCGCCGGGAAGGTCTTCGGAGCTCTTTTTCCCGGCCACTTCGATTCCGTATTTCTTGATCTTGTAGTGAATGGCCCGTCGACTGATACCCAGGAGTTGAGCCGCATCCTTTTGCACCCACCCGGCCTGCTGGAGGGCACGAAGGATGGCATGCCGCTCGCTTTCCTCCAGGGACAACGAGTCGGCCGGAGCTGCCGGCGGTTTGTGGCGGGCGTGGGGAAGCCCGCTCAGGTGCAGGTCGCTGGCGCGCAGCACTCCGTTTTTGCAGAGCACCACCCCTGCCTCGAGGGCGTTTTTGAGCTCCCGGACATTTCCCGGCCAGGGATATTCGCAAAGCCATTTCATGGTCTCGGGTGGAAGGGTCGCAAGGGGCAACCCGTGGCTCTCACAGAACCCTTTGACAAAATGGGCCGCCAGCAGGGGGATGTCCTCCCGCCGGTCCCTCAGGGGAGGGATCCGCAGGGTCACCACCCGGAGGCGATAGTAGAGGTCTTCTCGAAAGTCTCCGTTTTCCACTTCCTCGGGAAGATCCAGGTTGGTGGCCGATATCACTCGACAGTTTACGGGGATCTCCTTCAGGTCCCCAATTTTGCGGATCTTGCGGTCTTCCAAGAACCTCAGGAGACGCACCTGCATTTCGGGGGAGATGTTGCCGATCTCGTCCAGAAAAAGGGTCCCCCGGTCCGAAGCCTCAATGAGGCCCTTTTTGTCTCGGATGGCATGAGTGAACGCTCCCCGAACGTGACCAAACAACTCGCTCTCCAAAAGGCCGGTGGGTGTGGAGCCGCAATCCACCACCACGAAGGGGTGCTCCCGTCGCGGCCCTCTCTGGTGGATCAGCCGGGCCACCCTTTCCTTCCCCACTCCGCTCTCTCCCAGGATCAGCACATTCACGTCGCTGGGAGCAATCCGGTCGATCAAATCGTAGAGCTCTTTCATGGCGGGGCTGTTTCCTCCCGATAGGACCTGCTGGATGGGAGGAAGCCCTTCCTCGGCGACTTTGGGCTGCCGGCTTTTTAGGACTTCCTGGACTTTTTGGAGGAGTTCCCGACCGTCGAAGGGTTTGGTGAGGTATTCCGTCGCCCCGGCTTTCACGGCCTGGACGGCGTCGGGGATGGTTCCGTAGGCGGTGAGAAAGATCACCGGCAAATCGGGGCGCAGGGAGAGGGCCTCGGCCAGGAGATCCATGCCCCCTTTGCCCGGCATCCGGACATCGGATATGACCAGTCTCACCGGGTGTGCCCGGATCAGGTCCATGGCCCGATGAGCATCCGCAGCCCTGAGGACATGGAACCCCGCCGAGGAGAGTCGCGCATCCAGGACCTCGAGGATGTGCACATCATCGTCCACCACCAGGATGGTTGGCTTAGGACTGGGGGTCTTTTCCACAAACCACCTTTCTCACGGGGCAGAAGCCTCTTTCTTTTTCTCCTGGATCTTCAGGTGAATCGCCTCCAGGGAGTCGATCTGGTGCCGGAGCCGTCGAATCTCCTTTTCCTTGGCTTCGAGCCTGTTGCTCATCCGCTCCACCTCTTTTTCCCGATCTCGAAGGAGGTTTTTATACTCCTGTAGGGAGCGATAAAGAAGGATATTCTTGGATTCCATCTTCTTTCGAATTCGAGCCGCCTGCTCGGACTGTTCATCCATGAGGATCGGCTGGGTTACTCGTTCCAGAAAGGGGGTGAGCATTCGGGGATCTTCCTCGCAACCCTGGGCGGAAGCTTTCCGACTCCAGCATTCCCAAAGGGTGAGGGCTTCGCTGAACTCCTCCGAAGTCTGAGCCAGAACCAATCGGGTGCAGGCAAGGGCGTACAGGGCTTTGTGGGAGAGAGCGGGGTTTTCCGCGCTCTCGGTCAAGGCCTCGAAATAGGCCTGGGCCCCCTGGTAATCCTCCCGGGAAAATGCCTGAACCCCGTTTTCCCATGTTTTATTCTCGGCGTCACTGGGGGAAATCACGGGAGCGGAAATCACCGGGGGTTTGTCCACGGGGCCGTGAGCCCCCGGCATTGAACCGCATCCTCCCAGAAATCCCAGAAAAGCCGCCGCCAAAATCCTGGTCCAGGGCATAGTATTCCTCCCCACGATCTTGCACAAACCCATGAACTACTCCTCGGACACCGCCGGAAGCGTGAAGCCGAAGGTGCTCCCGCGCCCCACTTGACTTTCCACCCAGATGCTCCCCCCGTGGGCTTCCACGATGTGCTTGGAGATACTGAGCCCCAGGCCGACTCCGTCCATCTGCTTGCGTACCCCGGAAGCCCGATAATACTTGTGAAACACCATGGACAGTTCCTTTTCGGGGATCCCCGGACCTGCGTCGGACACGGAAAACCGCACACGATCCGATCCTTCGGCAAAATCCCGGTCTACCCGGACCAGGATTTCGGTTCCCGCCGGAGAAAACTTGATGGCGTTTCCGATGAGATTCAGCATTACCTGCTGGAGATGCTCCGCGTCCGCCATGACGCGGGGAAGATTCGGCGCCATTTGGGGGGAAACGAGAATCCCCTTGGCCTCGGCCGCCGGGGCCAATCGATCGATGCTGCCCGTCACGAAGTGGGACGGGGAGATGGGGACCGGATGGATGCGCAGCCCCCCGGCCTCGAGCCGGGATACCTGGAGAAGATGGTTCAACAGATCGCTGATCCGCTCGATTTCACTGCTGGCAATCTGCAGGAATCGCCTCTGCCGGTCGTTGATTTCTCCCATGACCTCTTCGACAATGAGATTGACCGATTCGCGAATGGAGGTGAGGGGTGTACGGATTTCATGGCTCAGCATGGAGACGAAGTCCGAGCGCATGCGTTCCTCCTCCTTGAGTCGAACCGCCATCTCGTTGAAGGCCCCCGCCAGTTCCCCGAACTCGTCCTTGGAAGTGATTCCGATGGGCTCCCGCAGTCCTTCGTGGGAGATGTCGCGAATGCCTTTGCGAAGCTCCCGCAGGGGACGGACCATGGAGTGGGTGAGGAAGATGCCCCCCATGAGCCCCAGCAGGACGGAAAATCCCAACCCCAAAAAACCCCACCGCACCGCCATGCGGCCGCGGTCCGTCAGGGTCCTCATCTCCGATTCGATGGCCAGCTCATTGCTTGCCCGTGCCTTGGAGATCCTCTGGACCCAGTCGTTGAGAATGGCCTCGGGAATCCACAGGACCTTGGAGGGTTCTTCCTCGTCCAGGCCTTCGCCCGATTGGGGCAACTGGGCACGATAGTGCTGGTACAGCCGATCCCAGGGGTCCTCGGCAGTGCCTTCCCGGGTCCTCAGAACCAGGATCTCCTCGAGGTTCCTCTCGAACTCGCGCTGGGCCGAGATGAAGTACTGCTTGTAGTCCTGCTTCTTGAGCAGATCGTACTTGTTCTGGCTTTCCTCCATCCAAAGTAGGCTTTCGATCATCTTCTTGGAGGCGGAGGAAATCTTGTAGTTCTTGTTGACCAGGTTCTCGGAAATGCTGACGATCTGGCGAATGTCGACGAAGAGCACCAGGATGGTCGCGTAGAAGATGAAGACCATGGCAAAATACCAGACGAAAAGCTTGATCATGATGCCGAATCTGATCTTCATCCGCATTCCGTGATTCTTCCTCGCGTCTCCGGGACCGATTCATGCCGTTGCCCAGGGCCTCAGCCGCAAACGAGCGGCTTACCCTCCCATCGGCCCTGCCCGCACGGGAGGGAAGACCCCCCCACCCCTGGATGGGAAAGGATCGAGGAGAAGGGGAACCGCCTGCCTGAGAATCATTGGATAAAGTCACCCGGGGGAAGGGAGGGCGAAACCTTCGTGTGTCCGCGGTCCCGCAGGTCGGCCGTCTTCGGTTGACCGGAAAATCATAGTGGAGAAAGACAACGGAGTCAATTCCGCCTCTCCCACCCGGGGGGAAACCCTTGGGAAACTGAGGAAGACGCCGGGCGAGAAGACCCGCTGCAAAAAGCACAGAGCCCGCGGACGGGGGGAACGCATCGGACCTTCCACGGCATTACGGCTTCACACGGAGAACGATTGGATGTAAGATGGTCCCGCGGATCCGGGGTCTTTCCAGAGAGGGAAAACCATGGGATGGATGTGGAAAAGAACCTTTCATGACCCGGCTTCACAGGAGCTTCCATTTCTCCGCAACCGCATGAGGTTTCTCCGCATGCAAAAACCCGCTTCGGTTCGCGCCGCTTTCGGTGTCCTCCTCCTGGGCGCTTTCCTGTTCACCGCCTCAATCTCCTCGTCCCAAACCGGACAAAACGGTCCCTGGAAGCGAATCGACGAGGGACTTCACCTGGGAACCTTCGACGCTCCCCAGAAATCGGAGGTCGGCGACTCGAAGATCACGGTCCTGAAAGCAGACCCGACTCTCTACACTCTCAAGCTCCTATGCGCCTCGGAACACAGCTGGAAAAAGCTCACGGTCAAGGAATGGTGTCGGCAACACCAACTGCTGGCGGGAGTGAACGCCGGGATGTACCAGGAGGACGGATATACCAGCGTCGGCTATATGAAGAACTTTCTGCACATCAACAACCCGGGCCTCAACGGCAACAACACCATCCTTGCCTTCAATCCCACCGACCCATCCCTGCCCCAAACCCAAATCATCGACCGCGAATGCCAGGATTTCCATTCTCTCAAGAACAAGTACCAAACCATGATCCAAAGCATTCGGATGATCTCCTGCAATCGGAAAAACGTATGGCATCCTCAGCAGGGGAAATGGAGCATCCTGGCCATCGCCATCGATTCCGGCGGCAATCTCCTGATCCTTTTTTCCCAGTCACCGTATTCCGTATACGATTTCATCAACAACCTCCTGGCCCTTCCCCTCTCGATCCAAACCGCCATGTACCTCGAGGGAGGCCCTCAGGCCAGCTTTTACCTGTACGCAGGGGACACGGAAGTGGAAATGTATGGAAGTGTCGAGACCGGTTTCGGGCAGACGAACATGTTCCAGATGGCGTGGCCGATCCCCAATGTCCTGGGATTGGTTCGAAGGTCCGAGGAACCTTCCTAGACTCATCCCTACATGCACCCTGCGCTTTGTCACGAAGGCTCATGCCACACGACTTCCACCGGATTGCGATAGGGTAGGCGGTGATAGGAATAGAGCGGATATCCCACCATCATCATTCCAACAATCTCTTTGTCGGAACTCAAACGGAGCAGGCGGGGGATCCCCGGATGCTGTTGAGCGCACACCTGAGCGTAGCCCGCCCAACAAGTCCCCAGTCCCAGGGTGGTGGCATAGAGCTCCACGTACTCGAGTGCCAGGTACGCCGTGACCCGGGCCGGAAGAAGGTCCTTGGGAGCACAGGCCGCAATGAGTTGGGGAGCGTCTCTCAGAACCCGGTCCTCTCCTCGTTCCCACGACCGGATGACGCCCGACATGTGCAGACTGCGGGCCAACTGCTCCTGGACCCGGCAGAACTCGCGCATCCACTCGATGACGATGGACCCGATCTGTCGCAGGACCTGCCCATCCTCCACGATGATGTAGGAGAGTCCCTGGGAGTTATGACCGGACGGCGCATACCGGGAGGCTTCGAGCAATTGAAGGAGGGTATCCCGGGGCACCGCTTCTTTTCGATAGCGGCGGACGGATCGCCGGGTTCGCAGGAACTCGAGGGCTCGGGCACGGTCCAGGGAGCCCCCGGGAAGACAAGGGTCTTGCAGGGACAACGGGTTGCGCGCATTGTCCAAAGCCCCGTGAGGGCAGACGGCCACGCAGTGGCCGCATCCGATGCAGTGGTGCCCGGCGTTGGGAAGGACCCGAGGCCCCCCTTCGGGGTCCAGTTCCAGGATCCCCAGGGGACACACGTCCACACAGGCACCGTCTCGATCACACGCGGTCAAATCGACCTTGAGCAGACTCATGGTGGTATTCCTTCTTTTCGAACGACCTTGGATTCATCGGGGGCAGCCTTCTCCGATCCTTGCGCCGGGCCTCGGAAGCCGCCTTTTGCCTCGTCCCCGGGATGAGCTGCGACCGGGCGGCCGGTGCTGCACGCGGGATCGCTTTTCCCGCCCCGGCAGTCCCAAGTACCATGATCCATCCCCCGGCATTCATCAAGGCCAATCTTGCCCCTCGGACCTCCTCTCCGACCGGAAACCGACTCCGGGCAACGGGGCGCGGTCGCCTTCCCTCTTCCCGAAAAAACCATTGGACAGTCCCCGGGATTTCCTTTATGGAGCAAAGGGACCCGGGGATGAGGCTCATCCATCCTAAGAGCCCATCCTCTCACCATCCCACCGATCTCATGAAGGTGAGCGCCGCCGTATGGATTCTTCAACCACGAATTCCAGTGGGACCACGGGAACATCCCTCCAAACCCGGTCTTCGTCGGCTTCAGAGGTTTCCTTCACCGTCGTCCGAATCTTTTTGGGAATCGTCTTCTTTGCGGCGAGTGCGGACAAGATCCTTCATCCGGCCCCTTTTGCCCGGATTGTTTACAACTATCAGATCCTGCCCTCGAGCCTGGTCAATCTGGCCGCCATCATTCTGCCCTGGACGGAATTGCTCCTGGGCCTCTTCCTCCTTGCCGGATGGTGGCTCTACGGAACGGTGTTGCTCAGCGGCGCTCTTTTCACCGTTTTCCTGGGGGCCCTTGCGTTCAATGCGGCCCGGGGGCTGGACATCCATTGCGGGTGCTTTTCCACCTCCCTCGAGGCCGGAGGGGGAACCGTCTGGACCATGGTTCGGGACCTGGGATTCTGGGTCATGGCACTGTATTTGGGCTGCCGTCTCTTTTTGAGAGGGCGGCCCTCCGAAAGAGGGAAGCAAGGGGAGGACCCGAGGTGCCCTCCACTCACCTAGACGAACCTTTTGCCCGTCAACCACCCCCGTTGTTGCGGAGAATCCAGTCAACCACCGGACCGGTAACGAGGAGATCTTATGAGAAAACAGCGATTTCGAGGTTTCATGACCCTTTTGGGAATGTTCGTTCTTGCGTGGGCCCTGGCCGATCCTGCCCTGGCCGACATATTCATGAAACAGAAGCAGCACACGGACGGCTTCACCATGATGGGCCAAACCCAGCCCCCCAAAGACACCGTCCAGACCCTCTGGATGTCGGCAGACAAGCTGCGCAGCGACGACGACAAGCACTCCGTCCTTATCCTCCTGGATAAACAAACGGTCTACCTGATCGACCACGCCCGGAAGACCTACCAGGAAGTTCCCATGGATCCCGGCAAGATGGCCGCCGAAGCCATGGGGGACGATGAAGACATGACCCCGGAGGAAAAACAGCAGCTCATGAATATGGCCCGGGGAATGATGAAGATGGAGGTGACGGTCGTCGAAACGGGGGAAAAGAAGAAGATCGGCAATTGGAACTGCAAGAAATACCTCCAGACGGTCAACACCATGATGGGTCCCATGACCTCGGAAATCTGGGCCACCGAAGACCTCAAGGTGGACTACAGCCTCTATGCCCGTTTCAGCGCGGCCATGTTGGCCATGCAGCCGGGCATGGGGAAAAACTTCAACAACCTGGCCGAGGAAATGAAAAAGATCCGCGGAGTCCCGGTCTTGACCACCACCACGACGAAGGTGATGAACAGCACCATGAAATCATCCCAGGAGCTCCTGGAGTTCAAGGATGCAAAGGCGCCCCAAGGAACCTTCGATCTGCCCCGAGGCTACACCAAGCAGGCCATGGGGGGAGGAGCCGGCGGACCCGGGATGCGGCGCCCGTAAAACCTTTTCATCCGTCATGCTTTCCCTCGCTTTCCCCGAGGGGTTTTCCGTGCGGCTTTCCCACCGTCCCATTCACGGGGACGGTTTCATGGGCACGGCAGGAAACCGGTTTTCCATCGTTAAGGAGACCGTCATGCCTTTCATTCGATTCCCAGGTTTGTGCGTATGCATGATGTTTGCCCTGGGCTTCTGCCTGGTCATCCCGGGCGGGAGCGTCCGGGCGGACGAAGTGATCGATTCCATCCAACAGGCCATGGACAGCTACAAGAAGGGGGATTTCACCGAGGCCGAAAACAATCTCAACTACGCATCACAGCTCATCCGGCAGAAGAAAAGCAGTGATCTCGAGGCGTTCCTTCCTGCTCCCCTGACGGGTTGGAAGGCCGGCGAGGTGAAGAAGCAGGCCCTAGGCCAGGCAATGTTTGGTGGGATGGTTTCGGTGGAACGGGATTACCGGAAAGGGTCCTCGAGAGTCACCGTGAAGATCGTGACCGATTCCCCCCTGGTCCAAAGCATGATGATGATGCTCACCAACCCTCTCCTCGCCACCTCCGATGGAGGAACCATGAAGAAAATCGGCGGTCGGAAGGCGGTGGTGAAATTCAAGGACGGCAATCAACGGGGCGAGATCAACCTCATTGTGGCCAACCGTATATTGGTTACGGTGGAAGGAAGCGAAGTAACGGAAAAGGATCTCGCGGATTATGCGTCCGCCATCGACTACAAGAAGTTGGAGGCCCTTCAATAACGGAGTCGCATCCTGGTCTTCGAAAGACTGCCGTGCCCCCGTAGGGTAAGCCCATGGCCGGGCCCCGGCAAAATCTTCATGTTTTCGAGGCGGTGGCCCCATCTCTCCGTTGCACCGGTGTCGCGGCAGAGCTTTGCTCCCCCCCCGGAATGCGCTCCGCACTTCCTTCGGGAGGCCTTTTCCCTCACCTCCGGTCGCCGGGGTGGACGGCGGGGGACCTGATGCTGCGGCCCTCGATCCGTCTTGGCCCCTACGGGGAAGCAATCGGTTACGGAAGACTCTCGGCGGCCGGAGTCCCCCTCGGGGACGCAGCGCCTCATTTTGCCCTTTCGGAATCTCGCCAACCAAGCTATAAAGCCCATACAGGTTGATTCCGCAGTCGCAGGACATTGGGAATCCGGCCTGTGATGCGGGGCTTCGCGCCGGAGCAGGGGGAGGGTCCAACATTTGGAGCCCAAAGAAGTCCGCCGGTGTTCCCTCGCAGATCGTCGCTTCTCGTTTCAAGTTCCGACACCAACCACCCATTTTCATGACTCGTCTTGCCCCCGGCGGGACGGCGCCGTGCTGTGATTGAAAACGAGCGGGAATTCTCCGGAAAATGTCCCAGACAACCCATGATGAGGAGAGGCAGCAGTGAGCAGGGAAAACATCGGCGCACGAATTCGAGGTTTTCGTGAACAGAGAGGGATGAGCTTGGAGGAGTTGGCGGACCGCACGGGTCTGGATAACCGCTTTGTCGAAGCGGTGGAACAGGAGAACGTATATCCGTCCCTGGGGCCTTTGCTCAAAATCGCCAGGACTCTGGGAATCCGTCTGGGAACCTTTCTGGACGATCAACTCACCGACGACCCCCTCATCGTTCGCCTGGAAGACCGGAAAGAAGAGCTCAGCATGCTCACGAGGAAGGGAAGACCCGTGGCCTTGAGGTTTTATTCTTTGGGGCGGGGAAAAAGCGACCGGCACATGGAGCCGTTCTTTATCGAGGTCTTGCCGGAATCGGCCACCGAAAAGAAGCTTTCTTCTCACGAAGGAGAAGAATTCATTGTGGTCCTTTCGGGGGAGATCGAGGTGATTTACGGGCAGGAAACCCATGTTCTGAAGAAGGGGGACAGTATCTATTACAATTCCGTCGTTCCTCACTATCTGAGCTGTAAAGGCGATCACAAGGCAGAAATCTACGCGGTGCTCTACTTTCCCGAATAACGAACACGTGAGGTTACCATGGACCAACCCGCTTTGTTTCCCTTAACCCTGGGTCAGATCCTCGATCGGGCCATCGCAGCCTACCCGGACAACGACGCCGTGGTTTACACGGACCGCAATTTTCGCCTCACCTACCGGGAATTTGGAAATCTCGTGGACCGTCTTGCCAAGGGTCTCATGGCTTTGGGAGTCCAAAAGGGGGAGAAGATTGCCATATGGGCCACCAATGTTCCCTACTGGGTGGTGCTCCAGTTCGCCTCGGCCAAGATCGGGGCCATTCTCGTTACGGTAAACACCCTCTATAAGATCACGGAACTGGCTTATCTCTTGGGTCAGTCCGAAAGCGAAAACATATTCATCATCGACGGGTACCGGGATACGGACTATCTCCAGACGCTCTACGAACTGGTTCCCGAGTTGAAGACCCATCAGCGCGGTTACCTGAAAAGCCCCAACTTTCCGCACCTCAAGCGAGTCTTCTTCCTGGGACACGAAAAGCATCGGGGGATGTACTCCATTGCCGAGGTGTTGGCCCTGAGCAGCATGGTCGGCGACGAGGAGTACCTGGCTCGCCAGTCACTCCTGGACACCCACGACGTGGTGAACATGCAGTATACCTCCGGCACCACCGGTTTCCCCAAGGGCGTGATGCTTACTCATTACAACATCGGGAACAACGGGTACTGGATCGGGGAGAACCAGGCCCTGGGTCCCCGGGATCGAGTCTGTCTTCCCGTACCGTTATTCCACTGCTTCGGCTGTGTTCTGGTAGTCCTGGCAGCGGTCTCCCACTGTTCCACCCTTGTGATCCTGGAGACCTTCGATCCCGTGCAGGTCATGGCTTCGGTGGAGATGGAGAAGTGCACCGCTATGAACGGGGTCCCCACCATGTTCATCGCCGTTCTGGATCACAAGCTGTTCAACAAGTTTGACTACAGCAGCCTGCGAACCGGCATCATGGCAGGATCGCCTTGTCCGGCGGAAGTCATGAGGAGGGTCATGGACAAGATGAATATGAAGGAGATCACCATCTGCTACGGGCTGACGGAAGCTTCCCCCGTCGTGACCCAAACGCGGGTGCACGACGACCTTCGGAAGCGGGTGGAAACCGTGGGACGTCCCATGCCGGAGATCGAGGTGAGGCTTGTGGACCCCGAAACCAATGTTCCCGTGGGCATCGGCGTTCAGGGGGAGCTGTGCTGTCGCGGCTACAATGTCATGAAGGGCTACTACAACATGCCCGAAGCCACCGCCCAGGCCATCGACGCCGAAGGCTGGCTCCACTCGGGGGATCTGGCCGTCATGGACGAAGACGGATACATTTCCATCACCGGTCGGTACAAGGACATGATCATTCGAGGCGGCGAGAACATCTATCCCCGGGAAATCGAGGAATTTCTCTACAAGATGCCGGGAATCCTCGACGTACAGGTGGTGGGAGTCCCCAGCCGGGTCTACGGGGAGGAGGTCGGGGCCTTCGTCGTTCTGCGGGAAGGATTTGATCTCACTCCCGAGGACATCCGGGATTTCTGCCGGGGCAAAATCGCTCGATACAAAATCCCCAAGTACGTTGCCTTCGTCAAGAGCTACCCCATGACAGCCAGCGGGAAGATCCAAAAATTCAAGCTGCGGGAAATGGCTGCGGAATTATTTGGGGAGACCGGCCAAAAGGGGGGCGGGAGTTGAAATGTCCCAAGTGCGGGGCCGACCAGCGGGATGAAAGTCCCGAATGCTCCCGGTGCGGGATTGTTTTTGAAAAATACCGGGCTTATCTCGAGTCCCGGGAAAGGGACGGACATTCGGAAACGGCGGCACTCGGCGACCCGGATGCGCAAGAGACCGGAGGGCTTTGGAACAGTCTCAAGGAGTACGTTCTTTTCGTAGAGCCCCGGGTCAATCCCTTTCATCTGGTGGGAAGGATCCTGGTTTATCTGCTGCTGTTCTTCTGGGGCTGGAAGTTCATCCTGACCCCCATGGAATCCAATTACGTGGGGAGCTCTTTCCTCCACGCCGTCAACCTGCCTTTTCACGAAGCGGGCCACGTCATTTTCTCTTTTCTTGGGGAATTCATGGGAGTTCTGGGAGGGTTTCTCGGGCAACTGATCATGCCCCTGGTATGTTTTGGGGCGCTCCTTTTCGGCACGAGGGACCCTTTCGGCGCATCCGCGGCCTTGTGGTGGACCGCGGAAAGCCTCATGGACTCGGCCCCCTACATCAACGATGCCCGGGCTCAGGTCTTGATCCTCCTGGGGGGAGTAACGGGAAGAGAGGCACCGGGGTTTCACGACTGGAACAACCTTCTGGGAAGATTGGGCCTGCTGCCCCACGCCCACGCCATTGCCCGCACGGTCTACTCTCTGGGAATTGCCTTGATGCTGGTGACCTTCCTCTGGGGGGCAGTCCTCCTCTACCGCCAGTACAAAAATGTGGAAAGCCTTTGAGAGCGCCCGGACGAGGTCGTCGGAGGACTCGGTCTTTCCGTTTTTCCCCTTTCAGGACGAAGGAGAAAGGCCTTTACTGGGCGTCCACAAGACAAAGGACGGCCCCCTGAACGTTTTGCATCACTTTGTTGGCGTGACTGCCCAACAGGAACGGCTTTCTTTCGTGAAAGCTCCTTTTTCCCATCACCACGACCTGGTATTGGTGCTCGGCAATTTCCGTGAGCAGATCCCGGGCGATCCCCTGTTTGGTGGGCAGCACGTGGGTTCGAATCCGTTCCCGGGGAACGCCGCACCCGGCGATCTGTCCCCGGGCTTCTTCCAGGAATTCCTCCGCCTGCTCGATCCAGTCGGACCTCCATTTTTCGATCCGCGCCTGGCGATCCTTTCTTTCGGAGGGATCCAGGATATGGCCGTCGTCCCAGAAAGTGGGAGGAACGGGAGGCATCAAGTGCAGGAAGGTGAAATGCAGGTCCGAAATGGGGGCGAGATATTCGGCTGCGTAGGGCGTGAGGGTTCGCGCATCGGAGGCTCCTTCCAGGGCCACGAGGACTTTTCGCGTCTGAAAAACCGGAGTGTCCACAATCCATACGGTTCGGTACCGGGCGTATTGAGCGACCTTGCTGGTAACGCCGCCCAGGAGTAGGGTTTCCAACTGCCCCCTGCCTCGCCTGCCCAAAGCGATGGTGCGGATCTTCTCTCCTTCCGCTTCGCGGAGGATATCCAAGGCCGGGTCCGTGCTGTCCATCTTGAGCTTTGTGTCGATTCGATCCGCCGGGAAACCTGCCCCAACGAGAAGCCTCTTGGATTCATCCAGGACGGCACATCCCACCTTTTCCTGGTCGCTCAACGGAAGCCTGCAGGACTGTTCCACCTCACAGAGTTCTCCCGGGTAAAAACGGGCGAGCTGTTGGACGCAGTGGTAGAGGACCAGGCGGTACCCCGTCTGATCTTTGAGCAGGTCCCCCACGATGGAGACTGCCTTGAATCCCTTCTCCGAACCGTCTACCGTCAGCAGAATTCTTTTTTCCATCCTTCTCTCTCCCTGCCCCTAACCCGGCATTTTCGGCACATCGCGGGGCACGGGGATTTGGCCGGGCCTTCGGGTTTTCGAGTCGGGCCGAGCCCCGTGCCTCGCCCGGGTTGTTCTATGAGCCGTCCGCCTTCCGGAGGAATGAACAACCCCATGGACCTCACTATCTCATTTTAAGAACTATTTCACAACTCAAAACATCCCGGCGGAGGGTCCTACAGAAATGCATCCATGTCCTCGATCCCCCGGACCCGGCGACAGGGAGGAAAGCTTTGGAGAAAAAGGGCTCCGTAGCTCTTCTGAAGGAGCCTCACATCGAAAACGGCCATGACGCCGCGATCCCGGGAAGACCGGATGAGCCTCCCCAGCCCCTGCTTCAATTGAATGACGGCACGAGGCACCTGGTACTGGTAAAAGGCGTTCTTCCCCCGGGATTCCAGGTGCTTCATTCGCGAGGAACCGATGGGGTCGTCGGGGACCTCGAAGGGGACCTTGTCGATGAGCAGGCACGTTAGGGATTCCCCGGGCACGTCGATCCCCTGCCAGAAAGAGCTGGTGGCCATGAGAACGGAATCGATCCTTTCCTTGAATTCGGCAAGAAGCACTCTTTTGGGCTTCTGGCCCTGCACCAGGATGGGATAGGGAAGCCGGTCTTTGAGAAGCTCATGGACCTGGTGGAGATTGCGATAGCTGGTGAAAAGAAAAAGTCCCCTGCCCCGGGTTTTGCGGAAAATGAGGAGGGCCTGTTCGGCCAGGCACCGGCAAAAGGTCGGATCCGTAGGAGAAGGAAAATCCGGGGGAATGTAGAGAACGGCCTGATCCTCATAGGCGAAGGGGGAGGGAGCGGACAGTTCCCGGGTTTCGGAAGGCAAACCCAAAGACTCCCTCAGGTACTGAAAGGAGCTGCCCACCGTGAGGGTTGCCGAGGTCAGTACCACCGCCGATCGGCGAGCAAACAGGCACTCTTCCAGGATGGAGGATACCTCGACCGGCGTCCCGTGGCAGACGACCGACCCGTGGTTCACTTCGAACCAGTAGATGAGGGACGCATCCTTCCGGGCTTGCAGCTGAGTAATCCCCCGAGCCATTTCGGCTCCCCGGCGATCCAACGAGTCCAAGACGGGGTTTTCTTCCCGAAAGGAAAGCAACCGTTCTCCCATTCGCTCCAGGGCTCGAACCACCTTGCCGCAAACTCGGTCAAATCCCTCCCCCACCCGGGGGGAATCCAAGAGAAACCGACCGCCGGAGCCTGCGAAACCCTGCATGGTGTGCTGAAAATCCCGGGTCAAGGCCTCGAGATGCTGGGCGGTCTTCAGGAGGTCTCGGACCTTTTCCCCCTTGGGGAGAACCTTCCGGCATTCCCTTGCCAAATCCAGGGCGAGCTCCCTCAGTCCCCGACTGCTGAATTGGACTCCGAAATACAGGCCCACGATGTCTTCCAGTTGATGAGCTTCGTCAAAGACGACCCCGTCGTAGTCGGGCAGAACTTCCGTCAGGGCCTTCTTTCTCAGGGCGAGGTCCGCGAAGAAGAGGTGGTGGTTCACCACCACGAGCTGGGCCTGGGCCGCTTCCATCCGCAGCCGATGAACGAAGCACCGGGATTGATCTTCGCACTGGGATGCCAGGCAGTGTTCGGTGCCGGAACAAACCTCGCTCCAGGCCTGGAACTGGTCCGGAAGCCAGGGAATCTCGGCACGATCCCCGCTCTTGGTGCGACCGGCCCACTGTTGAAACCGTCGGAAGAGCTTGGCTTCTTCCCGGCTGTGAAAGGCGGGTTGATACGCAAACTCGGAAAAGCGGCGCCTGCAGAGGTAGTTTCCCCTTCCTTTGAGACACACCGCCTGCAGCCGTGGAAAAAGAAGTTTCTTGAGAAGAGGAATGTCCTGATCCAGGATCTGGTCCTGGAGGGTCTTGGTGCCCGTGGAAACGACAATCTTTTTCCCGGTGAGGATGGCGGGAACGAGATACGCCCAGGTCTTTCCCGTACCCGTCCCCGCCTCCACCATCAAGGGCACTTCCGTCTTCAGGCAGTGATAGACGGTCTGGGCCATCTCCAGCTGGGAGGGCCGATATTCAAAATGTTCAAGCTTTTGGGCGAGGATTCCCTCGGGGCCGAAATAGCGCTGCATTCATCCCGGTTTCAAAAAAGGTCCGATTTGAAAAAGGATTCCGCGGAGGAAGAGGGCGGTGGCGATTCCCCGGAATCTCGGGCAACCTTGGTCGAGGTCGGCGGCGCCCCGGCAAATGCGGCCAAAACCCCCCTCGAACCCTCGGGGTTCTCCTCGGTTCCCGCGCTCTGGCCCACGCGGGCAAACACGATCCCCGGGGGGATGGGAAAGGCAAGAATCGGCTCGTTTTTCAGGTATTCTTCCATGAAGTACACCCAGATGGGACAGGCGGCGCGCCCGCCGGTTTCTCCCTTTCCCAGGGGAATGGTGTGGTCGTCGTAGCCGATCCAGACTCCCGCCAGGATGTTGGGAGTGTACCCGATGAACCAGGCGTCCTTGAGCTCGTTGGTGGTGCCGGTCTTTCCCGCCGCGGGCCTACCCAGCTTCTTGGCCCTCTGCCCCGTTCCCTCCTCGATCACCCCCTGGAGAAGATGGTTCATGAGGTAGGCGGTTTGAGGAGAAATCACGCTTTCTCGACGCACCTGGCGCTCCTCCAGCAATCGACCGTCCCGGTCATAGATTCGATCGATGAGGGTCGGCTCCACCCGCTCTCCCAAGTTGGCGAAGGCCGAATAGGCCGTGAGCATCTCCATGAGTGTGACCCCGGAGGATCCCAAAGCCAGGGCCAGGGTCGGCGTGAGGGGCGAGGTAATGCCCAGCTTTCGGGCATAGTCGATGGCATAATGGACCCCGATATCGTCCAGGAGTTTTACGGTCACCACGTTTCGGGAATGGATGAGGGCTTTGCGCAAAAGGATGGGCCCCCAAAACTGGCGGTCGTAGTTGCTGGGTGCCCAAACCCCTCTCAGGCTGTGATCCGGTCGCACGAAGGGCGAATCGATCAGGACGGACGCCTCCGTGTACCCCTTGTCCAAAGCGGCGGCATAAATGATGGGTTTGAAGGAAGAACCGGGCTGACGCAGGGATTGGGTGCATCGATTGAATTGGCTCTTCTCGAAGTCCCTTCCCCCCACCATGCTGACGACTCGCCCCGTTTCCACTTCCATGGCGAGCAAAGCCCCTTCCATGCCCGGGTCCTGTTCCAGGGCCGCAAGCCAGGTCCGGCCGTCCTGCTGCTTGTCCAGCCGCACGCGAATCACATCCCCCGGGCGAAACATCTTTTCCGCTCTCGTGACCGACAAGCCGGCCCATTGCCAACCGGTTGCGGGCAGCTTTCCTTGCGAGGATCCCAGGTGAAGCAGGCAGGTCTTGGCCTTGGGGTCGTAGGACAGGACCAGGGCCCCCACCACTTTGCCGGGACCCAATTCCCCGTTCCTGGCCGCCAATTGGGTCAGATACTGGGGCCAGTCATCCTTGGGGATGTTCTCATGAAGCCCGCGGTAACGTCTGTGACGTTTGTCGAGCTCCCGAAGCCCCTGATCCAGGGCCTTTTTGGCAATCTGCTGTGCCCGGGGATCCAGGCTGGTGTGAATCCTGAGACCCTCCTTGTAGAGGATTTCCCTCCCGTAGCGGGCCTCCACCTGTCTGCGGACCTCTTCGGTAAAATGGTCCAGCTCTTTCAAGGTCCAATGTTTGGGTTTTACCAGGTCCAGGGGGGCGTTGAAGGCCTGTCGCGCCTCATCCTGCGTGATGAATCCCACCTCCGTCATTCGCTGAAGCACATACTGCTGTCTTTCCCGGGCGACGGAGTACTTCACGAAAGGGGAGTATCGGCTGGGGGCTTTGGGCAAACCCGCCAGAAGGGCGATCTCATTAAGTTTCAAGTCCTTGGCATGCTTATCGAAATAGGTTCGTGCCGCGGCCTCGATCCCGTAAGCGCCCGACCCAAAATAGATCTGGTTCAGGTAGAGATAGAGGATTTCGTCCTTGGTGAGGTAATGATCGATGCGGTAAGCCAGAATGGCTTCTTTGAGCTTGCGGATCCAGGTGCGTTCGGGAGTCAGCAGGAGGGATTTCACCACCTGCTGGGTGATGGTGCTGCCCCCCTGAACGATCTCTCCGGCCTGGATGTTCTTGAACATGGCCCGGATGATCCCCATGAGGTCCACCCCGCCGTGTTCGTAAAACCTCACGTCTTCAACGGCAAGAAACGCCTGGACCAGGGCCTTGGGCAACTCCTCCAAAGGCACCAGGTATCTTCGTTCGGCAAAAAACTCGCCGATGAGCGTTCCGTCCGAGGCGTAAACGCTGGAAACAAGGGGAGGATGGTAGTTTTTCAGGGAGGTGATGTTGGGAAGGCTGCGGGTCAGCTGGAGATAGAAGCCCCCCAGGATCGCCGTCACCCCCAGGACCAGGCAGAAACCCAATCCCAACAACGTAAAAACCAACCAGCGAAAGGAGCTCTTCTTGGGAACTCGTCTCGAAGAGTCCGAGTGGTTCATAGTTCTCACCTCATGCACAATGGAACTTCTTTGTCGAGACCCCGTAAGAATCCTCGAAGTGGGATGGTGTGGCCAACGGTGCAGTCTCCAACGGATGACAAATGACTATAAACCATGAGGCGTCCGTTGGCAAATACCGGAAATAGGAGAAGTTCTTGATCCTCGAGGAATCGTCTTTATCTTCTGTGGAAGCCCGATGAGGACTCAAAAGGAACCGGTGCCCACGGGGGGCACCGGTCTTCGAGACGGACAGAAATCAACGATCTCAAGAAGCAGGCGATTATGAAGGCACTTCATTTCATTACACACGGCGGACCGGAAGTCTTGCGATACGGGGACGTGCCGGAACCGGTGCCGGGACCCCGGCAGGTTCGAGTGCGGGTCCGGGCTTGCGCCGTCAATCACCTGGACGTCTGGGTTCGCCGGGGCTGGCCCGGCCTGGATCTCTCAATGCCCCATTGGGGCGGTTCCGACATCGCGGGGGTTGTGGATTCCGTGGGAAGCGAGGTCACACAATGGCGCGTAGGGGATCGGGTGGTTGCGAACCCGGGCTGGTGCCCCGTGGAGGACGAATTCACTCTCCGGGGGGAGCACTCCATGAGCCCCCAGTACCGCATCCTGGGGGAACAAGTCCCCGGAGGATTTGCCGAGTACGCCCTGGTGCCGGCCGGAAACCTTGCGGCCATGCCGGACTCCCTCGACTTTCCCGAAGCCGCCGCCCCCCTCGTGGTCACCATCACGGCCTGGAGAATGTTGATCCACCGGGCCGGGCTTCGGGCCGGGGAGTCCGTCCTGATCGTGGGGGCGGGGGGAGGAGTCAATACCATGGCCGTCCAGATTGCCCGGCTCGCGGGAGCAACGGTCTACGTGGTGGCCGGAGGCCCGGAGAAGGCGAGGAAAGCCGAGGAACTGGGTGCGGACTACGTCATCGACCGATCCCTTCGGGATTGGGACAAGGAGATGCTCAAACTCACCCGGCGCAGGGGAGTCGACGTTGTGGTGGACAATGTGGGAGCGGCCACCCTGCCGACCAGCATGAAGGTGGCGGCGCGAGGGGGGCGGATCGTCATCGTGGGAAATACCAGCGGCCCCCTGGCGGAACTGGACCTGCGATACATCTTCAGCAAGCAGATCCAACTCATCGGCAGCACCTTGGGCAATCACCAAGATTTCCTGGAAGTCCTGGCACTCCTGTGGAAGGGAAAGCTCAGGCCGGTCATCGACCGGGTGATGCCCCTGAGCCGGGGCCGCGAAGCGCTTCAGCGGATCGAACACGGCGATCCCTTCGGCAAGATCGTCCTGGTTCCCTGATCTTCAAGAGGGTCCCCGGGCCCCGGCGGGCCCCTCTACTCCTCTTCGGTGGCCAGGCCGTACTTGATGAGGCGATACCGGAAGGATCGGAAGCTGATGGACAGGAGTTCCGCGGCCTTGAATTTGACTCCCTGGGTTTGTTGCAGGGCCTGCTGGAGGATCTTCTTCTCAATTTCCGCGAGGTATTCGTCCAGGTTCATGCCTTCGGGCGGAATGGTGGGCCGGCCGGGCAAAAGGGAGTCCGTCCGGATCTTCTTGTAGGTAGCCAAGGTGAGACTGTCGGGAAGGACGATGCTGGAGGATTCCAGGGCCACCCCTCGCTCGATGATGTGTTCCAGTTCCCGAACATTGCCCGGAAAATCGTAGTGGTTCAGGATATCCATGGCATAGGAGGATATCTTTCGAATGTCTTTGCCGAACTGCCTGCAAAACTTGTTCAGAAAGTGCTGGGCCAGGATGGGCACATCCTCCCCCCGGTCCCTCAATGGGGGGATGCGAATGGGCAGGACATTCAACCGGTAGAAGAGGTCCTCGCGAAACGTCCCCTCGATGACCATCTTTTCGAGATCCCGGTTGGTGGCGGAGATGATTCGGACATCGACGGAGATATCCACGGTATCCCCGATCATCTTGATGGTCTTGTCCTGGACAAGGCGCAAGAGCTTGACCTGGAGCACCGGAGACAATTCTCCGATTTCATCCAGAAACAGAGTCCCTCCCTGGGCCGCTTCCACCAGTCCTTTTCGGCTGGTTGTAGCCCCCGTGAAGGCTCCTTTCCGATATCCGAAGAGCTCGCTTTCGATCAGGGATTCGGGAACGCCTCCGCAGTTGACCACCACAAACGGTTGGTCCCGCCGGGGGCTCTGCCGATGGATGGCCTTGGCCACGAGTTCTTTTCCCGTGCCGCTTTCCCCGGTGACGAGGACGTTGCTCGAGGTCGCCGCCACGCGTTGGATCAGCTCATAGACCTTGCGCATGGCCGGGCTTTCCCCGATGAGGCAGCCAAAGTGCAGGGGGCCGTCGCCGGGCCGGGCCGGGCGATCCTCTTCCCCCCCGCGGGTCTCGAGGGCATTGCGGATCACCGCTCGCATCTCTTCGATGTTGAAGGGTTTGGGAAGGTAGTCGTAGGCGCCTTCGTTCATGGCAGCCACGGCCGTTTCCGTGCTGGCGTAGGCGGAAATGATGATGACCACCGTCTGAGGAGACACTCTCTTGCACCGCTTGAGGACCTCGAGCCCCCCCACCGGTTCCATTCGAATGTCGGTGATCACCAGATCGAAGAAATTCTTCCGGATCAAGTCGAGGGCTTCCTTCCCGTTGGCCGCCGTTTGGACCCAATAGCCGTCCTTCCGAAGCATGATTTCCAGAAATTCCCGCATGCTTCGTTCGTCGTCGACCACGAGAATTTTCACCTGGCTGGCCGGGAGTTTGCTCATGAATCCAGTCGGGAGTAGGCGACGATGCCGCGGACAAAGGTCATGACGGCCCGTCCTTGTAAGTCCTTGCCCAGGAAGGGGCAATTGCAGCCTTTGGATCGAAGGGTCTCCGGAGTGAGCCGGTAGATCTCGTCCGGATCCAGAATGGTCATATCCACCGGATTTCCCCGGGCAAGGGTGCCCAGGGGCAGCCCGAGGATCCGGGCGGGATTCGTGGAGACCTTGGCGACGGCGTCCGAGGGGCTCAACGTCCCTTCCCTCACCAACTCGAGGATGAGGGGAAGTGCGGATTCGAGGCCGATGATCCCGTTGGCCGCAAATTCAAACTCGATGTCCTTTTCGATCACGCTGTGGGGGGCATGATCCGTTGCGATGGCATCGATGGTTCCGTCGGCCAGGGCCGTTTTTACGGCCCGAACGTCTTCCGTCCGGCGAAGGGGAGGGTTGACCTTGAAGACCGGGTCGAACGAGAGGATCGCTTCGTCCGTCAAGGTGAAGTAGTGGGGAGCGGTCTCCGCGGTCACCATCACGCCTCGTCTCTTGGCCTCCCGAATCAGCCTCACGGACCCGGCGCTGCTCACGTGCGCGATGTGGATGCGGCTGCGGGTCCATTCCGCCAGGAGCAGGTCCCGGGCAACCATGGCTTCTTCGGCGACGCCGGGGATCCCGCGAAGTCCCAGAAGGGTTGAAACGGGGCCCTCGTTCATGAGCCCTCCCTCGGAAAGTTGAAGGTCCTCGGCATGACTGATGACCAGCAAGTCGAACGCCCCGGCATACTCCAACGCCCGTCTCATCATGAGGCTGTTCATGACCGGCCGACCGTCATCGCTAACGGCTACGGCCCCCGCGTCCTTCAATTCCCCAAACTCCGACAGGTTCTCCCCCAGCAGTCCCTTGCTGATGGACCCGACGGGAAAGACCCTGCAGGAGCCTTCCTCCCTTGCTCTTTGGAGAATGAATTGGGTGACGGCCGCGCAATCGTTTACCGGAGAGGTGTTGGGCATGCACGCCACCGAGGTGTACCCTCCGGCCACGGCGGCCGAGGTTCCGCTGGCAATGGTTTCCTTGTACTCCTGCCCGGGCTCCCTCAGGTGGACATGCATATCGATCAGCCCGGGCACGATCCATTTGCCCGAAACATCGATTTCCCTGACCTCAGCGCCTTTGTCCGCCCCCAGTTCGATGCGGGGCCGAATCTCCGCCAGCTGCCCGTTCAGGATCAACACATCGGCACAGAGGTCGATTTCATGCGTGGGATCAATGACGCGTCCGCCCCGAAACAGGTAGCTGCCCGGGCCTTTCTCCCTCTCCATTCCACAAGCTCCTTCGAATCCTTCGTACCCCCGGGACTTCCCGGGAATGGGTGCGGGAGGAAACAGACATTCTTCCCCCCGAATCCCGCCTCTACCGTTGTCCCAGCAGGTAAAGCAGCGCCATTCGCACAGCCACGCCGTTGGTGACCTGGTCCAGGATCACCGAACGGGACCCGTCGGCCACCTCGGGACTGATTTCCACCCCCCGGTTGACGGGGCCCGGGTGCATGATGAGGACCTCCTTCTTCGCCTTCTCCATCCTTGAGGAGTTGATTCCATAGTAAATGGAATACTCCCGCAGAGAGGGGAGCAGCATCTGCTGCATCCGCTCCTTTTGAAGTCGGAGGACCATCAGCACATCGGCTTCCGGAATCGCTTCCTCGATCCGCCGGCACACCTGCACCCCCATGGAATCCATGTCCACGGGCATGAGGGTCGGGGGAGCGCAAACAATCACCTGCGCGCCCATCTTGCGAAGACCCCAGATGTTGGACCTGGCCACCCGGCTGTGGGCAATGTCCCCCACAATGACCACCGTGAGGCCCTCCAGCTTCCCTTTGTGCTCTCGAATGGTCAACATGTCCAGGAGGGCCTGACTGGGATGCTCGTGCATGCCGTCCCCCGCGTTGATCACCGAGGCCGCCGTATGCTCGGCAAGGCGGTGGGGAGTACCCGAAGCCGGGTGACGGATGATGAATACGTCCGGTTTCATGGCCTCCAGGTTTTTCAGGGTATCCAGAAAGGTTTCCCCCTTGACCAGGGAGCTCGTGGAAGCAGCAATGCTGTAAGTGTCCGCGCTGAGCCGTTTTGCAGCGATGTCAAAGGAGGTGCGGGTGCGGGTGCTGGGTTCGTAGAAAAGATGAATGATCGTCTTGCCGCGAAGAGTGGGAACTTTCTTGATGGGCCTGAGGTTGATCTCCTTGAGGGATGCGGCCAGGTTCAAAACGTGTTCGATCTCGTCTGCCTCCAGTTCGCGGATCCCCAATACATCTTTTCTTTTGAGCGACATGAATCATCCTCGTCAAGGTGGGTGGTCGGAATCATCCCCTTATCCTCGTCAATCTAGCACGAAACCGGATCCCCGTTCCAACAAATTCGAGGGAACCCCCTTCGGTCCCCGGGCAAGGACCGTGCTTCCACCGCACATCTGCCGCGGGGTCCCACGGACCCTCCCGGGCAAAACCTCTCCGGTTGAGCTTGACAGAAATTCATGAGCCAATTAAATGTAAGCATTTGATCCGTGGAGGAATGGAATGCAAAGAGTGCCCATCACCAAGGACGGCTTCGAGAGGCTGAAAACCGAATTGCAGCGGCTCCAGAAAGAGGAGCGGCCCGTCATCATCCGTGCCATCGAGGAGGCCAGAGGACACGGAGATATCAGTGAGAACGCCGAGTATGAAGCCGCCAAAGAAAAACAAGGCCTCATAGAGCGACGCATCCTGGATCTCACTCAAAAGCTCAGCGAGTGCCAGATCATCGAACCCTCGGATGAGGGCAACGGGAAGGTCGTCTTCGGGAGCACCGTGGTCATGGAAGACCTGGAGACCCATGAGGTGACGACTTATCGCCTGTTGGGTCCCTACGAGGCCGATGTGGGCTCCGGCACCATTTCCGTGACCTCTCCCCTGGGAAAGGCGTTGATCGGAAAGGAAGAGGGGGAAGAGGTCCGGGTACAGACCCCAAAGGGGATCCGCAACTTCGAAATCTTGGAAGTCCTTTATTGAAGGTGCCGACCCCTCCGTTTTCCGCCGACCCTCGTTTTTCCGTTGATGCCCCGTAGGCCCCTGAGTACGGGAAAACCGTCGTTTTTGCCGGCCAAGGAATGTGCTGTTCGAGGAACCAATGAGTAGGATTCGCCTCATTCATTTCGAAATAGGAGGGATCGGCGATGAGGTGTAAATCGATGGTGGCGGTTGCCGCCTTTTTTCCCGCCGTTCTTTGGCTGGCCCCAATGGCAATGGGTGCTCCCTTTTGCCGGCAGAAGGACTTCGAGGGAGTATGGAACGTGTACGCCATGGGCTCCGGAGAATGGGGTCCCTGGTGGCAGGCATGCAAGATGGTCGTGGCCAGAGACGGCATGATCAAGGACGGGGAGTGCACGGACTCCATGGGCGACAAATCCCCCATCGTGGGAGGTGCCGTGAACCTTAGTCGCAATTGCCTCCTCAGCGGGGAATTCAAGTTCAAGGACGTGGAGGAAGGGATCGTTTTCACGGCCACCATCAACCACGGAACCCTCGAGCACGCCAAGCAGATGGCGGCGGGCGTAGGAAAAAACGACAACGCCCAGATCTTCAACTTCACCGCCATTCGACAGCCCAAGAACAAGTAGGGCGTCGAAGACTGGACGATCGAAAAATCCCCAAAAGCGGCGGTTGGCTCCCCGGCTTGTGTTTATGACAAAAAGGGTTGACACAGGCGGTGCGGGCGGGCTATAGAATAATGCTCTGATGGTGCCCGCCGGTCCCGGATCGGGGGCAGCGAAAAACCGCAGAATTTGAGCAACCAGGAGGACCTAGCGTTGGCCAATCACAAATCCGCCATCAAGCGCGCCAAGCAAAGTGAAGCACGCCGCCAGAGAAACCGTGCACGAAAGACCCGCATGAAGAACGTCGTCAAGAGCCTCGAGACGGCAATTCAATCCAAGGCCGTCGATGCCGCGGTGGAGGGACTGAAGGAAGCGATCTCGATCATTGACAAGACGGCTGCCCATGGAGTGATTCATAAGAACAAGGCTTCCAGAAAAATCTCCCAGCTGACGAGAAAAGTGAACTCGCTTCAAGCCGTCTGAGGCTTTTCCGGGCTGGGTCCTCCCACAAGAAGAAACTTCCGGCCCTCAGGGGGAAAACCCTGAGGGCTTTTTTCCGCAGAATTTCAATACCAGACCCTCGAGGGTTTTCTCCGGTGCGGTTCCCGTGCTTTTCAAGGCCAGGTCCGCTTCCCGGAGGGCCTGGTGGATCTCCATCAGGTTCCCATGGGAAAACAGGGACGCTTCCCCGGCGAGGTTCTTCGCCACGTAGGGAGGAAGCCTCAGTTTTTTGGCCAGGTCCGCCGTGGACAATCCCTCCTCGATTCCTTCCTTGATCTGCCACAGAATTCGAACCTGCCGGGCCAGCATTCCCAGAATTGCCAGGGGGGCTTCCCCCAAAAGGATCAGGCTCCTGAGAGACACCAGGGCCTTGTGGGCCTTGCGCCGGCCCAGGAAGCGCAGCATTTCGAAGACCGTGAAAAAGCGCTGGGAACCCACCACCTCTTGCACGTCCCGGAGCTCGATCCTGGAGCGGCTCCCTACATAGGCCGCCAATTTCTCCAATTCCCGTTCCAAGCGAAACAGGTCCACTCCAACCTGTTCAACGAGGAACATCGCTCCATCCGGGGACAACTGCTTCCCGTGGTACTGGGCACGCTCCCGAAGCCACCGTGGTGCATCTTTTTCCGCGGGGGTCTTGAAATGCACGACGGCCCCCACCGAAGCCACGCAACTCTCCAGGGACTCGATTCCCTTGCTCTGAGCCGCCCTCAGGACCAGGCACCCGTGAGGGGAAGGAGCCTTCAGGTATGAGGTCAGGGCGTTCCTCTGGTCCTTGTTCCATGCCTCGACGCCGGAGACCAGGATCAGCCGCCGGGAACCGAACATGGGAACGGTGGAAAGCTTTTCGATCACGTCCGACGCAGGACACTCTTTGGCAAGAAATCGCTCTCCCTTGAATCGGCGAGCCGTTTTGGAGAAACATGTCCGCACCAGATGTTCCCAGGCTTCCTCCATCAAGAAGGCGGCTTCGCCCAGGAACAAGTAGACCGGAGCGATGTCCCCCCGTTCGATTCGCTGGTGAAGTTCCCCCGGCAACATGGTCAGAAACTGTTTAGAAAACGGTCATGGATGCGGACGGACATCTCGCCGGCAAGGAATTCCAAAGCTGCCCGTCGACTTTCGTACCCGATGATGGGATTTGGGTTCTTAGGGCTGAGATATTGCAGAAAAACCTTGTAGTAAGTGAAGTTCCGATCCTGCCAGAGAATGGTGCCGTCCCGAGCGTCTTCGCAACGGATATCGAGGGTGACGTAGAGCCGCGATTCGATGGTCTTCTCCACTTCCAGGTGAGATACGGCCGAAGTGGAAATGCTCTTGACGGTCCCCCGGAAGATCGCTTCTGCCTGGTCCACGGGCACAACCTGCATGGATCCCTTCTGTAGAAATTCTTTCCGGAGGGCCGTTGCAAAGAGACTCTCCAATTCCGGCTCCGACGTCTTGTTCTCGAACAGGGGGACGGCAATCTTCGTCAGGCCCGGGCGGGGCCCCGGTCCTTCCCCCGTAAAATGGTAGCCGCACCCGTTGAAAAGGACGACCGCAACCAGGCAACACAGGCGGAAGAGCTTCGGACATAGGCGTTTCATGATTTCTCCTCCTGCGCGGAGGCATTGGGCCGGGGCGCGTCCGCGTTTGGGGAACCGGTTGGATTCAACGGCTTACGCCGGGGCTCCTGCCCCTGCCGCCGTCCAGGCAGGCCCGGTGGGGATTGATCTGGACAAAACCCGGGGACTATTGGCGGATCGCCTTCTCTCAGACGACAATATTCACCAGCTTCTTGGGAACCAGGACCACCTTCTTGGGCGTCTTGCTCCCCAGGTACTCGAGGGTCTTCGGGTCCGCCAGAGCGGCTTGCTTGATTGCTTCTTCCGAGAAATCCGCGGGAACGGTGATGCGGCTTCTCAGTTTCCCGTTGATCTGGATCACGATGAGCACTTCGGCGGAGGCCAGGGCCTTTTCGTTCCACCGGGGCCAGGGCGCATGGAGAATACTCCCGGAGTTCCCCAAGGCTTGCCAGAGCTCCTCGGCGATATGGGGAACGAAGGGAGAAAGCATGAGGATGACGGAATCCGCGGCCTCCCGCACGACGGACCAGTAAGCCCTCTTCTCCTCCTTGTTGTCCAGGACCTGGTACAGGAGGTTGACCAGTTCCATGACGGCTGCGATGGCCGTATTGAAATGAAACCGGTCCCGAATGTCCTCGGTGACCTTCTTGATGGTCTGGTGGGTCTTGCGACGCAGATCCTCGAGGCCTCCCGAAAGCTTCTCTTCGCTTCCCAAACGCCCCGCCCCCTTTAGGGAGGCCAGGTTGTCATAGACCATTCTCCACACCCGGGACAGGAACCGGGATGCCCCGTCCACCCCTTGATCGCTCCATTCCAGGTCCCTTTCGGGGGGGGAAGCGAAGAGACAGAAGAGCCGAACCGTATCGGCACCGTAGGCCTCGATCATTTCATCGGGATCCACCACGTTCCCTTTGGACTTGCTCATCTTGGCGCCGTCCTTGATGACCATGCCCTGGGTGAGAAGGTTGAGAAACGGCTCGTCAATGTCCACGTAGCCCATGTCCCGAAGGACCTTGGTGAAGAAGCGGGAATAGAGGAGGTGCAGGACCGCATGCTCGATCCCTCCGATGTATTGATTCACCGGGAGCCAATACTTGACTCTTTGGCGGTCCAGGGGACCCCGGTCGTAATCGGCGCAGGCGAAGCGGGCAAAGTACCAGGAGGATTCCACAAAGGTATCCATGGTATCGGTTTCTCTCCGGGCCGGCCCTTTGCACCGGGGACAGGGGGTCTTCACAAAGGATTCGCACGTGGGGAGCGGAGAAGCTCCGTTGGGGAGAAGCTCGATGTTCGTGGGCAAGACTACCGGAAGGTCCTCTTCAGGGACGGGAACAATGCCGCACCGGGGACAGTGGACGACGGGAATGGGAGCCCCCCAGTACCGTTGCCGGGAGATTCCCCAGTCGCGCAGTCGGTACTGGACCGAGAAGTCTCCCAGTTTCTCCTCCGCCAACCATGCCGTGACGGCATCCCTTGCCGCTGCCGACGCCAACCCGCTGAATTTCCCGGAATTCACCAGGATTCCGTCGTCTTCGAAGGCCGCCTCGAGGCTTTCCGGAGAAGGAACGTCCCCGGCCTCCGCCGGTTTGATCACCACCCGGATGGGAAGCCCGTACTTGCGGGCGAACTCGAAATCCCTCTGATCATGGGCGGGCACAGCCATGACGGCGCCGGTTCCATACTCCATCACCACGAAATTGGCCACATAGATGGGGATGTTTTCCCGGGTTGCCGGGTTGATGCAATAGCTGCCGGTGAACACCCCTTCCTTTTCGAGCAGTTCCGAGACCCGGTCGCTGCGCTTGGCCCGTTTGGTTCTCTCCACAAAGGCCAGGACTTCCTTCTCCTGGGGCTTTCCCGCACAGAGGGTTTCCACCAGGGGGTGCTCCGGGGCAAGGCTCATGAAGGTGGCTCCAAAGAGGGTGTCGGCCCGGGTGGTGAAGACCGTGATCTCGCCTTCATGGGCGGCGAGGGGGAAGAGGAGCTTGCTCCCGTGGCTTTTGCCGATCCAGTTCTGTTGCATGGTCAGGACGCGCTCGGGCCACCCCGGCAGCTTATAGGTGTAGTCCAGCAGCTCTTCCACGTATTCGGTGATCTTGAAGAACCACTGCTCCATTTCCTTTTGCACCACGGGCTGATCGCATCGCCAGCAGGCCCCTCCTTCCACCTGCTCGTTGGCGAGCACCGTCCGGCAGGTGTCGCACCAGTTCACATAGGAACTGCGACGGTAGGCCAGGCCGCGTTCCAGCATTTTCAGGAAGAAGACCTGCTCCCATCGGTAGTAGGACGGGTCACAGGTGGCAAATTCCCGGGTCCAATCATAGGAAAACCCCAACTTTTTCAGCTGGGACCTCATGTAGTCGATGTTCTCGTAGGTCCACCGGGCCGGGTGAATCTTGGCCTTGATGGCGGCGTTTTCCGCGGGCATGCCGAAGGCATCCCACCCCATGGGATGAAGAACGTTGCAGCCGTTCATCGTCAGGAACCGAGCCACCACGTCCCCGATGGAATAGTTCCGGACGTGCCCCATATGAATACGACCCGAAGGATAGGGAAACATTTCCAGGAGGTAGTACTTCTCCCTGGACTCATCCTCCTTCACTTGGAAAAGCTTCTCTTGGGCCCAGATATCCTGCCATTTCTTTTCGATCTTCCCGGGTACATACCTTGAATTCATGGATCACCTGTTCCCGTTCGTCTATGGAGTGCGGGTGAAACCACCGTCTGTCGAGAACTTCCACCCTGTCGTGTGTCAAACCCTGGAAAAGTGGAGACTTTCTAGCACAGGCGGACCCGTTTGGCAACCTTGACCCGGGTGCCTGCTCTCCTTCCGCCCCGGGATCGCAGAAGGGCATACCGGCCCTTCCCCGACCGCGAAACCTTGGCCGCTTCCAACGGACACCGTCCTCGACAACCGGGGTCCCGGCCGAAAACCGGGAGGGCGCAGAGTGCATCCGGCTATCGGGCGGGCATGGGGGGAACGGGATCCGGCAATTCATTCTTGCCTTCGAAACACTTCTCCCGTAAGGTTTTTGGAAAGGACCCGTGCGAATTTCAACGGGAACGTGCTCGAACAGGAGGGGCCCATGGCATCCAGGGTGCGAGAGATCGACCTCACCAAAATCCATCCCAACCTCCGCTTCCTCTGCGACAACGAGGCCATTGACGAGCTCTGTTTGAGCATCAAGTGTCACGGGCAGGAAGAACCCATTCACATCTGTTTTATGGGCAGCGAGTTTCGCATCGTACACGGGGAAAAGCGATGGCGAGCCTGCAAGAAGCTGGGGATGACCCGGATCAAGGCCATCATTGTGGAGGAGGAAGAAGTGGATTGAGATTTTCCCGTCTCGAGCTCTCCCTTTCGTTCATTCTTTCCTCGAACCTTTTTCCCTTTCCCCGCGGATTCCGATCCTTGAGATGCTCACCTTCCGACCCCTTGACAGAAGAGGAGGCTCGGGCCCGCCTTTCCACAAAGTCGGTGATTTCCCCGGCGGCACTCGGCGACCCTGTCCGGGGTTCGCCGCAGGAAGGGCCATCGGTGCTCCTTCCCTTCGCCCCTGAGAAAAGACCCCTTCGCCGAGGATGATCCATGCATATTGTTTGCTGCATCAAACAGGTCCCCGATACCGCCGAGGTCAAGATCGACCCCGACACCAATACGCTGGTGCGCACCGGCGTGGAGTCCATTTCCAACCCGTACGACATCGTCGCAGTGGAAGCGGCCCTACGCATTCGGGAGCGGTACGGAGGCCGGGTCACGGCCCTTTCCATGGGTCCGCCCCAGGCGGAAAGCTCGTTGAGGGAAGCCCTGGCCATGGGGGTCGATGACGGGATTCTTCTCTCGGACCGGGCGTTCGCCGGGTCGGACACCCTGGCCACCAGCTACACCTTGGGCTGTGCCGTCCGGAGACTCTCCCTGGACGATCCCGTAACCCTGGTCTTGTGCGGAAAACAGGCCATCGACGGGGATACCGCCCAAACGGGACCGGGAATCGCAACCCGCCTCGGCTTTACCCAGTTTACCTATGTCACGGAGGTGGATTGGGTGGACCTGGAAAACGGGCGCATCCAGGTGAAGCGGAAATTGGAGGACGGATTGGAAGTCATTCGCGGCCCCCTTCCGGCCCTGCTCACGGTCGAGCTCGAGCTCGCAAAACCCCGACGAGCCTCCCTTCCGGCCCTGGTCCGCAGCTTGCGCGCCCCCGTTGCGAACTGGGACGCCAAAGCCATTTCCGCCTCCCCGAAGGAACTGGGCCTCAAGGGCTCCCCAACCTGGGTTCGCCGGATTTCCTCTCCCCCCGCCAAGACCGGAGGCCCCCTGTTCTACGCAGGCGAGGACCTCCGGGAATCCGTCGCCCAGACCCTGGACATCCTCTTTTCCGACAAGACCTTTGCAGCCAAATTCATGAACCGATGGGAGGCCTGATCCGGCATGGCCAAGAATACCAAAGGAATCGAAGTCGCGGAGATCCTCCCCGATCGCTGTATTGCCTGCCGGATTTGCATCGGGGAGTGTCCGACCGCAGCCATCGAACTCACTCCGGACGGGGTCGCCCACATCGACCCGGAACTGTGCATCGGATGCGGCAAGTGTCACGAGAGCTGCCCGGTGGACGCGGTGAAGTTTGAGCGAAAGATGAAACGGCGGCTTGCCCGGGAGGAGAGGGGGGCCCTCCCGGAGCCGGTGGGCGGATACGACGGAGTGGCGGTCTTCATCGAGGTGGCCGGAGGCGCCGGAGTTCAGGTTTCCTGGGAGCTCATCGGCAAGGCCCGGGAGCTTGCCCGGGCACTAAACTCCCGAGTCCTCGGGTTCGTGCTGGGAAGCGGCGTGGATGCCGTAGCCCGGGAAGCCGTCGAATACGGGTGCGACGACGTGTACGTGCTGGATGATCCGCGCCTGCTCCAATACTTGCCCGCCGTGTACGGAAGGGCCCTTGCCGACCTTTGTGAGAAAGTGCGACCGGAAATCCTGCTTATGGGCGCAACCCACCTGGGCCGAGATTTGGCGGCGGTCGTGGCGACCCTTCTCAAAACGGGGCTCACCGCAGACTGCACGGGGCTTTCCATCGAGGAGGAAACCCGTCTCCTGCTCATGACGCGCCCCACTTTCGGGGGCAACATCATGGCCACCATTTTCTGCGAACACAGGCGGCCCCAGATGAGCACCGTTCGGCCCATGGTCATGCGGCCGCCCGAGAAAGATCCCCGGCGCCAAGGGACCATTCACCATCCACCGTGGGAGCCTCCCCCCATGGATCTCCCGGTTCTCGTGGACTTCATTCAGGGAGTCTCCCCGGGGAGCGGGATCGACATTACGCGCTCCCCGGCCCTGGTGGTCGCGGGAAGAGGGGCTTGCGACCCCTCCTCCTTTCACCTCATCGAGGAACTGGCCCAGGCGGTGGGAGGAACGGTGGCCTGTTCCCGGCCCGTGGTGGAATCGGGCTTCATGCCCTACGAGCGGCAGGTGGGTCAGACCGGCCGGACCGTGGCCCCCAAACTCTATATCGGGATCGGGGTTTCGGGGGCCATCCAGCACCTGGTAGCCATCCAGGGCGCCGAGAAGATCCTCGCCGTCAATTCGGACCCCAAAGCTCCCATATTCAAGGTGGCCGATGTGGGAATCGTGGGCAACTACCTGGAGGTGGTCCCGGAGCTCATTGCCCAGTTGAAGAAACGGACGGGCTGATCGCCCGGCATGCCGGCTTCCATTTCCGGGCTTGTCGGCAGGGCGGAAGTTGTCCCGGGAATTTTCCACGAGGGGCCTCCGCGAGACAGAGGGAACCGTAGCAGGAACGAATCCATGGACGAGCAATTTGACGTAGCCGTTGTGGGCGCTGGACCGGCGGGCATCTCCGCTGCCTGCATTCTGGCCGAAAAGGGAGTGAGAACGGTCGTACTCGAGCGAGGCGAGTACCCCGGAGCCAAGAACCTTTTCGGAGGAGTCCTCTATGGGCACGATCTCGCCCAAATCGTGCCCGATTATCGAGACCGCAATTGTCCCATCGAACGCAACATCGTCGAATCCCGCATCTGGTACCTTTCTCGAAACGGGGGATACAGCCTGTCCTATCGGGATCGTGTCTTCGAACTCCAGGGAAAATTCAATGCGTTCACCACGGGCCGGGCCCGCTTCGACCGGTGGTTTGCCGAACAGGCAAAGGACCGGGGGGCTCTCATCCTGTGCAGCACGGTGGTGACGGACCTCCTGCGGGACTCGAATCGTCGGGTGATCGGGGTGAGGACGGATCGCCCCGACGGGGACCTTCGAGCCCGGGTAGTCCTCCTGGCCGATGGAATCAACTCCCCCCTGGCCAAAAAGACGGGGTTTCGGCCCGAGCCCAAACCCGCCGAGGTCGCCCTGTCCGTCAAGGAGGTGATCGGCCTCCCGGAAGAAGTCATCGAGGAGCGTTTCGGGGTCGAATCCGGGTCCGGGGTTACCGTCGAGATCCTGGGAGACGTCACGTGGGGGATGAACGGGGTCGCCTTCCTCTATACCAACAAGAGATCCCTCTCCGTCGGCATTGGCGCCAACCTTCTTCATTTCTCACAAAACCGGGTCCGGCCTTACGAAGTGCTCGAAGCCTTCAAACAGCATCCCATGGTGGCTCCCTTCATCAAGGGCGGAAAGCCCCAGGAGTACACGGCCCACTGGCTCGCCGAAGGAGGCTTCGACACGATTCCCCAACTATGCGGGGATGGGTTCCTCATCACGGGAGATTCCGCCATGCTCTTCAACGCCCTGCACCGGGAAGGAACCAACCTGGCCATGGCCTCGGGAAGGATGGCTGCCGAAACGGTGTTGGAAGCCATGGACCGGGGGGACTTCACCCGGCGCGGACTGGAGGGATACGGGAGGCGTCTCCAAGAATCCTATGTCCTCCGGGATATGAAGAAATATCGGCGATTTCCTCACCTGCTCCAGGAACACAAGGAGATTTTCACCACCTTGCCGGAATTGAGCTCCCTGGCCGCAAGGGAAATGCTCACGGTGAACGGCGTCCCCAAGAAAGAAAAGCAGAGGGCTATTTGGAACGCCGTACGACGGAAGATGTCCCCGTTCCGGCTCCTGGGCCTCTTGTGGGATGCATGGAGAAGCGTGCGATGAGCGTCAAGGTCGAAGACAAGCTGTTTTTGAATCGCTACCGGGTGGACGAGGAATCGCACCTGCACATCGCGGACCCCCGGGTCTGCACCGTCCAGTGTTCGGACCAGCCCTGTCTCTATTTATGTCCCGCCAACGTCTACCGGTTGGAAAAGGACCGCATCAGCGTGGCCTATGAGGGATGCCTGGAATGCGGCTCTTGTCGGATCGGATGCCCCCATTTCAACATCGAATGGCGGTTCCCTCAAGGAGGGTTCGGCATCCGGCACAAGTTCGGCTGAGAGTCGGGGCGAACGACCCCCGCGTCATCCCGGCGGCAGAGCCGCTTCTCCGGTGCAGGCCGCCTCCGTCGGACCTCGCCCCCGGGATTCTGCGTAATGTCGGGACCGGCCTCGCTTTCCCCAGGGCGGCTCCGTTCAGGCCCGTCCCCGGAATCCGGGAAACCGTCCGCCCGGAAAGATCCCGGCCCTGGCTTTGGGCTCAAGGATCCGGGCGAGCCTGCCGTAAGCATCTTTCGGTTGGCAGAGAAGAACCCATGAAGAGAGAGCGTTTTCATCCATCTTCGGGCTCAAGCCGTTTGTGCAAGAGGCAAGGTCCCCTCAGCCCCGGGAAGGGTGATCCGCCTGAAAAAGGGGGGACCCGTTTCCATTCGGACGGACCCTGAGACGACATTTCGCGAGGAAATCTTATGGGACGCGGGCATACAAAGTGGTTTCTGCTGGGAGTTCTCGGTGTTCTCTGTCTTGCGTTGTTCCGGACCTATTCTTTTGGAGAGATGAAGAGTGTCGGGGCCGTCGGGGAATTCAAATCCACCGACACCCTCGAGGACCTGAAGGCCAAGATCCGGGACAACGGGTACGGCTTTACGGTGGGCCGCAACTGGGTTTTCGACATGACCCCCGAGCAGAAGGAACGCTTTTTCTCGCGTCGTCCGCCCAAGGTTCCCCGGGCGGGACCGGAAAAGGGCATGGGACCTCTTGCCAAACATCTGGGCAAGACGGCGCTTCCGTCCTCTTTTGACTGGCGAAGCTACAACGGCCGATCCTACATCGGCCCGGTTCGCAACCAGGGAAATTGCGGCTCCTGTTATTCCTTCGCCGCCGCCGCGGCGGCGGAGGGCACCTACAACGTCGCCGTCGGCAACTACGACGGCGATGCCGAGGACTTTTCCGAAGCCTTCATCGCATGGTGCCTGGGAAAATACGGACCCTACTCGGAACACTTCGGCGGATGCGACGGTGCCGACTACGATTATTATGAACTCGAAGCCCTGACCCAGGAAGGCATCATCCGGGAGAGCGACTTCCCTTACACCGTCAGCGATCCGGGTTCCTGCAAGCATTGGTCGGACCCGACCCTGGTCTTTCAGAACTGGTATCGAATTCCCTGTGGGGACATCGATGCCATGAAAACCGCCCTCATGACCTACGGCCCCTTGGATGCCGCCGTCTACGTGGGCAGCGCCTTCGAAGCCTATGAAAGTGGAATCTACGAGGACACCAGGACCTCCTGCGGCGCCAATCCCTGTTACTATACGGCCACCAACCACGCCGTCAGCCTGGTGGGATGGGACGACAACGGCGGGGACGGGTACTGGATTCTTCGCAACAGTTGGGGAACGAGCTGGGGCGAGCAGGGCTATATGCGCATCAAGTACACCTCCGCCGTAGTCAGTTGTGAGGCGGCCTACCTGGTTTTCAACTGCAACGACACCAAGCTGGTGGTCCAAGGACTTGCCCCTTCGGCGAACTTCTCGGTTCCGCCCGATTCCCCGGTTTTGGTCAAGGCACAGGTGAGCAACGAGTGCGGAGGAGTGATCGCCGGGGCCCAGGTGACGGCAAGCTTCAGCAACGGCGATGCTGGCATCCCCCTCTTCGACGACGGAAACCACGGCGACGCGAATGCCAACGACGGCATTTACGCCAACAACTGGACCCCCGTCACCGTCCAAGGCTCGACGGTCATCACCTTGAACGCGAGCAAGAACGGCTACACCGCGGCAAGCACCACCATTTCCGGGGCGGTGGGGCAAACCTGGACCGAAGGGTTCGAAGGGAGCCTGTTTCCTCCCACGGACTGGACCCTCGGGCAGACCAACCCGCGTCAGACATGGAACTCTTCCCCGGACAACCCCCATGGGGGGGCCCACTGCGCCGCCGTCTATTACGACGAGGAGCTGGAGGCCCAGGACGAGCTCCTCATGACCCCGACCCTCACTTTCACCAACACGGGTACCCTCAGTTTTTGGTCTTCGGGCAGCATTCATTGGGGGGTCGAGCCTTTTGACAACTACGACGTGGAAGTGTGGCTGATCTTCGACGATTGGGACGGAGGTTCCGGGGACGACGTCTTGCTGGGAAAAGCCGACGACAGCTGGGCGGGAGACTGGGCCTACGCCCGGTCGACCTTCGACCTCAGGCCTCATCTTCAGTCAAAACCCGCGCGCATAGGATTCCGGTACGTGGGTACCGACGGAGCGGCGGTCTACCTGGATGACGTCAGAGTCTCAACCGGTTCCGGCCAGGGCACCGGATCGCTCCGAGTAACCCTCACCCCGGACGCGGCCGTCACGGCGGGGGCCCGCTGGAAGGTGGACGACGGGTCCTGGAAGCAGAATGGAGACACGGTTGCGGGTCTCGCCGCGGGCACCCACAACGTGACCTTTCGCAAAATCGCGGGTTGGATGGGTCCCGAGACCCAGACCGTCACCGTCAAGGCTGGAGAAACCGGGGACCTTTCCGCCGCATACCGGAAGAAACCGACGGTGAAAGTCACCGCCTCGGATCATCAGGCCTCGGAGGCCGGTCGGAACAAAGGGACCTTCACCTTCACCCGCACGGGCCATAAGTCGGAAGCCCTGACGGTATCCTACTCGGTGAAGGGCACCGCGGTGTCCGGCAAGGACTACTCGGCGCTTTCGGGCAAGGTGGTGATTCCCCGCGGAAAGGCTTCCGCCAAAGTGGTGGTGTCTCCCGTCAACGACAAGAGATACGAGGGCCGGGAGACCGTGATCGTCACCGTGAAGTCCGACTCATCCTACCTCGTGGGTTCCCCCTCCCGGGCCAAGGTTTTCATCTATGACGACGACGGAAATTAGTCTTCGCCGGGGTCAAGAAGTTCGGGATGTGTCAGGAGCTCCGGTAAAAAGAGGGACTGTGCAGAAAGCCGACAACGAACCCAGGAAGATCGTCAGGAAAGAAAAGAGGGGAGAGCGACCGGGCCTCCCCTCTTTTCTTTGGTGGGCAAAAGACGGGCGCTTCAGTGGCTGCAGCAGGTGCCGCAACCGGCTTTGGATTTGTTCACGGGAACTTCCGAGGTGACGAGGAAGGAAGACCCCATTCCATAGTTGACAAAGTCCACCGTCACCAAGCCTGTCTGCTGCTGCAAGGATTTCTCCATCACCCAGGTGAACTCGTTGATGGTCTTTACCTCGTCCGTGTCTCTCGGCTCGTCCAGAGCCAAGGATAACGAAGGTCCTCCTCAGCCCCCGGACTGAAGAAAAATCCGGATGGGACTGGCGTTCTTCCCTTTGAAGTAATCCCTCAAGGCGCTTTCTGCATTCTCCGATACCGTAACCATTCGCTTTTCCGCTTCCTTTCTGCTGAAGGAGCTTGCCTTCAGGCTGCTTTGTCCAGAGTTCCTTCCACCGGAAGCTGCTTGGGAACTTCTTCCCATCCGGTGCACATGGCCTTCAGATGACAGGTGAGTGTATGACCTGTCGTGGTCATATAAATATGAACAATCAAAAAAATCAACAATCCAAATGCTCCCGCCGTGTGAATTGTCGCCAAAGTTCTTAGGTGGATGCTCAAACCCAGTTGCGGCCACGAGTTATACGAGTAATACAGCAGACCTGTAAACACCTGCAACGGGATCAGAACCACGGCGATGGCCAGGTAGGTCAGCCGCTGCAAAGGGTTGTGCTTGTTGCGCTCGCTCTTGGGCACCGGATGGGCGTCCCCCCGGAAGATCCCGTAACCGTAATAAAAGACCACGGCCATCAATTTCTTGGTGGTGGGGATGTAATGTTTCCACTCCCCCGTGGTCGCCTGCCAGAAAGGAATGAACACGTAGAGAATGAACCAGGCGATCCCGGCGCCGTTATGGATTTCCACCGCCCGCTGAAACCCCAGCAGCCGGTAGGTGCCGTGCACTTCCAATCCGGTCACAACGAGACTCAAGATAAGTGCTGCCTGCGCCCAATGCCAGAACCTTTCGAAACGAGTATACAAATAAAGTCGTTCCATGGCGGATTGCATGATGGGTTCTCCTTTCTACTTCTTGCGGCGTACGAATCGCAGGGTCCCGTGACCGATAACGCCCAGGGATGCGGCAAAGACCCCTCCCCATCCCAGCAGGTTCATGCCCGTCGCGCTGTCCCGTCCCGGGATGTAGACCCCCCGGATCTTTTCAAGCCTTCCGCCCCGGACGTGGCATTCGTTGCAGGACAAGGCATTTTCCTTGGGGGCCACCATGTGGGTGGTCTGGTAGAGATACGAGGTGTCCACGAAGCCGTATTCCCCGCTGTACGGAACCCCGGCATAGTCCATCCCTGCTCGGATCGCCTTGCCCCAGTCATAGGTCTTCCAAAAGGCGGCCTCGTCCTTGCCGAAAAGGTGAGGGGCAACCAGGGTGTTGTTCCGGACGTCGTAGGGCTGACGC
>Ga0116192_1000314_pt1 | contig 38070 bp, 30 predicted proteins | sample AD_UKC113_MetaG_FD_89876 | JGI IMG/M metagenome (GOLD analysis project Ga0116192, IMG submission 89876) | Active sludge microbial communities of municipal wastewater-treating anaerobic digesters from Hong Kong - AD_UKC113_MetaG | ecosystem: Engineered > Bioreactor > Anaerobic > Digestate...
CACCCCGAGAAAGACCAGGGAACCCGTAAAGACCCCCCACCGGTGACGGATGGCGGCGCTCCCCATCCGGTAGTAGAAGCCGGTGAACCCCCGGGTACGCCGCTCTTCCAGGGAAGGCTCGGGTTTGCGGGGGGGCCGGAGCAGGTAATAGCCCAGCAGGGGAATGAAGGTCATGGACACCAGGCGCGAGGAGATCAGCGAGCAGGCCATGACGATGGGAAGGGTGGCCAGGAACAACCCGGTATCGCCGCTGAGAAGTCGGAAGGGAAGATAGGCCACAATGTTGGTGATGGTGGCGTACAGGATGGCCTTGGCCAGCTTGGTGGGACCCAGCCACGAAGCCGTAAGGGACGGGTGTCCCAGGGCCAGGTCCCGCTTGACGGCATCCCCCGCCACCACCGGATCGTCCACCAGGAGCCCCAGCGCAATGATGAGGGAAGCGATGGATACCTGCTGCACGTCCACCCCCAGCAGATCCATCATCCCGAAGGTCATGGCCAGGGTGAGGGGGATGGACAGGGCCATGAGCAGCGCCGAACGCCATTCCCAGAACCCCAGCCAGGCCACCAGGACCACCAGAATGAGCGCCTCGTAAAGGGCCTTCATGAACAGGGACACTTCCTCGCTCACCTGCCGGGGCTGGTCGGAGGTGCGGACGATCATGAGGTCTTCGGGCAGTTGCTGCCTGACCTCCGCCAGGGCCTTGTCGATTTGAGCGCCGAAGGCCCCGATCTGCTCGCCCGAGCGCATGAGCACCGCCAGGGTGACGGCCCGGCTCCGATGCCATTCCCCCCGGGCATCCCGCCAGCTGTAGTAGTTCAGGAAGCGGGGAGGGCTCTCGTAGCCTCGGTGGATATCCACCAGGTCCCGGAGATAGAGGGGCATGCTCGAGGGGGAAGCGGGGATGAGCACATTGCCGATTTCCTTTTCGTTCTTGAACTCCCCCGAGGGGTCGATGCCGATCTCCTTGCCCTCGATCTGGAGGACTCCCCCGGGCAGGTTGATGTTTCGGGCCCGGAGGATGTCCCCGATCTTGTAGGGCTGAATCCCGTAGGAGGCCAGCCTTTCCTGGGAATATTCCAGCAGGATCTCCTGACCCAGGACCCCGGTCCGGTCCACCTTCGAGACCTGGGGGACCGGTTGGAGGGTTCGCTGGATGAGGTCCGTGAAATCGTCCAGTTCCCGGTAGCTGTATTTTTCGGCGGCCACCGCCGCCAGTTTCGCTTCCGTATCCTCGGGATCCCGGACGATGACGGGCATCCATGCGTCGGGATGAACCTCTTCTTCGTGAATCCTCTCCCGCAGGAACCTGCCCACGAGATCGAAAACGGCCTCGTCTTCGGCACAGGTGGCGAAATCCAGGGCCAGGAACCCCGATCCCTGGATGGGGCGCAGGTCCCAGCCCAGGGAGTTCTCCTTCATGTACTGGCCGAAAAGATGCAACCCGCGGCTGAGGACCTGGGGGTTCGTTGCAAAGGGAAGAGCCACCACCAGCGTGGCCCGGGACCCTCGCCCATCCGCGGCGGCCCCGGACCGAACCCCCCGGATGGCTCTCCGGATGCTTTGGGCCCGCAGGGCGATCTCGTCGGGGCCTTCCTTGGGGCTGGCCACGGTGAGCATCAAAGCCGCCGTGTCCCCAAAATCGCTGATAAACCGGATGGGGCCCGCCCCCTCGGGCAAATCCTTGAGGCCGTCGAGTTTGAGGTGGATGTCGTTGAACTCTTTCTTGGTGTCTTCCACGTCTTCGCCCAACTGGACGTAGACAATGGACAGACCGTTCAGGGAGATGGACATAATGCCGAAGTCGTAATCGCTGGGAGGATGGATTCGGGAGTTTTCGGCGATCTTGGCTTCCATCTTTCGGGTGACGAGCTGCTCGATCTTTTCGGCGTGGACTCCCGGCCAGGGACACAGGGCCACCGCCAGGCGAACGGGGATGTCGGGGTCCTTGCGCTTGGGCATATTCACGTACCCGTAGATCCCCCAGAGGATCACCACCACGAGAAGCACCCAGGCGATATGCCGGTTCTCCGCAAAATACCGGGCGGTATTGCGGGTTTCCCGGATGATTTCCGCGTCGCTCTTATGAGTCATCCCCCGGACCTCGCAACCCTAAGGAATCACCCGCACCGATTCGCCGTCGGCAACCAGGGTGGACCCCGTCACGATGACAAGGTCTCCCGGCTGGATTCCTTCCAGGACCTCGATCTTGTTTCCGACCACGTCTCCCAGGACCACGTTGCGCAGGCGGGCCGTCGCCACCCCTTCCCGCCCCTCCACCAGGAAGACGGCGTATCCCCCGGGGTCCGTCCGGGAACGCACCACGGCTTTGAGGGAAACCACCGGAACTTGTCGGGGCCGGTCGGGTCGCGCCACCTGGAGGGCCGCGATCATTCCCGCTTTCAGGAGATTGTCGGGATTGGGGACCGTCACCTCGACGTTGAAGATTCGGCTCTTGGGGTCCGCCAAAGGCGACAGGGCCGTAGTCAAACCCCTGAATTCCTTATCCGGCATGGACTCCGTGGTGATTGCCAGGGAATCCCCCAGCTTCAGGTACGGCAGCATCTGGTCGGGAACCCCGAAGACCACTTTCACCGACGATAGGTCCGCCAGGACGAAGGCGACCGTCCCCGGATTGACCAGGGAGCCCACCTCGACCTCTCTCTTGAGAACGACCCCGTCCATGGGTGCCTTGAGCTCGCAGTGTCCCAGGTGAATCAGGGCCTCGTCCACTTGAGCCCCGGCCCCCGAGACCCTCGAGCGGGCTTCCTCGAACTGGGCCTGGGCCGCGTCGTAATCCACCCGGGTGAGGCTCCGGGTTGCCAGCAGATGAACGGCCCGGTCGAAGTCCCGGCGGGCTTTCTCGAGCAAGGCCCGGGCGGCGGACAATTGGGCCTTCGCCTCCTTCACCTTCTGCAGGTAATCCTCTTTGCGAACCGTCGAGAGGATGGTTCCGGCCGAAACGAAATCCCCTTCCTGGAGGTTTCGCATCCGGTCGTCCGCTCCCCGCTTCTGCAGGATGGACTCCACGTACCCCGCGACTTTGAAGGCCAGGTTCACCTGGGTGTAAGGCTGCACGTCGGCGGAGTAACGAACGCCGCCGTCTCCCGTAGCGATTCTCGCTTCTTCCACCCGCACCGGCGTCAGGGGCTTCTTGTAGGGCTCCTCCCGGGCGCATCCCCCGCCCAACCAGGCAAGCGCGAGAGAGATCCAAATCCAGCAGGCTCTCGTCTTCATTCACTCCTCCCCCAGGGCCCTCTCGAAGTCCGCCCTCCCGGTCCAGTAAGCCAACAGGGACTCCTCATACCGGTGGTTTGCCTCGGATAAGGCGGCCTGGGCCTGCAGGACGTCCTTGACGAGGGCCGCGTCCCGGGAATACCGCTCGAGGGAAACCCGCAGCTGTTCCCGGGCAGCCTCCCGGGCGAGTTCGCACACCCCGAGCAGGGAGCGGGCCTCCCGGACCGTTCGGTACTGGGCGTTCAAATCCACGACGACCTTGCTTTCCGCCTCGCGCAGGGCAAGGTGGGCCTGCTCGACGGCATCCGCCCTCTGGACCAGCTCCTTCTGCTTGCGACCCCAGTCGAAGAATTCCCAGCGGAGATACAACCCCACCACGGCCACATTATCGGGAATGAACCGGGAACCGACGGGGGAAAAATAGTTCGCCATGAGGCTAAGGTCCGGAATATATTCCGCCTTTTTAATCTTCTTTTCGTATTCCGCCTGCTTGACCTTCAGCCGTGCCTCCCGCACCTCGGGACGCTGCTCGACGGCTCGAGCTTCCGCGGCATCCAGGTCCGCCTCGAAGAGGGTGAGGTCTCCCACGGGAGAGACCCTGAACCGGGTCTTGACGTCTCGTCCCAGGAGATCGTTGAGCTGTTCTTTCCGGGTCGCCAGGGCATTGCGCAGGCTGAACGCCTCGTGTTCCGACCGAGCCAGGCGGCTTTTGACGCCCAGGCTGTCCGCCTTGAGGACCTTTCCCTGGGCGAGGTAGTCGTCCGTCAACCGATCCAGCTCCCGGTCGAGCTTGATGGTGTCTTCCGCAGCCCCGAGGGCGCTTTGGGACTGGAGGATCCCGTAGTACGCCTTCTTGACCTCGTAGGTCGCGGACTGTCTCCGGGCCCGGAGTTCCTCCCGGGCCATATCGCGCAGGACCACGGCCTGGCGGATTCCCAGGGCGATCTTGTAGAGCTGGGAGATGGGTTGGGTGGCGGTGAGGCTGACGATGCTGAGAAGGTCCGGGCTGATGTCCACGCGGGTGCTCTTCCGGGGGATGGGACCCAGGTTGGGAATGGTGCCCAGGAGGCCCCGCTCGAAGGTGTAGGTCTGGGACGTCAGGGCATACATCTCGAACAGGTCGAAGCTGAGAATCGGCAGGAGGTTCGTCCGGGCTTCCGCCACCTTGTTTTCGGCCTTATCGGCTTCCAGTCGGGCGCTCCGGACCAGGCGGTTCTTTTCCATGGCCATGGCGAGGGCCTGGTCGAGGGTCAGGGCCTCTTCCCGGGGCAAGGAACTCTCCCTGCACCAACCGACGGCGGGAACCGCGAGCATCAGGCAGAGGATCGCTGCACGAAACACGGCCCAGCTTTTCGTATTCGAAGGTTTCACGCGGGATATCCTGCTGCACGAGTCCCGGGCGGAAGCACTCGAGGCCGAGTACTCGGTTGCCCCGGCAATCGCCCTCGATCGTTGACCAGGGACACAGGTTGTTCTTCGCACATTTCCCCCGGACCAACAAGAGAAACCTCGAAGGGGTCCCCGGGGCGGCGGGACCCCTTCAACGCTTCGAAAGGGGCAATCGAGGACCCAGTCCGATCCCCTCGGGGGAAACCCGGGCCTGGTAGGGCCAGACCTCCACTCCGGCATCGAGGGCTTTCCAGAAGATCTCGGCGAAGGCGGGATCGATGAAATCGGCCGGGGAAAAGCAGCGGGCGTCCTGCCGCTGGATGAGATAAAAGCAGGCGCATCGGTCGCCGCACCGAGTCAATGCCGCCAGTTCCCGCAGGTGTTTTTGACCCCTTGTCGTCGCTGCATCGGGGAAATAGGCGGTCTCGTTCTCCACGAGGGTGACGTTCTTGGCCTCGACCCAGACGGTTCCCGCCGCTCCCCGGATGCGGGCGTCCAGGCGACTGTCTCCGGACCGGGCCTCGTTTTGGAAGGAGTCGCAGCCTTCGAGCTCGGGGAGCAGACCCATTTCCCAGGCCACCCTCAGGACTCGATTGGGAACCAGGGTGTTGACTCCGACCCAGATTCCTCCCACCCGGATCAACTCGAGGGTATGGGCCAAGATCCGGCCCCGGCCCGGGGCGGGGGAAACCAGCACCGGAGAGCCCGGTCTCAAGAGGCCCAGCATGCTCCCCGAGTTGTTGCAGTGGACCCAAGTGCGCCCTTCCTGCGTCTCCACTTCCACCCGAAAGCGCTTTTCCCGCCGGACGAACCGCGCCGAGAAACTGCCCCGGGGAAACACCAAAAGCGGATCCTTCGGATCTCGCTGCATGAGGGGTCCTTCCTTTGAAGTTTCTTTTGACGCAGGGTCGCCGTTCCCCTACACTTCCCCGTCCTAACGAGAGCAATCTTTACCAGGAAAGGAAGTCCTTGATCAACCCATCTCCGATCGACGACGAGCCGGGAAAACCGGGAACAGATCCTCTTTCCTTCCGCCGGCACCTGGGCCCCATCCTGTTTCTTACGGCGATCTTTTTCGTGAACTTCATTGCCCGCATCATCCCTTCTCCCCTGATGCCCACCATCGAAAAGGACTTGAACCTGGACCACGGGCAGGCCGGATCCCTCTTTCTCCTGATCGCCTCGGGGTATTTCCTCTCCCTGACGACGTCCGGGTTCGTGTCCCACCGGCTGCGCCATCGCAAGACCATCCTTCTTTCCTGTGCGGCCTTGGGGATCACGTTTCTGGGCACGAGCCTCAGCGGGAGTCTTTCGAGCCTTCGCGCGGGGCTCTTTCTCATGGGCATGGCCGCGGGCCTGTATCTTCCCTCGGGAATCGCCTCCATCACCTCTCTGGTAGCCCCCAAGCACTGGGGAAAAGCCATCTCCATTCACGAACTTGCCCCCAATCTGGCCTTTGTCTGTGCCCCGCTGTTTTCGGAACTGGTCCTCTCCCGGGCTTCCTGGCGCGCCATGGTGGGACTGGTCGGGGGCGCCTCCCTTCTTCTGGGCCTGGCCTTCTCGCGGTTCTCCCGGGCCGGGGATTTCCCCGGGCAGAAGCCGTCCTTCGGCGCCTTGAGGCCTTTGCTGGGCCAATCCTCTCTCTGGATCATGATTCTTCTGTTCAGCATCGGAATCAGCGGGTCCCAGGGGATTTACTCGATGCTGCCCCTCTACCTGGTGTCCGAACAGGGCATGGGAGAGAGCTGGGCCAACAGCCTCCTGGCCTTGTCCCGAATTCCCACGCCCGCCCTGGCCCTGGCGGGAGGGTGGGCCTCGGATCGTTTCGGCCTCCGACGAACCATGACCGTGAGCCTGCTTCTCACGGGGCTGAGCACCCTGCTCCTGGGCCTGGCCCCCTCTTCGTGGATCGTATGGGTGATCTTTGTTCAGGCGGGCCTTTCCGTGTGCTTCTTTCCCGCCGCCCTGGCAGCCATGTCCCTCATCGGTCCTCCCCAGTCCCGGAACGTGGTGATTTCCGTGATCATCTCCATGGCTTTCCTGGTGGGAGCGGGGGGGGCCCCCACCCTCATCGGGATCCTGGGAAAGACGGACTCCTTTGCCCACGGGATCTCCGTGGTGGGCACCCTCCTGGTGCTGGCGGGGGTTCTTGCCTCTTTCATCCGCCTTCCCCGCAGGGGCGAGACCGGGCCCTCTTGATGCGCGGGCGCCCGGCTCGCCGGGTCTTCAAAAGACCTGCCCCCGGCACGACTTTCTTCTCTTTGGCGGGTGTCCTGGATTCCACTGTTTGAGCCCGTGACGGGATGGATTTGGAAACGACTTCCTCGATTTGGCGAGGACGATCCTGCCATGCCCGTCAAAGAGAGACCTCCGAAGCCCGCCTCCGCACCCGGCACCGCCGCGACGGGCAGAAGAACCGCCCTTTCGTCTCCCGAAAAGCGAAGAGAAATTCTTCGTCTTGCTTGCGGTTGCAGGCAAGTTCGAGGACCCGGCGGCGGCCGATGTCATTGGACCCGCTCCCGCCTTCAGCCGTAGGGCGGGCAGGACAAGACCCGTGCCCACCTTACCCGGCTACTTGGCTGAGGCGAATTGCCCAACCAAGGACCGGAGCCAAAGGGGGCCACACGGGGTGCCGTGGAAGTGTGCAGTGCTGGGGCTCGCCTCGGCTCAGCCCCAACGTTCGACCGACTCCACAATAGGCAAATGACGGCGTAGAAGCCGACAACGGAGCGGCGAAGCTGCAGCATCGTGAGAGTTGATGTCCCTACCCGAATGTGGTTTAAATAGGCCGGGTCGTATGGGTATGAGAAAGAGCATGGTCAACGGGTCTTGCGGAAGGACGCATGAACAATAGGGAATATCGACTGGTCGATCTCTTTTCCGGCGCCGGGGGTCTCACTCTGGGGTTTACCAAATCATTCGGTCATTCCTTCCTGCCCATATGGGCCAACGATTCTAACGAGTCCGCAGTACAAACCTACAACAAGAACTTCGGGAAGCACTGCATTCACGGGGACATCCTTTCCCTTCTATCCCGCGCCGATGGAAGGATTCCTTTCGCGGACGTGGTGATCGGAGGCCCGCCGTGCCAGGGATTCAGTCTTCTCAACAAACAACGCACCCAAGATCCCCGCAAGCAACTATGGCGACCGTTCCTGGAGGTCGTGCAGAAGACGGGGTCCCGAGTCTTTCTTATGGAAAACGTCCCGCAGCTCCTGGGTTCGCCGGAACATGAGGAGATCGTTCGGGAGGCGGAAGCGCTGGGCTTCGTCTGCACTTGGGCCAAATTGTGCGCCGCCGACTATGGTGTTCCTCAAACCAGATGGCGGGCCTTCATTCTGGGGAGCCGCATCGGGGATCCTACACGGTTCTTCCCGCCGAGGAAAACTCACCGTAATCCCTCCAACGGTACGTCTTCGGAGTCGGAGTACGTCCCCAATCCCCTTCCCTGGCGGACCGTAAGGGACGCCATAGCCGATCTTCCTCCTCCCGTCGGGGTTCACATCAGGGAGGATTCTCCTCCTTTGGATCTGCATTTCGGCAGGAACCCCACCGCTATCAGCCTTAGGCGATACAAGACGGTATCCAAAGAAGGCATGAATCGAATCGACCTCCAGCGTCTGGCACCCGAACTGACTCCCGACTGTTGGATCCGGAAAGAGTCCGGAGGGACCGATTTGTTCGGCAGATTGTGGTGGGATAGGCCGGCATTCACCATCAGGACGGAATTCTTCAAGCCCGAAAAGGGTCGCTACCTTCATCCGAGTCAACACAGACCGATAACCCATCGAGAGGCTGCCAGACTCCAGACATTTCCCGACGACTTCCGTTTCTGCGGATCTAAAATAGAAATCGCCAAACAAATCGGAAATGCGGTCCCTCCCCTCCTGGCGGCAAGACTCGCCGACTGTGTAACCGAACTGATCCGGAGCTCAGAAGAACGGGACGATGTCCGACAGGCCCATGCCTGAAGGGGGAAACATCCATAACCAAGGTAAGAGGCGGCAATACCAAAGCCGGCGAGAAGGGTCGGAAGCATTCCACACGGTCTGGTGATTTGGGATTGCATGACCGGAAAGAAACAACGGAGACATTCCTACTGCGGGAGCTTCTAAATAATTGGCGGTACGAGGGGCAAGCGCCGGGGATAGGATCAGGGCTTTCTTGGAAGCCAACGTCGGCAGGGTCGTCACGACACAGGAAATCCGGGAGGTTGCCGGAATTAGCGAGTATGCCGGGCGAATTCGGGAGTTGAGAGACCTGGAGGGGATGCAAATCAGCTCCCACAAAGACCGTCATGACCTCAAGCCCGGTGAATATATACTGGAAACGTCGGAGCGCAGAACTACGTTCGGTGCGGCGGTATCGATCCAATTGCGCAACGAGATCCTGGAGAGAAATGGTTACACATGCCAAAACTGCGGAGCAGGGCCTGGAGACCCCGATCCCTTTAACCCCAGCAGAAAGGTGTCCCTTCACATAGACCACGTGACACCCCTGAGCCAGGGGGGGAACCAACGAGAAGGCCAACCGGCGGGTCCTCTGTTCGATCTGCAGCCAGAGCAGGGCCAATCTTCAGCCCGTCAGCGAGGGTGCGCGAAACATCCTCGCAAGAATCCGACGAGCACCAAAGCTGGTTCAAAGAGAGATCTACGAGGCCCTGAAACGGTCTTTCGGGGGTTAGGCTCTCTCCCGAGGGCCTATCAGCGTGGAGATGTTTACGGGTATTCGTCTGCGTACTTCGGCCCGAACAGTGCGTAAAAACCTGCCTCTTTTGAAGTAGGAGGCGGCGTGATGAATTTACACAAAATTGTTGACACTACCCCGGCCCGCCTCACTTCGTGGTTCAATCGCCTCATATCGGGAAGGCTCTGCTTTTCTCCCCCGGGAGTTTTTTGCCGAAGCGGGCAGCTTGTTTATGAAGAAACTGCAGCGATTCCCTGCCGGGATCGCTCCCCGTTTGCGGACCCAGACGGTGGGCAGGACAAAACCCGTGCCCACCCTACCTGCTCGGCAAAGCACCGTTTCATCCAAGGGGGCGCCCTCGTGCATGAAAGATTCCCGCGCAAGCGAGCGTCCATAAAGGGCCTGTATGCCTTCTGGATGCCCGCCTTCGCGGGGATGACGGGCTGATGCTCTCCGAATCGCTCAAATCGGGCGGGAACCTAGTGCAGTCCTCCCGGTGGAGGTCGGCAAGGTCAAGGGCGAAGATTGCGTACAATACAATGGGGCGCCCTCCCTTCCACATGGATCTCGTGCCGATGCCGGGATTCCTCCGGGATCCTGCGGCCGGAGCCCTATTCCGGAAGGGAGGAACGTCGCAATTGCCCTCGGCAGGGGGAGTCCAATCCCCAAACCCCAACCCGAAAAGGAGGCACGGATCCCCGGTTCATCGGCAGGAAGGCAGAAAGCCCCGGTTGTCCGATGGGTGCCGCGGAAGCTTAGTGGTACCCTTCCTCCGCCACAACCTTCCCCCGAAACACCCAGTAGCTGTACACGGTGTAGGCCAGGACCACGGGCAGCACCAGGCACACTCCCCACAGGGTGAACAGCATGGTTTCCCTCTGGGCCGCCGCCTCGTAGACGGTAACGCCGGGAAGAACGGCGTAAGGGTAGACGGCCGCCAGGAGTCCCAGGTAGGCGGAAACGAACAGGACCACGCTGCTCCAGAAGGGAAGCAACTCCCGCCGTTTCCGGAGGCTGCGAATCAGCGTCAGGAAAGCCCCAACCCCCAGCAGGGGAAAGGACCAGATGAAATACACCCGCGGAACGCTGAACCATCGGGCCGGGATGGAGGGGTCGTGAAGAGGCGTCCAGACGCTCACCAGGAGCATGAAACCGGCCACCACCCACGCCAGGAAGAAGGCCTGGCGGTAGGCCCGCTCCTGGACCGGACCCGTGGTCTTGAGCACCAGGTAAGTGGCTCCCAAAAGCCCGTAGCCCCCGATCAGGGCAAGGCCCACCATCACGGAAAAAGGATTGAGCCAGTCGAAAGCCCCTCCCGCAAACTGGCCGTTCACCACCCGGGTCCCCGAGAGGTAGGATCCCAGGGTGACCCCCAGGGCAAAAACCGCCGTCAGGCTGCCTCCGAAGAAGGCTCGGTTCCACGGAGACTTTCGCGTGGAGTTCGCCCGGAACTCGAAGGCCGTTCCCCGGAAGATGAGCCCGAAGAGAAAGGTCAAGAGCGGGATGTAGAGGGCGCTGAAAAGCACGGAATAGACCATGGGGAAGGTGGCGAAGAGGGCCCCGCCCCCGAAGACGATCCACGTTTGATTGGCATCCCAGACGGGGGCGATGCTGTTCATGAGAACGTCCCGCTCGGCCTCGTTGCGGGCGGTGGGAAAGAGGATCCCCACTCCCAGGCTGAATCCGTCCAGCACCACGTACAGAAGGATCACAAGCCCGACAAGGCAAAGCCAAAGGTTCACCAGGTCCATCAGCTTTCCTCCGTCCCTTGGGCGACCCCTTGGATCGGGCGAAATCCCGCCGGTCTTTGGATCGGGGGAATCGGGCTCGAGAAGTCCGGTCCCCGATGCAGGGTTTTTAGCACGTAATAGAAATAACTGGTCCCGATCAAACTGAAAAAGCCCAGGAAGAGCAACAGGGACCAGACCACGTTTCCGGCCGCGATGGGCGAGACTCCGTCCGCCGTGCGCAGGATTCCGTACACCAGCCAGGGTTGCCTGCCCACTTCCGCGGTCACCCAGCCGGATACCGTCGCCGCAAACCCCAGGGGCTGAACCGCCACTAGGGCAACCAGGAACGGGCGGGAATCATAGAGCCTTTTGCGGCGCCACAGAAAGGCGGCCCACCCCATGAGGGCCAGGTACAGGAAACCCACGGCCACCATCAGTCGGAAGGACCAGAAGGTGATGAGGGCGTTGGGTCGGTCCCCGGGAGGAAATTCCTTCAGGCCCGTGACCTTTCCGTCCCAGGTACGGGTGATGAGAAGGCTCAGGACGTGGGGAATGGTCACCTCCCAGCGATTGCGCTCTTCCTGCATGTCCGGCAGGGCAAAAAGGACGAAAGGGGCCCCGCCCCGGGTGTTGGTATTCCAGTGGGCCTCCATGGCCGCCAACTTGGGCGGCTGGTGTTTCGCCACGACCACGCCCTTGAAGTCCCCCACCAGGACCTGGAGGGGAGCCGCCACGGCCGCCATCACCAGGGCCAGGGAAAGGGATTTTCGAAAAAACGCGGGGTTTCGGCCCCGGAGGAGATAATAGGCGCTGATGCCCGCCACGGCGAACGCCGCCGTCTCGTAGGAAGCCAGCAGCATGTGGCTGAGATGAGTGGGCAGGGAGGGATTGAAGATGGCGGAAAGAAAATCGGTCACGTAGAATCGACCCTCGGCAAAGCGATAGCCCGCAGGGGTTTGCATCCAGGCGTTGGCGGCCATGATCCAGAAGGCCGAAAGCCCGGCGCCCAAGGCCACCAGGCAGGTCGAAAGGAAATGGATCCCCCGGGGAACCCGGTTCCATCCGAACAGCATGATTCCCAGGAACCCGGCCTCGAGGAAGAAGGCCGTCATGCCCTCATAGGCCATGAGGGGCGCAATGACGTTGGCCACCGCCTGGGAAAACCGGGCGAAATTGGTGCCGAACTCGAACTCGAGAGTGATCCCCGACACCACCCCTACCGCAAAATGAATGGCAAAGATCTTCACCCAGAACCGGTACAGTCGGTAGTAGATCTCTTCCTTCTTCCACAGCCAGAGAAGCTCGACGACCACCAGGTACAAGGCCAACCCGATGGTCAAGGTCGGAAAAAGGATATGAAAGGCGGTGGTCAGTGCAAACTGCCATCTCGACAACAGGACGACATCCATAAAAGTCCTCTTGGATTTCCGCGCCCCGGAGAAACGGCCCGCTTCTTCCGGGGACGGCAAAATCGCGGACGACGGTGGGAAGCAGGGCTGCCGTATCTTCGCTCCCGACCGGAAAGACATACGATGAACGCGGCTATCCTAACCGCTCCCGTTTTCGGGATCAAGCCGTTCGAAAGCGGCCCGGGGGTCCGGCGGTCCTCCTTTCTCGATCCTTCTCCCTAATTTTCCGGCGGAAGAGAGAAATCGGTCGAGTCCTCCGATTCCGGCATCGATCTTGCTTAACCAGGATCGTGTTGTTTTCCCCCCCCCTGCCCTCTCCCTCCTCCCGGGAGGGAGGGGGTTTTCTTTGCCCGGGACCCTTCCCCGGGTTCGCCGAGGTCCAAAACCGGTCCGGAACGGCCCCCCTCCCGCACCGGGTTCGACGCCGAGGAAAAGCCCTGGCACCGTGACGAACCTTTCCGGCAAGCGGCACCGCGGGCACTCTTCTCCGGGAAGCGGCGTTCCACGGCAGCGCCCGCCGGTGAGCGCGTCCGAACCGAGTCTCCCGCCGGAGGAGAGCCGGGAAAGAAGGGGGTGATCCGGGCCCGAAAAAGGTTGAGCAATCGTTTCGACTTTCCTATTATTCCCTCAGCGGTCACGCACCACGATGGGGTCGGGGTCTTGCCCCCGCGACGGCGTTCGGAAACGATGACCGGTTCCATGCGTGGAGAGGAGCTCTCCCACCCCGTTCGGGAGCTCCCCGGGAAGAATCAGGGAAACCAGGACCTCGATCATGGCAAGAGTCCTCATTGTGGACGACGATCCCGATACGTCCGAGCTGCTTCGCGAACTGGTGAGGCGCGTGGGCCACGAGGCCGCATGCGCTCACACCCTTGCCCGGGGCATGGAGGAACTGCTGGCCGCACCGTACGATGTCGTGTTCCTGGACGTGCGCCTGCCCGACGGGAACGGGCTGGATTTGCTCCCCCGGATCCGGGAGACCGCCTCCTCACCGGAAGTGATCATCATCACGGGCTACGGAGACGCAGACGGGGCGGAGCTCGCCGTGAAAAGCGGGGCCTGGGACTACATCCAGAAACCCTTCCTGGCCCAGACCATCCTTCTTCCCCTCAAACGGGTCTTCCAGTACCGGGAAAACCTTCGGGAATGCCGGAAACAGACGGTCACCCTCAAGTTTGACGGATTGGTGGGAAACAGCGCTCCCATGAGAGCCTGCCTGGACCAGGTTGCCCAGGCGGCCAACAGTGACGCCCACGTGCTCATCACCGGCGAAACCGGAACGGGCAAGGAGCTCTTCTCGAGGGCCATCCACGACAACAGCTCCCGCAGGAACCGAAGCCTGGTGGTGGTCGATTGCGCCGCACTCCCCGAAACCCTAGTGGAAAGCTTTCTGTTCGGGCACGAGAAAGGGGCCTTCACCGGCGCGGACCGGGCCAAGGAAGGCCTTGTCAAACAGGCCAACGAAGGGACCCTGTTCCTGGACGAAGTGGGGGAACTGCCCCTCTCCGTTCAGAAGACCTTCCTGCGGGTCCTTCAAGAGCGCCGGTTTCGAGCCGTGGGGGGCAAGGAGGAGACCCGGAGCGATTTCAGGCTCATTGCCGCAACCAACCGAAACCTGGACCGAATGGTGGAGGAGGGCCTGTTCCGAAAGGACCTTCTCTTTCGAATCCGGTCCATCTCCATCGAACTCCCCCCCTTGAGAAATCGCCCCGAAGACATCCAGGAACTGGCGTTCCATTACCTGTCCAAGCTCTGCAAGAATTACGATATCGAGGGGAAGGGCTTTTCTCCCGACTTCCTCGAGGCGATCACCCAGTACCATTGGCCCGGCAACGTCCGGGAGCTCATCAATGCCCTCGAAAGCGCCATTTCGGCGGCACGCTACGAACCCATCCTTTTCCTGAAACACCTTCCGACCCAGATCCGCGTCCAGGTGATGAGGTCGGCCATGGCCAAAGGCGAGGCCTCCGGCGGCCGGGAATCCCGGGAATCGAGCATGGATTCCAAGGACTTCCCCAGCTACCGGGACCTGCGCAATTCGGTCCTCGAGGAGGCCGAAAGGAAGTATTTCGAGAACCTGCTGGAATACACCCACGGCAACCTCAAGGAAGCGTGTCGGGTTTCCAGGCTGGGGAGGACCCAGTTGTACATGCTCTTGAAAAAACACGGCCTTTCCCGGTCCGACCGATAAGGGCCTCCCTCAGTGTCCGGACTTTCCGGACGAAGGTCCGGTTTTTTTGAAATGCCCTCCGTTGCCCGCTGCCCGCAAGTTTTCTCTCTCTTGCCCTCCCTCCGTGTTCACTTTTTCCGAACATTTCTTCTCCGCAGTTCCCGAGGGCCGGGTCCCTCTCGTTGAAGAAGCCGAACCAACCTCGCTCCCGCCTTCGGCACACCTTGGAGATAGGACCCGATTGATGGCCCGGATTGGAAACCCCCTCGGCACGACCTTTGCCTCTACCCCTGGTTCGACCGGGGAGGGTCTTTCACCGGGGACCCGGGTCCCGAAGCCGCGGATGCCGGTGACACCCGGAAATCCGATCCCCAAAACGGGGACTCGACGGCCAGGGGCAACACTCTTCCAGGACCCCGTCCACGCCTGGAAGGCAACGGGGCCCAATGCCGTTCGGCCCCGTCCGGAGGCAATAGACCCGGAGTTCGCTGCCTTGAGACTGCTGCTGTATTTCTCCGATTCCGAGACTGCCGGAAGAAAGCTCCTGGAAGCCGTCTACAAGCGGATTCCTCCCGAGGAGACGGAAGTCCATCGGGACATGAAGAGCCTCTCCGACCGATTCCGCCGTCCCCGCGGAGAGCTTCGAGTGGCGGTAATCCTGTGCTCGAGCCGGGAAGAGCTCTCGCAAATCGTCTCCCTGGGTCCCCTCATTTCCGATTTGCGCATCCTCCTGCTCCTTCCCGACAGGGAGCGGGAGACCATTGCCCGGGGACACACCCTGTATCCCCGTTTCCTCAGCTTTGTGGACGAGAGCTTCGAAGAGGTCGGAGCGGTTCTGGGAAAGATGCTGGCGCGCAGCGGCTCTTGACCGAGATTCCGGATCGATTGGCGAAAGATGTGTGGACGTTCTTCATGAGGAGGCTACTGATGTTTTCCGGAAAGACCGAGAAGACCACCAGTATCGGACGTACCATGTTGTGGGTCATGTGTGCGATATTTGTGGCGACCACCTGCGTTCTCAGCGTTTTCTTTTACTACCAGACTCAATCCTACGCCATCGGCGAGGCCGAAAAGAAGATCAAGAACCTGCTCCTGGAACACCAGGCCCTTCACGCCTACATCGCCAAGCACCAGAAACCGGCCATTGGAAAGCTCAAGGAGGAAGGAAAGCTTCCTAAGGAATACTTTTCCCCGGAAATTTTGTCCTCTTCGTACATCACCAGGAACCTGCACGAGTATTACAACGACCTGAGAAAAAAGAGCCAACTTCCCGAATTCTATTACAAACTGGCGGCAAACAACCCCCGAAACCCACTCAACAAGAGCGACGAATTCGAACGGGACCTCATCCGGAGGTTCAATACCGGGGACATGACCGAGTATAAGCAGGTCATCGAGAAAGAGGGCAATCGGTACCTTTACTACGCCTTGCCGTTCACCAAGAACACCCAGGACTGCATGGGTTGCCACAGCACTCCCGACGTAGCCCCGAAGGAATTGCTGGATCGCTACGGGGACAAGAGCGGCTTCGGAGAAAAGATCGGAGAGACCCGGGCCATCATTTCCATTCGAGCCCCCCTGGACACGGAAATCCAACAAGCGAACAAGACCTTTCTCGCCATTGCGGGAGTCCTCTTCGGGATCACCCTGGTTCTCTTCTCCGGGGGCGGGCTCTTCCTGCGCAGGGCCATCACCAGGCCCATCCACCAGGTGACGGTGGGTCTCATGGACGGGGCCGATCAGCTCTCCATGGCTTCCCGGCAGGCGGCCGCCATGAGCCGGCAGTTGGCCGAAGGTTCTTCCCTCCAGGCCGCAACCCTGCAAGAAACGTCTTCCTCCCTGGAAGAGATCTCCTCCATGACCAGGCAGAATGCGGATAACGCCACCTGCGCCAACCAGTTGATGTCCGACGCCGGACGCATCATCCACCAGGCAAACGATTCCATGGCCACCTTGACCTGCTCCATGGGGGAGATTTCCCTGGCCGGCGAAGAGACCCAGAAGATCATCAAGACCATCGACGAGATCGCCTTCCAGACGAACCTGTTGGCACTGAACGCTGCGGTGGAAGCGGCCCGGGCCGGAGAAGCCGGGGCCGGGTTCGCCGTGGTGGCCGATGAGGTTCGGAACCTGGCCATGAGGGCTGCCGATGCGGCCCGGAACACGGCTTTCCTCATTGAAGGGACGGTGCGGAAGGTGCGGGAAGGTTCCCTGCTGGTGGAAAAGACCAACCGGGAATTCCGGGAGGTGACTTCCACCGTCATCAAGTCGGGGGAACTGGTGAGGGAAATCGCCGCCGCGTCCCGGGAGCAGGCCCAGGGAATTCAGCAGATCAACCAGGCCTTGTCGGAAATGGACAAGATCGCCCAGCAGAATTCGGCCAATGCCGAGGAATCCGCCTCGGCCTCCGAGCAGATGAGCGGCCAGGCGGGGCAGATGAAGAGCTTCGTGGGTCAACTGGCCCGGATCATCGGTCGGGCCGTGACCCGGAGCATCCAGGAATCAGAGTCCCGAAGGACCCCGGTGAGCCGGGTAGAGGTCAAGATCCGGGAGGAAGCCAAGCCGCTTCTTGCCTCCTCCCGACATCCCGGCAACGGATCCGCCAAAGGCAACGGATCCGCTCCCCGTCTGGAAACAGGCAGGCCAACGCACCCCGGGAGATTGATCCCGTTGGACGAGGACGACCTCAAGGATTTCTAGGATCGGCTGCCGCAGGCCCCCGGACCTTTCTCTCCCCCGCCGAAGACCCCGTCTGTGGCGGAGAGGGGGAGCCGGGGGTGATCGAGGGCCGAAACGGAGACCCGAGGGGAGGCCGCACCCGGGCGTCCCCCGGGCAGGAACACACCACCACCAGGGGGAATAGCGATGTTTCGAAGGTTCATGTCCGCAGGTTTGCGTCTCAAAGTCATGGGTGGGCTCCTGTTGTCGTTGATTCCCATGGTCGCCATCGTGGGAATCAACTACCATTTCGCCCGCAAGGCCGCCCTGGCCAACAGCCGGGGGTTGATGGAGCTTGTGTGTGAAGGGGGAGCCAAGGAAATCGACGGGATGCTGAGTGCCCGGGCGGCCTCCTTCAACAGCTGGATCGGAGGAAGCTCGGGCGGTTGGTCCGCCTCGGACCGCTTCGGCATGGCCCTCGAGTTTCACACCTATCGCGAGGTGCAGGGACAGTTCGAGACCTTCCTCAAGGCACAGGACGGTTTTTCGCTCCTGGTGCTCACGGACCTCCAGGGCAAGGTCGAGGTCGCCGCCGCCCCCTCGCACCTGGACGCCAAAGTGGCCGAATCCCTCAAGGGCACCGTCCTCAAGGAGGCATCCGCCCTGGCCGCCGGGGATCCCCGCTCCGTTGCCCTGGTACAAAACGACCTGCTCGAACAACTGGGCGGCAAATCTTCCCGGGCCCTCCTTTTTGCTCACCGCGTCAGCGGCATGTCCGGAACCCCCAACGGCTATTTTCTGGCCTACGCCGACTGGGCCCCCGTTCAAGATCTCCTCCGGGTCTCGGTGGAGAGGCTCGGGAAAGAGGGCTTGCGAAACGCGACCGCAGCCGTCTTGAACACAGCGGACTTCATCTTCGCATCCCATTCCGCGGAAAACCAAACGGGCAAGACCCTCGATGCGGACTCCGATCTCCAGTCCTGGTTCAAAGGGGAATCCGGCGGGACGGTTCGCAATTTTTCCCTGAACCGGGAGGACACCCACCTCATCTATCTCCCCGTTCGGGATTTCTCCCAGATGGCGGGAAACGCCGGAGCCGACGAGAAACGATCCCAGCTGTGCCTGGCCGTCTTTGTTCCCAATTCGGCCATCATGAAGGAGGTGCGGGAGATTTTGGGCCTGTCGTCGGGGATCGGCATCTTGGGCGCCGTCCTCGTCCTCCTGGTGGGGCTCTGGATCTCTCGAATCATCTCCCGGCCCCTGAACCGGGTCATTGAGGGGTTGACCGAGAGCGCCCGGCAGGTGGCGGCAGGCTCCAGGCAGATTGCTTCCGTAAGTCGGCAGCTTTCCCAAGGGTCCTCCCAGCAGGCCGCATCCCTCGAAGAAACCTCCTCGTCCCTCGAGCAGATGTCCTCCATGACCCGGCAGAATGCGGATCATGCCCAACAGGCCAGCCGCCTCATGAAAGAGGCCAGCCGCATCGTCGAGCGCGCCAAGGGGTCCATGGAGCGGCTGACCGACTCCATTCACGACATTTCCCGGGCCAGCCTCGAGACCCAGAAGATCATCAAGACCATTGACGAAATCGCCTTCCAGACCAACCTTCTCGCCCTCAACGCCGCCGTGGAGGCGGCTCGAGCCGGCGAAGCGGGAGCCGGGTTCGCCGTGGTTGCCGACGAGGTCCGGAACTTGGCCATACGCTCCGCCGATGCGGCCAAGAGCACGGCGGCCCTCATCGAAGGAACGGTGAAGAAGGTCAAGGACGGGTCCCGGCTGGTGGAAGAGACGGATGCCGAATTCCGGGCGGTCGCTTCCACCGTGGCTCAGTCCAACGAGATCGTGGGCAGTATCGCCGCCGCATCCCATGAACAGGCCACGGGCATCACCCAGGTGACCAACGCGGTGGCGGAAATGGACAAAGTGACCCAGCAAAACGCCGCCACGGCGGAGGAGTCCGCCTCGGCTTCCCAGGAGCTCAACGGGCAGGTGGAACGAACCAAGGAATTCATTGACGAACTGGTCTCCCTGGTGGGCGGTCGGGGTGGGGGCCAGCACCCGCCGGTCCCCTTGGAGGAGTCCGGGAGTTCACCCCGGCTGCCGGGATCTCGGGGGAGGCGCAGTCTGCAGGCCCCGAATCCCCGCCAAGGGGAAATGGTCCCGGCATCCTCTCCCCGAACCGAGGCCCGGGAAATACGCCCCGACCAGCTGATACCGTTGGACGACGACCTGTCCAACTTTTAGAGGGGACGGAAAACTGTCTGCGGGTCCTCCTTCCGCAAATGAATTCCCCCTCCCTCGGCCCCCAAGGTTGTTGAATTGGGGTCCCACATCGGCTCCTCTCCCTCGCTTCGATGGAGAGGACCGGGGTGAAGGAAAGGCGGCCTTCGGTCCGCCTCGGGAGTTTGACGCCCACCCACGCCCCCCCGGAAGTGAGGGCAGGGAAGCGGGGTGGGAAGGGTCGCGGCGGTCCCCCGATGAGCCCCGCCGGGTCTAGGGTCGCACGGAAAGCTCGAGGGTCACCGCCGATGCCCGGGTCCCCCCGCGATTGACAAAGCGCCACGCCAAGATCTGCCCTTGAAGGCATGCCTCGATTTCACGGGTCATCCCGGCAGGAGTTGTGATTTTCAAATCCCGGACCCGTCCTTTTTTGTCCACGACCCAGGTCAATTTCACCTTCCATTCTGGGACTTCCCGGCTGAGAAGCGTTCGGAGACAATCGAGCAGGCCCTTCTCGGAGGCTTCGACTACGGAGCGGACCTGGGATTCGTTGAGTCCCGGCCCGACGGTCAGGCTTTGGACGCGAACCCGGGCCTCGATATCCCCCTTCTTCATCTTGACGCCCGAGACCTCCTTTGCCTCCCTCACTCCCCGAGCGTCCTCGCTCATCCCTTCAACCCCCTGCCGAAGGCCCCGGGACGGAAGAGGCGCAACCGCCATGGACATGGGCGCTATTCCGGCAGGAGCGCCGCCCCCTACGGCATAATCCGAGACCCCTTCGGGCAGGGGGAGGGGCTGCCGTACGGTGGCGGATTCCCCCTCTTTGCGCCGGACCTCGCTGTCCACGGCCACAAAGGAGGTGTACGAGGTGAGAAGACTGTAGCGCAGCCCCAGGTCCGTGATTTCCCCCGTGCGCCGGTCCGAGGCGAGGAGCCGGTTGTAGTCGGACAGGCGGGTGATTCGGGAGCGGGCCCACAGGTATTTCAGGGCCAGGTTCGAGGCGGAAGGCTTGTAGGCGGCCACGTCCAGCCTCCGGTCGTAGGTTTGGGTCCCCAGGGTCCCGTGCAGGGAAATCGTTCCCCGGGGGCTGCCCTTCCATTTCCCGAAAACGATGACGGGGCGTTGGGCAAAGACGTCGGGCAACCGGGGCGGCTCGACCTCGTCGGCCGAAAAACCGTCCGTCTTGAAATCGAGCCGGGTCAGTAAGGGGGTGCTGATGAGGCGTCGAAACCTTTCCGCCTGGCGGGGAGCTTCCTCGGGCTTGGTCACGATGAAAGGCTCTCCCATCCCGATTCGGGCCATCCCCTCGATGAGATGCCGATTCACGCTCGATCCGATGCCGAAAGGAAAGACGTTGGCCTGGCCCAGCGAGTTTCGAATCAGGTCGAAGACTTCGGGCTCGACCCGGACAAACCCGTCCGTCACGACCACCAGGGTCCGTGCCATCCCCTCGTGGGCCGGGAGCTTCATGGCGCGTTCGAGGCGGGCAAGAGTTCCGTTCCGCCCCCGCCCCGCTGCCGTCCGATGAGCTCCAAGGCGTTGCGCAAGTTCTCCGGCGTTGCGGGCAGGGACCGTTCGGCCATGAGCTGAGACCCTCCCGAGAACAGCAGGACGTTGAACACGTCCCGGGGCCGGAGTCCGCCCAGCAGATCCTTGAGCAGTCCCTTGGCGGTCTCCAATGGGAACCCGTGCATGGATCCCGAAACGTCCACGATGAAAACGGTTTCCCGGGGCGGAATCATCGTTTCCGGGGGGGCTTGGGGAGGTTCCACCAGGAGCAGGAAGAAATTCTCTTCTTTGCCTTCATAGAGCAGAAGCCCGGGTTCGACCTCCTTGCCCGACAGTCGGTACTTGAGGATGAAATCCCGGTTGCCTCCATGTTTCTCCGCAGGACCCAGGGACACCTGTGCCCGGTTCGGCCCTTCGTACCGGACCTGGGTCCCGTGGCTGGGACACGTCATTTCTCGGATGGGCATTCCGGCATCCAGGCGGACCTGGATGTCGAATTCATAGGGCGGGGCCTCCCCTTGGTGGAGATAAGGATTCTGAGACCACTTCTCCGAAGGAGGGGCGCCCGACTCCGGCTCGTTGGAATAACGGGGTCCCACCACCGTCGGGTAGACGAATTCGTAGACGCCGTCCGTCCGGGTCAGCAGTTCCGTGTACCGAAGTTCCGTGCGGATCTCGTCCCCGGGAAGAATGTTGGCCACGTTCATCTGAAAAACGTTGGGCCGATGCTGTTCCAGGAGCGAGGCCGTCTTTCCCTGTTGCCGCGCTTCCTCGTAGGCCTTGCGGGCTTCTTCCCTCTTTTGGATCTCCGCCTCGATCACGCGTTCCCCGACGGTCATCTTCATCCCATAAACCGCAGCCCGGGTCGAGGCGGGAAACACGTAGACGGCCTCGATGGGTCGAGTGCCTTCGTTCCTGTAGACCTGGACCACGGTCACTTCCGCTATGACCCCGGCAATTTGGACCGCGGTCCTTGTGGCCTTGAGAGGGAGTGGATCCACGGCGGGATCTTCACTTTTGACGAAGAAGTACGGGGAGAGAGTCTTGTCCTCCTCGGTTGCGGCTGTCCCGGTTCCGGCGGATTCCGCCTGAATCGGCGTCCTCCGGGCATCGGCGGGGATTCCTTTCCCCCACAGGAATCCCACCGACACCATCAAGACCGGAAGAAGCCGCCACGCCTTTTTGCCTTTGAAACGCCCTGCTCTGTCCACGGAAAACCTCCTGGTTGTTGGGGTTTGAAATTGCCTTTCAACCCATTGGACAACGACGAGGGGAAAAAGTTCCGGTCCAAATTCCCGGGGGGGCGAAAAACACGGGAGAGCGGGACGGTGCGGACGGCCCCGGTCTATGGGAACAGGAGCTGAATGACGACCAGCACCGTTTCCCGATCCTTGCCGCGGGCGGGGTGAACCGGGGGAGGATCGAGGTCACCCAGGCGGGACAGGTTATTCACCAGGAAGAGATAGTTCTCGACGGGGACCTCGGCCCGGATGATTCGCCCGTTCTTTCCGGACTCCCGGGAACCCGCCTCGATCACCCTGCCCCCCGCATCCAGGACCCATTCTTCGATCCGGGCCGCGGGGTCCTCCCCGTCCCGGGAAGGAAGACCTGCCCGGTTCGGCCCCGGTTCGGACGGACCGGACTGGGCTTCTGCGGGCGGTCCTGCCACGGCGTCCTCGATGCGATCCTTCGAGGGTCCCTTCCCTGGAGCCGATTTCGCCTCGAGGGCCGCTTCCGGTACCGGCGTAGGCGCCCCGGGCCTTTGCCTCGAGGCACCGGGGGCGGGAGCCTTTCGTGCCGCCTTCTCCCGGAAGGCGAAGGTCTTCCCGGATCCCGATGCAGGGGCCTCCCCCGCCAAATCCGCCCTGCCGACAGCTTCCGCCGGGGCGAGCGCCGGGGAATCAGGCTTCTTTGAAGGTCCGGCAACGCGAAGAACCACGTTCAGCCGCAGCACCTCCGTCTCGGGCGCCCCTTTCATTCCCTGCACGTCCCCGGGAAGCTCCTTTTTCTCGGGCAAGGAAAGAACGGACGAGGGAGGCGGGGCTGTCGGGGCCTGGAGGGGAACCGGGGACGGGGCGAGGGACCCGGCACCGACCTCGGGCTTTCCGGGAACGGCGGGAATCCGCTGGTACCCGTGATAGAGAAGCACCACCAGCAGCGAGGCCGCCACCAGGCCCGCCAGCTCCCGGGGCATCCCGATTTTCCACGGCTTCGTCCACCATTCCTTAACCCGTCCTGCCCGGGACGGTTTTCCGATCTGCTCGCGCACCGCCCGCAGGAAGCCCGGGGGAGCGGGAATCGTCGGAAGAGATCCCAGGGTCTCGAAGTTTTTGCGCAAGTCCTCCCATTCCCGGGCACACGGAGCGCACCGGGAAAGATGGGTTTCCATCTCCTCCCGGAGGCGACGATCCATGGGGTCGTCGCCCTGTTCGTACATCCGCCGTCGAACATCCGTGCAATCCACCGTCAACCTCCATGACCCGGCAAGACCGGCGAAAGATCCGTTCCGGCGACGGTTGACGCCCCTTGGCTCTTTCGCCCGACTGCCGACGCAAAAACTCAGGATTCCTTCAACTTCTCCTGCAGCTGTTGCCGGGCCCGGGCCAGCCGGGATTTCACCGTCCCCAGATTCAACCCGGTAATCCGGACAATGTCCTCGTAGGAGAGTCCTTCCGCGTGCCTGAGGACCAACACGGCTCGACTTTCTGCGGGAAGCCGGTCCATGGCTTTTTGAACCCGCATCTCGTCTCCCCTTTGGATCAACCGGGCCAACGCGGACGGGGCCGGGTCCCGGGGTTCCCGGTGCGGGGACTCCCCCCCGGAACCCGAGTCCCAATCCAGCCGCAACCTCCGTTTCCACCAGCGGTACTCATGGGATTTCAGCTTGTTCTTGCAGGTGTTCACGGCGATGGTGTAAAGCCAGGTGGAAAACGCCGCATCGAAGCGGAAACCCCCGAGTGCCCGGTACACCTTCACAAACGTCTCCTGGGCCGAGTCCCGGGCCTCTTCCCGGTCTCCCAGAAGCCGCCGGCAGAGGGTGTAGACCCTGTCCTGGTAAGCCAGCACCAGCGCGTCAAAGGCGGCTTCATCCCCCCCGAGAAAGGCTCGGATGAGGTCCGCGTCCTTTTCCTGCTGCATGGAACCGTCCATCAGCACCCGCGATTCCCGGTCCGGATTTCCTCGGGAGCTCCGGTCCCCCCGGTCCTCCCGGGAAAAGTCTCGTGGTTGCGCCAAAAGAAGGAAGGACAGGTCTCTTCACCCCTTTTGACCGTTTCGGGACGGAAAGGTTCCCCAAAAACGATGTCGCGCTCCTCTCCGGGAGCCCAGGGGACGATTTCCGGGGTCTCGGAGTTCACCGTTTTTTCCGTCCTGTGGACAAGGACGTGGGCCGCCCACCTCACAAGATCCGCCACGACGTCCCTTTACGGCCGGGCAGAGATCAACCCGTTGTTCTTCATGTACTGGAGGATTTCCCAAGTGATTCCCGATGCCACGCTTCGAACGTCCTTTTCCGATGCGTGCTTGGACAGGACGAACTTGGCCGCGGCCGCATAGGGGTTCATGGTGACGACGGCCCCCGGCGACTTTCCGCTTCCCGCTCCCACTCCAATGACCAGGAACGGTTGTCTCACGTCCCCGCCCAAGTCCGTCACGGTAGATTCCACATGCATGTCCGTGGCCCCCGTTCCAAACCCGATCACCGCTCGTTTGACCCGGTTGCCCTGGTCCACTTCCAGGAACTCTCCCCGGATGAGCCAGCCCTCGCGGGGGAGAGGTCGGCCCGCAGGGAGCCGCACGGCGGTAAGAGAATGGGCAGCCAGATCTTGGACCAAGGATTCGGCGAGCAGATTTCTGAGCTTTGGCGCTGCGATCTCGGGGTCCTTGGAACGCTGCAGGGGTCCCTCGCGATTCAAGACGCCCACCCGACGACCGGACCGATTCCCCAGGATTCCCGGATCGCTCTTGACGTCCTCCGAGTCGATCTCGAAATCGGCCACGTACAGGACCGCAGGGGCCTTTTTCGGGGGCGGGGGCGTGCCTCCGCCCTCCCGGGAAAGGGCCGCACTCCAACCTCCCCCGACGATTTCCAACAACACAAAAAGGCCCAAGACACCGAAGACCGAAAGAGCCCGCTTCATAGATTCCTCCCTGGCGTACGATTTCGCGATGGATGTCCTTCCTCCCGAACGATTGCGGGACCAGTATAGCCCAAAAGGAAGGCTGAGCAGTGAGCATTTCACGATGGGTTCGAAGGTTTGAGGAAAGGATTCGCTTGAAAGACCGAAGGGTGACGGGGGCATTTCACGGCGGCCCACGAGGATTTTGACGGAAATCCCCTTCCCCCCGGCTGAGCGGTTGGGCCGGGCCGTCCCGGGGGAGGAAATCGTTCAATCGGCTGTCGGGTCGTCCCTGTACCGGGGGGCATTGACGGCTTTTGCCGCCGCGGGAACCCGGTCGAGGAGATTGAGGAGCCCTTCCGCGTCTTCTTTGGCCAAAACCAGCGCCCCGAGCCTCATGACAGGGGTTTGGCCCGGCACCGCCGGTTCGGCTTCGGGACTCTTTTGGGGGTTCTCCTGTTTGCTCGGTGGGACCCTCTTGCCCTTGCTCCCGTCTTGCCTTTCGACGGGGGCGGGGACGGGTGCCGGCACGCTCCGTTTCTCCGTCTCATCCGGGGTGAAGAAGACCCAGGCGACCTCGACGGAGGTGTCTTTGCCCTCCTTGCTCGAATAGAAGGACACTTTGACTCCCTCGCCGGTCACGCCCAGGACCCTATGCATTTCCAACTCGCTTTCACGAACGGTCCGGCACAATGTAATGCCCTTTCGGAGCAACTCGGCCAGCTTTCTCCTGCCGCCTTCGTTTAGATGGAAGGCCGCAATTCTTCCGGGCAGTTCATAAGAGACGGTAACGCCCCCTTCCTTTGACACGTTCACCGTCACTTCCCGGTACTCGGTCCTGCGGGCTCGGTCGTTGAAACAGAAGGCCACCATGGTTCCCACATCTTCGGTGGGGCAGGGGGCCTTGGGGCCCTGGACGACGCAAGGGAAAACCGGGACCGGAACCATTCGGGTCCCCGATAATGCTTGTGGGCAAAGGCAGAGCCACAGCGCGACCGCGACGAACAGAACCTTCATGCTTCCAAAACCTCTCGGAAAAAAATCCCGGGACGGCCCATGTCGGCAACTCTTCCATGCCAAATTTCCGACACTTTGGGCCCATTGGACAACCATCGAACAAAACGGAACAACTGCGGCAATCTATTGTTGGATCCAGGAGCCTGTGCCGTCCTGATGCCTTTTCCGTTATGCAACTTGGAGGCCAACTCACTCTTGCGCAAACCGCGTCGAATAAGGATAATGCTTGGTGTCGATCGATTATAAGGTCGGCTCGCCCAGGTTTTGCTTTCCGTTCCGATCGTGTCCGCGAGGTCTCCGTGCCCGGACAATCGGAAGATAAGGAGCGCCGGTGAGACGAGATGCAGCAGAGGATGTGTTCTTGACCGTAGGCGCCCGGAAGGGGTTTCTGCCCCTGGTAACGGGCTTCGTGGAGCAGGCATCCCTGTGCCTGGGGTTGGGCCGGGAAGAAGCCCTCGGGCTCACCCTCGGGGCCGAAGAGGTGTTTTCCCATTTATGCAGCGTGGCGACATCGACCTCGGGCCCCGTGGACATTCGCTGCTCGAGCGGCGGCTACTGCGTGCGAACCGAGTTTCTCCTTCGAACCGACGCCTTCGACCTGCGATCCTTCAACCTCACTGCCTCCGTGTCGGTGGAGAACGAAGCGGACCTTGATCGGTTGGGGCTGATCCTTGCCTCGAGAACGGTGGACCGGTTGGACCTGGGCCGCGAGAATCCCCGGGAACTGCGGCTGACTCTCATCAAGGAGAAATCCTACCCCTGCTTCCGGGAACCGGTCTCGGCCGCCGCCCATCCTCTCACGACATACGTCCTGCGGCCGCCCACGCCCGAGGAAGTGCAATTCGTTTCCCTCCTGGCCGGATCCTATTACGATCGGCATTTTCTCTCGGATTTTCTTCTCTCCCCCGGACGCCTCGTGGACATGATCGCCGTGGGGGAATACCAGGCCGTCGCGGCGGTGGGACCCGCCGGAGAGATCGGCGGCGCGATCTTCTGGCACCGGACCGGGGCCCGGACGGTCGAATGTTTCGGACCGTACGTTTTCAACCAACCTCCTGAATCCCGCATGCCCCAAGGGCTGGTCGAAGGGTGCATCGCAACCCTTGCAAGGACCCGGGCGGTGGGGCTGGTCAGCATGCACCCGACGCCGCAGTTTCCCGTGGGGGAATTCGAGCCCCTTGGGGTTCTTACCAGCTATGCCCAAGACGGATCCTCCCTGCCCCTGCGGGCCTACTTCCGGCTCCTGGAAGAGGACACCGGCAGTGCCGTGTGGGTTCATCCCGAGCTCATGGAATTTGTGGAGACGGAATGCCGCAGGCTGGTGCTCCCCCGGGAAATCCGACCCTTCCACAACGTCGGGGAAACCCTGCCCCGGCACTCGGTCCTTTCCGCCGCATTCGACCGGACCCAATCGCGGGCGATCCTTCGCCCCCTGTGGCCCGGGGCGGATGCGGACGAAAACATCGCGCAGCATGCCCGTCTTCTCCGGGAGGAAGGAATCCGCAACATCCGGTTTGTCTTGGACCTGGGCGTAGGCTGGCAGGCAGAGTTCACCCCGGGGCTCCTTCGACACGGGTTTCGACCGTGTCTTCTCCTGCCCTATGCGGGAGAAGGCGATGTGGTGCTGTTCCAGTTGCCGGGGGAGTGCCCGTGATGGACGGCTTTTCTCCGGACATCCTGGTCCCCGAGCATATAAAGGCCTTCAGCGCCTACATCCCCAGCAAGCCGGACGACGTGTTGAAACAACTCTACGGCTGCACCCGAATCCATCGCCTGAACAACAACGAAAACGCTCTCGGCCCCCCCGGGACCGCCTGCGCCGCCATCATGGGATTTCCCGCCGTCCAGGGGTCGGTCTATCCCAGCGGGGATGCCTATCACCTGAGAGGCAAGCTCGCCCAACGGTTTGGGATGCACCCGGACCAGTTCCTTGCGGGAAACGGGGCCAACGAGGTGATCGGCTTTGTGATCAAGGCCTTTTGCCGGGAAGGCGACAACATCATCACGGCGGACAAGACCTTTGCCGTCTACGAGTGGGTGGCGGAATTCTCGGGGATCGAGGCGCGCCTGACTCCCCTGGTGGATCATGGATTCGATGTTTCGGGCATGCTGGAAAGAATCGACCCGCGCACCAAGATCCTCTTCGTCTGCAACCCCAACAATCCCACGGGGACGTGGTGGAACCGGGAAACCCTGTGCGGTTTTCTCGACCGCGTGGGCGGAAGCGCCCTCGTGGTGGTGGACGAGGCTTACCGGGAATTCGTGGAAGATCCCGACTTTCCCGACGGCCTGGCCCTGGTTCCCCGCTACCCGAACCTGGTGGTTTTCAGGACCTTCTCCAAGATGTACGGCCTTGCCGGACTGCGGATCGGTTATCTGGCGGGCAGTCGCGAGGTGGTGGACATCATTCGCAGGACCTGCATCGTGTACTCGGTAAACAGCCTGGCCCAGGTGGCCGCACTGGCCGCCCTGGACGATGAAGAGCACGTGGAGCGCACCCTCGAGATGGTCCGACGGGGGCGATCGTTCCTTCATCGGGAATTGAACGGGCTGGGGCTTCCCGTGATCAGCGGCGAGGGCAACTTTCTCATGGTGCGCCTGCCCATGAGCGACAGCCTGGCCTATCGGAAACTGATGACCCGGGGGGTGATGGTGCGGGCCATGACCGGATTTCGTTTTCCCAACTGGATTCGGGTCACCATCTCCCAGATGGAAGCCATGGAAGCCTTCGTCGAGGCGCTCTCCTCCATACTGGCCGAACCGGCGCAGGAACAAGGCCGACCATGACGGACACGGGAAAGCTCTTCTCCTTCGAATTCGTCTCCCTGAACCTGGTGGCCTTTTTCGCTTTCTGCAACATGTCCGTCTTTTACAGCTTTTTCACTTACCTGGAACGAATTGGAATAGCCCCGGAATGGAGGGGATTTTTGATCGGGCTGGAACCCATGGCCGCCTTCGCCCTGCGCCTGGCCGTGGTCCCCGTGCTGCACGCCGGAAACGCGGCCACGGGCATGCTGATTGCCCTCACCATGATCGTGGCGGCCCTGTTTTCCTACGGGTGGGTGGTCACCATCCCGGGGCTCATCGTCCTTCGCATTTTTCACGGGGCCGCGTTCGTTCTTTTGGTTTCCGCCTGCATGTCCCTGGCGGTCTGCTTCATTCCCCGGGTTCGGAGCGCCCAGGGTTTCGGCGTTCTCAGCGTCTCGATCCTTCTTCCCTACGCCGTGGTGCCGCCCGTTACGGAGGCCTTGTTGCGCCATTGGCAAAGCGAGCAGGACATTTACCGGTCGGTCACGGTCCTGGCGATCCCGGCCTTCGCCGTGCTCCGGGTCCTTCGAGGACGGTTGGGGAAGGTCCTGTGCAGCCTGGAAGGCGCGCTCACCCGGCGACCCACCCCCGAGGAAATCCGCCTGGACCTCAAAGAAAGACCGGTAGTCCTCCTGCTGGCAGTGAACCTCCTCGTGTATTTTTCTACGCCACCGTCTTCTTCTTTATGAAGGGACATGCGGAAACGAAGGGGATCCCAAATGTGGCGAGCTTCTTCACCGTCTCGGCCCTGCTCATGATCGCGGTTCGACTCCTGGCCGGGCGTTTCATGGACAGGATGGACAAGACACGTGCCCTGCGGATCTTCATCCTCTTGCTCATCCCCTGCTATCTTCTTTTCGGCCGCATGGATTCCCCGGGCACCCTCGGGATCATGGCGGCCTGCTACGGGCTCTGCATCGGCTTCCTCATGCCCCTCCTCAACGCGGCCCTCTTCCTGGCCTCCCCGCCCACGTTGCGGGGATTGAACACCAACCTGGCCCTCTTTGCCATGGACGCCGGCTTCTTTCTCAGCCCATATGCCGGCGGAGCGTTCCTGGCCGCGGGGGGCTCCTTCGACCTCTTGTTCGCCCTCTGCGCGGCCGTCCTCTCGATGGCGTTTCTTCTGCTGATCCCACTGAAACCTTACGGGACGAAGACTTCGGGAAAGGCGGCCGCCGGGGCCGATCCGCCCACGTGAGAACAGGGAGGAATTCGTGAAAGACCGGGTGTTCGGAGTAGGAGAGCGTTCCCCGCGCCATGACGCCGCGGCCAAGGTCACGGGACGCGAGAAGTACGCCCTGGATCACTATGAAGACAACCTTCTGTGGGCCGGGGTCAAGAGGGCCCGGATCGCTCACGGAAGAATCCGGGGAATCGACTCGGCGGAGGCCCGGGGGCTGCCGGGCGTGCATGCGGTCCTGACGGCCCGGGACATCCGGGGATCCAACCGGCAGGGGATCGTTCACAAGGACCAGCCGGTGCTGGCCGAAGACAAGGTCCGCCACTGGGCCGAGCCCGTGGCGATGGTGCTGACCGAGGACCGGGAAACCCTCCGAGCGGCCCTGGATCTCATCCGCGTGGAGTTCGAACCCCTGCCCGGCGTCTTCGACCCCGAGGAAGCCTTACACCTCGAGGCGCCCCGGGTTCATGAGAAGGGAAACCTTCTCCTCGAGGCCGTCATCCGGGTCGGAAACGCGACGACATCCCTGGACGAATGCCACGTGGTCGTGGAAGGCGATTTCCGAGTCCCCGCTCAGGAGCATGCTTTTCTCGAAACCGAAAACGGGATTGCCCGACAGCAGCCCGACGGAAAAATCGTCCTGATCGTGTCGACCCAGGCTCCGTTTCGAGACCGGTTCGAGATCGCCCATGCCCTAGGGATCGAGGCGGATGCCGTGCGGATCATCGCCCCGTACCTGGGAGGCGGCTTCGGGGGAAAGGACGGCACCACCGTTCAGTGCCTGCTGGTCCTGGCCGCGATGCATGCGGGGGGAAGGCCCGTCAAGATGTGGTGGGAGCGGGAAGAGAGCTTCGCCGCGGGCTACAAGCGCCATCCCGTTCAGATGCACTACCGACTGGGGGCCCTGGCCGACGGGACCCTCCATGCCCTTCACTGCCGTCTCGTCTACGACACGGGAGCCTACGCGCACCTGGGCGGAGAAGTGATGGCCCTGGGCATGGAACATGCCGGCGGACCCTACCGCATTCCCAATACCCTCATCGAAGGCCGCTGCGTGTACACCAACCATCCCGTAAGCGGGGCCATGCGCGGCTTCGGGGTCTGCCAGGTTACCTTTGCCATCGAAAGGATGATGGACCGCCTGGCGGAAAAACTGGGCATGGACCGCCTCGAAATCCGCCTGAAGAACGCGCTGCGCCGCGGCGACACCAACACCTCGGGGGTGACCCTCGTCCATTCGACGGGCATCGCCCAATGCCTCGAAACCCTGGGCCGACATCCCCTGTGGACCCGGAGGAGGAAGTGGAAAGATTCCCCGGGGCCCTTCAAACGCCGGGGCGTCGGCATTGCCGCCGCCTGGAACGCCATGGGGTACGGTCGCGGATTGCCCGATTCCGCCATCGCCCGGGTCGAGCTGACCCGGGAAGGGAGAATCCGCGTTTACAGCGGGGTCTCGGACATGGGACAGGGAAACGCCAGCGCGTTTGTCCAGATTGCCGGGGAGATCCTGTGCCAGGAGGCCTCCCATATGGAACTGGTGCAGCCCGACACGGACCGCACCCACCCTTCGGGTTCTTCCTCGGCGGGCCGCACCACCTATACCTATGGAAACGCCCTCATCGAGGCCTGCCGTGAACTGAAGGCCAAACTCCTGCACCGGGCCGCCCTGATGCTTCTCCTGGATGAGCCCCGGGGACTCGCCCTTCTGCCCGGCAAAGTGCGTCACCTCCCCTCGGGAAGAGAGGTGCCCCTGGACGCCCTGGCCCGCGTTTTTCCCGAATCCGACCGTGTCGTCGTGAGCCAGTTCATCATGCCCGGTCCTGGGTAACGGGCAAGGAGTTCGCCATCGGGTTCCCCCACGTTCTCTTCTCCTACGCCGCCCACCTGGCGTACGTCGAGGTGGATGAACTAACGGGACGAATCGAGGTGAAAGAGTACCTCGCGGTGACCGACGGCGGGCGCCGCATCAACCCCCAGGGCTTCGACCAGCAGGTCCAGGGCGCCGTGGCCCAGGGAATCGGGTATGGGCTCATGGAGGAAGTGCTCCTCGAGAAAGGAAGAATCCTCAATCCCAGCTTCACCGACTACCTCATTCCCACGTCCCTGGACGTTCCGGACATCCGGTCCCTGGCCGTCGAGACCGTCGAGTCCACCGGTCCTTTCGGAATGAAAGGCATCGGCGAAGTCGGGACCAATGCGCCCCTTCCCGCCGTGGCGGGTGCCGTCGAGGATGCGTTGGGATCCTGTCCGGGGGTGGCTCCCCTGGACCCCGGCCGGGTGCTGCGAGCCGTCGAGAACCGGGAAGGCGCCGCCGGGACCGCTGCGGCGGCCCGCCGTTCCCGAACGCACAAGGAGGAATGAGGTGGAAATCCGGTTTGTACTGAATGGGAGAAACACCCTCGTGGAGACTTCCCCCGACCGCAAAGTGACGGACCTCCTGCGGGAGGACCTGGGTCTCACCGGGGTCAAGGAAGGGTGCGGGGCGGGGGAATGCGGCGCGTGCACCATCCTGGTGGACGGGGAAAGCCGCCTATCCTGTCTCATGTTGGCCGCCCAGATCGAGGGGCGCCACGTCACCACCATCGAGGGCCTGGCGCAGGGGGAAGACCTGCATCCCGTCCAGGAGGCCTTTGTGGAACACGGGGCCGTTCAGTGCGGATTCTGCACCCCCGGCATGGTGCTTTCGGCGGTGCACCTGATCGAGAATCTTTCCGGTCCCACGAGGGAAGAGATCCGGGAGGGGCTGAGCGGCAACTTGTGCCGGTGTACCGGCTATACCATGATCGTGGACGCCGTCGAGGCGGCAGCCGCCAAGATGCGGGGGGAGGGTTCGTCGTGAGGGAGGTACATCTTCCCCGGTCCCTCGAGGAGCTCTGGCCGCTCCTGGATCGCCGCCCCCGGGCCGCCCTGTATGCAGGGGGCACGGACCTGCTGGTGCGAATGGGAAGGGGCATGGAAAACCCCGCCGCCCTCGTGTGCCTGGAACGAATCGAGGAGCTCAAAGGAGTGAACGAACACGGGGACCACATCCATATCGGCTCGTGCACCACCCATTCCCGTCTCCTGGCACATCCCCTGGTGCAACGGCACCTGCCCGTGCTGGCCCAGGCCGTGAAGACCCTGGGCTCGCCCCTCATCCGGAACATGGGGACCATCGGGGGCAATCTCTGTACGGCATCCCCCGCGGGAGACACCCTTCCTCCCCTCTACGTGCTGGAAGCCGAGGTCGAGCTGCGGTCCGGGGGCCGCGTTCGGCGGATGCCAGTGCGGGAATTCATCAGGGGGCCCGGCGTCACCTGCATCGAGGAAGGAGAAATCCTGACGGGAATCCGGGTGAAGAAACCGGCGCGGGACCTTCTTCATCATTTCGAGAAGGTCGGGCGCCGCAACGCCCTGGCCTGCGCCGTGGTGAGCCTGGCAGCGCTCATCGGGTTCTCCCCCGACGGGGTGGTGCGCCGGGCGGCCCTTGCCTGGGGAAGCGTGGGCCCCACCGTGGTCCGATGCCCCGAGGCCGAAGAGGCGCTCTTGGGTCAAAGGCTCTCTGCGGACACGTTGCAGCGGGCCGCAGCCCTTGTGCGGGAAGCCGTCTCCCCCATCAGCGATCTGCGGGCGGATGAGCACTATCGTCGAAGGGTCTCGGGAAACCTTCTCCTGCGTCTTGCCGAGCGGCCGAGGCCCGGATCCTCCGGTATTCCTCCGGGGTGTTGCAGTTCCAAATGACGCCCTCATCGGGGACCTCCACATCGATGGTGGCGTCGCGGTACCGTCGCAGCAGGGTCCTCAGCCCCCCCGGAAGGTCGGCGGGAATGTCCCGGGGAACGCACCGGACGGGGACGAGGGGCGGGTGCCCCCTGCGATTCCCAAAGCGCGGACGGATCACGGAATGCGGGTTTTGTTGGTAGACATCGAGGAGGATCCCGACGGTTTCGGACCGCACACCCGGGAGGTCCACCGGGAGCACAAAGAAGGCGCAGATGTCGGGGCCCAGGCAGCGCATTCCGGCCAGGACCGAGGAGAACATCCCCGCTCCGTACCGGTGATTCAGTACCCAACGGATTCGACGGGCATCGAGAACGGGAACGATCTCCCCGGCCCGGTATCCCAGCACCACGACCACGTCCCGGATTCCAGACCGGAGAAACAGATCGACCGCCGTCTCGACGGCCGTGGAAGACCCAAACGGCAGCAAAGGTTTCAAGGCTCCCATCCGGGACGAATACCCGGCAGCCGGAATCACCGCCCCCACTCGATCCTCAAATCCGCCCATGGACGTCCTTTCCGACCTATCGAGTCCCCGGCACCGGGGACGGCCTGCCCCTGATACGAAGTTGCATTCAAGCCGAAACTGCCCACCCGTAGGGTTCATCCCTTTGCTCGAAATCTTCACTCAGCATGTCAGGGCGACCTTGGGCGCAACTTGGTATTACGGCAATCAATCCTGCTTCCTGCCGCCTCGGGGCTGAGATTTCTTCCTTTGGGCGTCAGTGTTTCACCCTTTTGAAGGTTTCATCCAGCCAATCGAAGATCTGCTGGGTGCCCAGGAGGGCCCCCCCCGCTTGGCAGTGGAGCTCCGCTCCTTCCCCGGCCTTGAAGAGGAGGTAGGTTTTGGGACACCTCAAGGCCTCGTAGAGCTTCTTGGCCTGCCCCGGGTCGAACTGCTCGCCCTCGGAATCGATCACCAGGGTGGGACAAGAGATCGAGGAAGCACAATCCTCGAGGGTCCAGGCCGCTTGCTTGAGGGCCAGTTCCGCCGGGGTTTTCGCCCCAAACACCCACATGCCGTGGGTCACGGCCCAATAGAAGGTGATGCTCCTGCTCGCCAGGTCCCTGGATATCTTGTCGTATTCCTCGGGAGCGCTTTCGAGAAATTCTTTGAATTCGTTTCGCTTCAACCCCGACTTTTCGTAGGTCTTGGCCCAGAAATCCAGGACTCCCGGGTTGGCGATGCAGGCGGCAAGCCGGGGTTCGAAGGCCGCAGCCCGCGGCGCCAGGTACCCGCCCATGCTCAACCCCATGAGGGCAATCCGTTTCGGGTCCACTTCCTTTCTCTTCAGGGTATAGTCGACCACGGGCGTCACCACCTTCTCCCAGTCGTGTCGGAAGGGGAGGCCCTGTTTTCGGATGACGCTGCCCTGTCCCGGGCCCTCGAAAACCAGGCAGTTGTACCCCCGCTCCAGGGCATCGTTCCCGTAAGCCAGGAAGGTTTCCTGGATCGTGCCGTCGAACCCCTGGTGAACGATGAGGGTGGGGGCACGCCTGCCCTTGACTCCGGCGGGGCGGAAATAGGCGGGAAGCCGGGTCCCCTCGTAGGGAATGCCAACCGTCTCGAAGGAAGGACGGGAAAGCTTCCGGGCCTTCTCGAAGCACGACTCCATCTGATTCCACAACTCGAGAATCGCCGGATTGCGGGGGTCGTCGTGAAGGTAAAAGTCCGCGCTGCGGTAGTACTCGGAAGCCCGGAAATAAGCGTCCCGCGCGCTCACTCGATGCCCTCCGGCAAGGCAGCGGTCTCCGATCTTTTCGACCCGCTCCGCCAGCTTCCGCCATTCTTCGTACCAGGCCTGCAAAAGGGCCCGGGTATCGCCTTCCTTTTCCCGGATGCGCATCGCCGCGGAGAGAGACTCCCCCAGGTCGGCCCCGCGACTAGTCATCTTGGAAAGGACCCGGATGAGTTCAAAAACCAGGCTTTCGTCCTTGAATAGGAAACCTTCGAACCAATGGGAGGCCCCTGCCGGACCCAGCCTTCCGGCGTTGCCCGCCGCACCGGGATTTCCCGGGAGACAATCCGGGGCAACCCCCCCCATGGAAGCCAGGGCCCCCAGGCCGAGGCCGGTTTTGAGAAGAGCCCGCCGGGTCATTGAGGCATTCTCCCGGGGGGAGCCCTCTTCTGCTCCTTTGGCTTCGTCGTTCCTTTCCATAGAGGCTCCTCTGACGAGGGGGACGGGCGCTACCCGAAGCATCCCCGCGAAACATCAAACAAACGTCGGCAAAAAGTACGAGGTCCGGACTCGAGTTTTTCCATTGGCGGCCCACGCCCAAGACCGAACCGGACTGTTGGGATAAGTGATATAACAGTCTTTCTCCCAAAAGATGTCAAGGAATTGTCCGGTCAGTCCCCCTCTTGAGGTCTCCCGGCCGTCGAGGCCGGACCTTTTGGCCCGCCCTCGCCCGCAAAGAATCGACCGGACCAAAAGAGCTCTATACAAATCCGGACTTTTTGAGGAGTATGGGTTTGCACCAAGCAGCCGAGAAACCCTGCCACCCCCACCTAAAAGGGAGGAGCCTCCGTCATGAAGGTTGCCGAGTTGTGCGTTTCCATCGCCGTTCTCGTATCGGTATTCACCTGGGGACTGCCGGTGGGCCGGGTTGCTGCCGCCGGCCTGCCCAATTTCGTGGCCGTCAATTACGGGCCCTTCCACAAAGATGGACAGCGCTCGGGGACCCCCATTCCGGACAGCCAGTTCTTGACCGACCTGGGGATTATCACCAAGAAATTTAAGTATATCAAAACCTACGGACTGGATTCCGCCTCCCGGCTCGACCGCCTGGTTCCCCTGGCCGGCTCGAATTTCCCGCAGCTCAAAGTCTTCCTGGGAGTCTTCGAGGACGGTCCCCACCATGCTGCGGTCACTCGGCCCCAGCTGGACATGGCCATCCACCAGGCCAACACCTACCCCAATACCGTCCAGTGCGTGGTGGTGGGAAACGAGTGTCTCCCGGGAGATTCCACGGATGTTCCCGTGAGCGTCAATCAGCTCATCGCCGATCTCCAGTACGTACGGAAAGCCATTGCCAACAAGAATATTCCGGTGACCACCTGCCTGGCCTACGGGGCTGCCCGGAAATACGGAAAGCAACTGATGCCCTACTGCGACATCATGATGGTGAACATCTATCCCTTTTACGGCGGAGTGGACATCAGCGGGGCATGGAACAACCTGGCCGGTGCCTACCGAGACTTTTCCGGGCAATTCCCCGGCAAGCAGATGGTGGTCGGGGAGACCGGCTGGCCCAGCATCGGCCCCAAGAACGGTGCCGCGGTGCCCAGCATTCCCAACGAGCAGACCTGCATCACTCAAATCCTCTCGAGAGCTCCCCAGCTGGGGCCGGTATTCCTCTTCGAGGCCTTCGACGAGCCCTGGAAGTCGGAAAACCAGTGGGCCCCCCATTGGGGAATCTGGGACAAGACCGGGGCTCCCAAGATCAACCTGGGCTCCTTTCTGACCCGGGACGCGGTCTCCATTCAGGATAGGAGCGGCAACGGGATCGAAGAGATGGCCCTGCTGCGCCATGACCTGGACAAGCGTGAAATCGAGGTCCACATCGTCCACGACGATGCGCCCCCCCCTGCAGCCGCCACGACAATCCGTTTCTTCGGGTCCGGGTGGACCCCCGTGGGAATGGTCGCCCTCGAGGACCTCAACGCCAACGGGTCCCAGGACCTGGCGGTCCTGGCTCTTCATGAAAAAACCGGTGTGGTGCGGGTGGTGGTCAGGGACTCGGCTACCGGACGGTTGATCAGTAAGATCGACTTTGACCCTCGCTTCGAACCCAAGGAACTCATGGTGCGAGGGGAGCGGCACCTTGCGGTCCTGGGGACCAATTCGAACACCCGACAATCCCAGGTGGAGGTGCGGGAAGCCTTGAGCGGCGAGCTGATCAAGCGGTTCCGGGTTTCCGACGGCCGTTTCGAAAACTGAGGCAGGTTCGCGGCAGAGGGCTTCCCGGACCGGGAGACTCACTACCCGTGATCTTCCGGATACCTGTCGGCAAAACGTCTTTCCCCCTCGGTGGTCCCGATGAGAATCAGGTGGGCGTCGGGGGGAATGGGCTGCCGGGGGTCCGGGTTGATTTCCATGGCCTCACCGGTCTTCACGGCGATCACGCTGCACTGGGTTTCCTCCCGGATGCCGCTGTGGATCAACGGTTTGCCCACCAGCGA
>Ga0116192_1000318_pt1 | contig 37811 bp, 36 predicted proteins | sample AD_UKC113_MetaG_FD_89876 | JGI IMG/M metagenome (GOLD analysis project Ga0116192, IMG submission 89876) | Active sludge microbial communities of municipal wastewater-treating anaerobic digesters from Hong Kong - AD_UKC113_MetaG | ecosystem: Engineered > Bioreactor > Anaerobic > Digestate...
GGAAAAAAAATTCTATTTTAAAAGTTGGAGAGACAATTTACCATGCATATATATATGATGATTTAGTTAGAATTTCTTATTCTGAATATAATAAAGCAAAAAAGGAAATTTTACAAAGATTATTTCAAATAAAATAAATAAGGAACGGGTCAAAAGTATTTATTTTGTTAGAGGTTTGGTTAATAATAGTATTTTGTTTAGAGAAAAGAAGAAGATAGGAATAAAAATAGAAACATTTGGTGATGAAGCATTATTTACTATTGAACCAATTTCAAAAGATGTAAAAATTGATGAAATAATTAAAAAATATAAACTCATTACTTATAAAGAATACATAAAAAGGGCAACAGAAGTTCAAGATGATGCAAGAACTAAATAGTGTTTTTATAAATGTTTTCTACAAGTTCCATTGTTTTAACTGCATCATAAAAGTTTGTTTCTGGTAATTTCTTTTTCTCAATACATTCAATAAAGTGTTTGTTTTCATCTAAAAAACCAGCAATTTCAAATAATTCTTTTCCTCCTGTAAACTCTTTTGCATCTATACTCTCTCCTTCTTCTTTTCCATCAGAATAAATCATTGCTTGATTTTCAGGGTCAACAAATACAACAATCCCTTTACCATGTATTTCTAAAGAAAAAACCCTTTTTCCACTCGTCCAGTTTGCAGATAAAATCCCTATTGCTCCTGAAGAAAATTCAATTAAAGAACAAAAAATGTTATTATAATCAGCAAATAGCCCTTTAACAATACTTTTAACTTTTTTTACATCTCCTCCAATATACCTTAAAAGGTCAACTGAGTGAATAACATCGCAGGTCAAAATATCAATTGCCCCATTGTAATAAGGTGGTTGGCCCAAATAATTTTTAAAAAAATTTGCCTGTGTTAATATAACTTCCCCTTTTTCTTCTATTCTTTTTTTCCCTTCTACTATTAAAGGGGCAAATCTCCTTTGAAAACCGACCATTGTCAAAACACCCTTTTTTTCTGCCAATTTTGCCATTTGTTTTGTCTGTTCAAGTGTTATTCCAGGTGGTTTTTCTATAAAAACATTAAGGCATTTGTTTAAACAATGAATAACGATATCAAAAAGATGGTGTGGTGGCATTATTATATAGATAGCATCAGGACTTTTTTCTTCAAGCATTTTTTTATAGTCAGTATAAACATTTGAAATTTTATATTTTTCTGATGTTTTTCTTAATCGTTCTTCATTCAAATCACATATACCTATAATTTCAGCATTTTCAATTTTTGAAAGTGAAGGATAATGAACTAAATTTGCCATTCCTCCTGCTCCAATAATACATACTTTCACCATTTTTTTGACCTTTCAATAATTTTTTTTATTTTTTCAACTGTTTCTTCAATATCTTTGTTTATTACTCTATAATTATAATACTTCATCAATATTTTCCTTTCATATTTTGCTAATTTTATTCTTTTCTTTATTTCCTCTTCACTCAGGTCACCTCTTTTTCTCAATCTTTCTTCCTGTTCTTTTATAGAAGGAGGTAAGATACCAATTAAAATTGCATCTGGAAATATCTTTTTAATATTCATTCCACCTTGAGTATCAATCACAAGTAAGACATTTTCATCTTTTTTTAATTTTTCTATTACTTCTTTTTTGGGTGTACCGTAGAAATTTCCATAAACATTTGCATATTCAAGAAATTCATCTTTTTCAATCATTTTTTTAAACTTTTCTATAGGCACAAAATTATAATCAATTCCATCCTTCTCACCAATTCTTGGTTTTCTTGTAGTATAAGTTATAACAGTTTTAAGATATGGTAATAATTTAACTAATTGCTTTTGAATAGTGGTTTTCCCAGTTCCAGAAGGAGCAGAAATAACAAAAATTTTGCCGCCCATTTATGGAGTAAATTTTCCTTTTGTTTCTAACTCTTGTATTGCTCTTTCAGCAATACTTTTGAATCCAGTATTTAATAACTTTTCCCATTGCTTCATAGCAAGGTCAATTTGCCCATTTTTCTCATATGCATGTGCTAAAACATCATCAACATAATCAGGATGAGGAAATTTTATTGCTTTTTCTAAATACCTGACAGCATTTTTGTAATCCTTGCCTTTGTGATAATATGTCCATCCAAGTTCAAAATAAAGGTCATATTTTTCAGGATTATAGGCAACCCCTTTTTTTAAAAATTCAATTCCCTGATTGTACCAATAAAGCATCTCATCAACTATACCTATAAATTCTTTTAAGGCATCAATAAAAAATTTATTTTCCTCATTTACCTTATAATTATCCAAAAAGTACTGGTAATTACCCAACTCTGTAAGCAATTTCGTTATTCTATCTTCCTCCATCCCTTCTTTTAATCCCAAATTCTCAATCAAAAAATTTAATTTCTCCCCTATTTTAATTATGTTATGTAAGTCCTTTTTATCTTTTTCAGGTAAATTTTTAACTTTTTCTTTATACTCTTCTATCAAGTTTTCTTTATTAATTTTAACCTGGGCAAAAATATTGTAAGACATATGCCAACCACCAACAGACCAAACAGTAACATATTGGGGTTGTAACCATGCAATTGATTCTAAAAGAGGTAGCATTTTATAGTGCTGTCCTTCGTGCCAATAATTTTCTATATTTAACCATAATAGGTCTGCTGCCAATCCCTTAAAACCAGAAAGAACTAAACTGCCTGCTACCTGTCCTGGCATAAGTAATAGTCCACTTTCAAGATTTTCTAATTTTTTATTATAATCAATACTCACCTGCAAAAATCCTAATGGAATGTATAATAAAATTGCAGTAAAAAGAAAAACCCAGTTTTTACTATTAATTTTGTTTTTTCTCATACTTCCCTCTTCTGGAAGAAATAAAGACCAATAAGTATAACAATGAATGTATATAAAATCCCATAAGTTAATGTCTTTAAAACATAACTCCATGAAACAGGAACTCCAAGTACAACTTTATCTCTTATCGCAAAGTTTTCATAATTTGGAACAATTGTATAAAGCATCTGACCTAAACCTTTTAATATAACACTTTCTGTTCTATCAACAAGTTGTCTTCCATAAGAAGTTAAATGACCAATTATATAAAGGAAAAAGGAAAAAATAATGTTAAAAGCATCTGATGCAAAAGTAGCAACACTTAAAGTTATCGTACTTATTAAAACAAGTTCAAAATATATTAAAAGAAGTGTTTTAAATGTTTCAACATCTGGTGGGCTTTTTTTGAAAACAAGAAGCCCTATAAAAAACAAACTGATAAGAATAAAATTAACTAAAATTATCAAACACATACCTAAAAATTTTCCAATGAATAAATTTCTTCTTGTAACTGGTTTTGTTAGAAGTGTATAAATTGTCCTTTTCTCTATTTCCCCTGATAAAGCACCCAAAGCACCAAATATTGCAATTAAAGCACCAAAAAATTCTATTGTAGAAAAACTCACATCTTTAATCATTTTAAGTTCTTCTTCTGCTGTGAGAAAAGAAAAGAATTTTGAAGTGCCTATTACAATCAAAGCAAAAACAACAAGTATATACAATGTTTTTTTTCTTAATGATTCTTTAAATGTATTAACTGCAATAACCCATACTTTTCTCATCCCTCACTCCTTTTTATAATTACTATCAAATTCTTCTATTGTTTTAACAAAAAGTTCCTCAAGGTTGTTTGCATTATATTGAGAAATCAATCCTTCAAGAGTACCTGTTGTAAGAAGATAACCTCTATGAAAAATACCTATTCTACTACAAACTCTTTCAACTTCTGAAAGAAAATGGCTTGAAAGTAAAATTGTTTTTCCCTGTTTTTTTAACTGAATTAATAAGTCCCTTGTTTCTAGGCATCCAATCGGGTCAAGCCCTGTTGTCGGTTCATCAAGTATAAGTATTTTAGGGTCATTGATAAGTGCTGCTGCTAAACCAATTCTTTCAAGCATCCCTTTTGAATAATGTCTTAATGTTAATTTTTTTACTTCTGATAATTTAACAAGAGAAATCAAATATTCAGTTCTTTCTTTTATTTCCTCTTTATTCATATTAAAAAGCCGTCCATAAAAATAAAGAAGTTCAGGACCAGTAAGATAGTCATAATAATAGGGATTTTCAGGCAAAAACCCAATATTTTCTTTAACTTCAACATCAAATTGATTTTTCCCCATTATACTTATTTCTCCTTCAGTAGGAAATAAAATTCCAAGTAAAAGTTTAAGACATGTTGTCTTTCCTGAACCATTTGGTCCAAGAATTCCGAATATTTCTCCTTCTTCAACTTTTAAACTTACTTTATTTAAACCTACTACTTCTTTCCCTCTTCCGAGAACATAAATTTTTGTAAGGTCATTTGTCTCTATAATTGCCATAAAACACCTCCAATTTGTTTCATTAGTTTATACCAATTAAGAACAATTGTCAAATATTCTTTTAATCTAATCTAAAAAGTTCATCAATAATAGACAGAAGAGAAGTTCCTTTTTTACCAAATAATTCAATATCTTTTTTAAGTTGTTTATGTATAAAAGATAATTTACTTTTTAATTTTTTTATATCACCTTCTTTATCTTCTATATCATCTCTTATCTGAAATCCAATTCCAAAATTTTTAGAAATTTTTAAAAGTTGTTTTTTCTCTTTATCATTTACTCTTTTGAAAAAAGTTGGGCCCAAAAAACACACCTCAAATAATTTACCTGTTTTTTTTTCATCTCTTTGTCTTTTAAATTTATCGCTAACATTTTTATCCTTGGAAATAATATCAAGAACCTGTCCACCTGCCATGCCTTCTGAACCAATTGCTTTTGCAACATAACTAATAAGAGAAGATATTTTTGTCCCTGCAATAACTTGAAAACCAAGAGCAATAAGTGAATCACCTGCTAAAATTGCTATATCTTCTCCAAATTTTTTATGACAGGTAAGTTTTCCTCTTCTATAATCATCATTATCCATTGCAGGTAGGTCATCATGAATAAGAGAAAAATTATGAATAAATTCTACTCCACAGGCAAAAGGCATCAATTTTCTTTTATCAATATTTAAAATTTCTCCAACAAGAAGAATTATTATAGGCCTTAATCTTTTTCCACCTGAAAAAATAGAATATCTCATTGCTTTATGCAATATAGAAGGTGTTATTTTTTCAGATGGTAGATATTTATCAAGATAATATTCAATTTCCTTTTTTAATTTTTTTATTTTATCCATTATTTATAAACTTTTTGCATCCGTCTGGCGCCAAAACCACATAAAATTTCCTGTGGAACGGTATTACCTATTTTTGCCATATTTTCAATTTCAAAATTATCACCAAAAATATATATTTCATCTCCTATTTTAACATTTTTTCCACTTACATCTACAAGTGTCTGGTCCATACAGATATTACCAATTATCTTTATTTTTTTGTTATTCCATTTAAGCTCAAACTTGTTTGAGAGAAATCTTCTTAGCCCATCTCCATATCCAATGCCGAGTGTTGCAACTTTTGTTTTCTTTTCTGTCTTATAAGTAATTCCATAACTTAAATATCTCCCTTCTGGTAATTCTTTCAAAAAAAGGACTTTACAGAATCCCTTTAATGCTGGTTGGAGTTTTAATTTCTTTGCAAGTTCTTTTGAAGGATAGATTCCAAGAGTTAATAGTCCTATTCTAATCATATCAAAATTCTTATATGTTTCAGGCAGGTTTATTATTGCTGCGGAATTTGCTATATGTTTCAAAGGTATATTTTTAAGTTCATTTACTTTTTCAAGAACACTGTAAAAGTTTCCTATTTGGTATTTTGCATATTCCTTATTTTCCCATTCAGCAGTTGCAAGATGAGTATAAATCCCTTTGGTAAAAATGTTTTTTTCTTCTTTTACTTTTTTTATAAAATTTTCTGCTTCTTCTTTTTGAATACCTATCCTTCCCATTCCTGTGTCTATTTTTATATGAACAACTGCCTTTTTTTGTCTTTTTTTAGAAACTCTTTTTAACTGCTCAAAAACATCATCACTGCATAATGTAATTTCAATATCTCTCATTATAAGTTCTTCAACATCAGAAGGTAAAATTGGTCCTAAAACAAGGATTGGTTTTTTAATTCCAATTTCTCTTAACTCAATACCTTCTGAAGGTATTGCAACTCCAAAATAATCAACTACACTTTCAATTTTTTTTGAAACATATTTTGCACCCATCCCATAAAAATCACTTTTTACTGTTGCCATAAACTTTCTTTTTGTAAAATTTTTTATCTTTTTTATATTTTCAATTATTTTTCCACAATCAATTTCAATCCATCTATCCATTTTTTATCTCCTGTAATATTTTTTTAACACAATCTTCTGGTTCTTTACTATCATAAACAGGTCTACCAACAACAATAAAATCAGCCCCTTCTTTTACTGCCTGTTTAGGAGTTATTATTCTCTGCTGGTCGTCATTTTCCTTTTTTAATCTCACTCCTGGAACAACAAGTAAATAAGGATATTTTCTCAAAACAGAAATTTCTTCTCCTCCAACTACAACTCCATCAAGTCCCCAATTAAAAGCATTTTCTCCTAATATTGAAACTTTTTTCTTTATATTTGAAAATCCAAAGTCATTTTCTGTTAAAGATGTTAAAACAGTTATTCCAATAAGTTTTGTAATTTTGTTTGTTTTCTCTCTCTCCTCAATTGCTTCTTTTATCATTTCCTGTCCACCTAAAATATGTAGAGAAATCATATCAATACCAATATCACAGCAATTTCTTACTGCATTTTTTACTGTATTAGGAATATCAAAAAATTTAAAATCAAAAAAAATTTTTTTGTTTTTCTTTTTTAATTTGTCAATTAAACAGAAACCAAATTTTAAAAAAGCAACTGGACCAATTTTATACCAGCCAACATAATTTTCTGTTTTTTCAATTATAAAATCCATTTTTTCTTCTTCTGTTATATCAAGAGATATTATTAAATTTGCCATTTTTTCTCCCCACAAGTTCAAGTATACCTACTATTGAAAGAATTATTATAACCTGAATTATAATAATTAAACATCCCCATATGTTTAAATTTTTCATCAATAACGCTCCAAGTCCTGTACAAATTGTCAGAAAATAAATAAAAATAACTGCCTGTTTTTTATTCATCCCTAAATTAACTAAACGATGGGAAATATGGTTTTTATCTGCTTTAAATATAGGTAATTTTCTCTTTTTTCTTATCCAGATAATTGAAATTGTATCAAAAAATGGAACAGAAAAAATAACAAGAGGAGCAAAAATTGGCAGGTATGGATTTGTTGTCTCATACTTATAAAAAGTAATAATAATTGAAATTGTTGCAAGAAAAAAACCTAAAAAACTACTTCCAGATTCTCCCATAAAAATTTTTGCAGGAGGGAAATTATAAATCAAAAATCCTGAAATAGCCCCTAGGAAAACAGATAGTAATGTACTTACAAAAAGTTGTCCCATCTGTACTGCAAAAATAAAAAGTATAAACCCGGAAATTAAGGAAACTCCAGCACTTAGTCCATCCATATTATCCAAAAGATTAAAACTATTCATCATAAAAATGACCCATCCAGTTGTTATAATAAAAGAAATAAAATTGTTAGGAATGAAAAGAGAAATTTTTATTCCTGAGAAAAATAAAGCAATTGATACAAAAATTTGTAAGGATAATTTGACAAATGGCTTAAGATGGAAAATATCATCAAAAATACCAAAAAGAACAACAATAAAACCAATTGATAAAATTAACAAAAGTTTTGGTAATGACTGAATAATTCCAGGAATATAAATTTTCAATTGTAAGAAAATAATATTTAATCTTACAAATAGAATACCTAAAAGAACAGTAGCAAGAATTGAAAGAAAAATTCCAAGACCACCTAAAAGAGGAGTTGGAACTTTGTGAATCTTTCTTTCAGAAGGTATGTCAATAATATTAAATTTTCTAGCAATTTTCCCGGAAAAAGGAGTAAAAAAAATTGACAACAAAAAACTTCCTAAAAAACCCAAAAGATAAACAACATTCCACATAAAATAAATTATAAAAGAAAAAAGAAGTTTTTCAAGACATAAGTATTTTTAACCATTTAAATTTCAGACAATAAATAAAATGCCAAATTGAATAAAATGGTGTATAATATGAATATTCTAAGAGGAACAGCAAAAAAGATAATTCAGTAAAAATATCGCAGGTATTAAAGATGGAAAAGGAAAAAGATGAGAAATAATAAAAGAGGCGGGATTACTTATGCAGATGGGTTTTTATCTTCTGGTATTTATAGTGGAATAAAAAAAGAGGGAAAAGACCTTTCCTTAATATATTCAAAATTACCTTGTGTAGCAGTTGGAACTTTTACAACAAATAAATTCAAGTCATATAGTTTGATAGTAACTATGAAAAATATAAAAAATCCAATACATTCTATTATTGTGAATAGCGGAAATGCTAATGCTTGCAATGGGAAAGAAAATTATATAAAAACAAAAGAAGTAGTTGGAAAATTAGCAGAAAAATTAAAAGTAAAAGAAGAAAATATACTTTTTGGTTCAACAGGTATTATCGGTGCTCCTTTACCCTATCAAAAAATAATTTCTTCTCTTGATGAACTTATAAATTCATTATCTTGTTCTGGACATACTGCCGCAGCAGAAGGTATAATTACAACCGATACTTTTTTAAAAGAATTTCAGATAAATACCGGTATAAAAGGAAGAAAAAAAGAAATTTTTATTGGGGGTATGGCAAAAGGAGCAGGTATGATAAATCCAGATATGGCAACAATGCTGTCTTTTATAACAACAGATGCAGTTATTGAAAGAGATGCACTTGAAACTGCTTTAAAACAAGCAGTAGATAAGTCATTCAATATGTTGGTAGTTGATAATGATACAAGTACAAATGATATGGTTATATGTTTAGCAAATGGAGCAGCAAGAAATAAAAGGATTCATTATAATACGGATGAATATTTTAAATTTTACCAGTCATTAGAAAATGTATGTATAAACTTAGCAAAAATGATTGCTAAAGATGGAGAAGGAGCAACAAAATTCATTGAAGTGAAAGTTAAAGGTGGCTGGTGCGAAAAAGATGTAAAGAAAGTTGCGAAAAAAGTGTGTGGTTCCAATCTTGTTAAAACAGCAATTTATGGGTGTCAACCAAACTGGGGTAGAATCATTGCATCAGTTGGTAGTTGTAAAGTAAAGTTTAATCCAGAAAAATTAGAACTTAAAATTTGTGGAATAAACATTTTTCAAAATGGGAATGTAATTAATTTTGATAACAATCTACTGAGACAAAAATTACAGGATAAAGAAATTTTGATAGAAATTGACTTAAAACAGGGAAAATACCAGACATCTTCTTTTGGATGTGATATGACAGAAAAATATATAAAAATAAACAAGGAATACGAATGATTGCTAAAATGTTGAAGTTTCATCTATTTTTTCTTGGAGATGAAAACAAACTTTTAAGAACACTACAAAAAAAAGGTATTGTGGAAATTAACCAATTAGAAAAAGAATATGGTTTTGAAAATTTAAAAGAGAGGGTAATTTCCATTGAAGAAAAAATAAATAAAATTGAATTTCTTAAAGGCATTGTTAAAAAAATTGATGGTAAAGAATTTAGTGGAAAAATTTTACTTACAGAAAGTCAGGAACAAAAAATAATATCTAATTTCTTAGTTGATGAAACATTTGATAATTTCAAAAAATTAAATGATGAAATTGAAAGAAGGAAAATAGTGGATAGGAAAATAGAAACAATAATAAACCAACTGAATAAATTTAAAAATATAAAATTAAATTTTGCAACTCTTTTTTCTTTGAAAAATTTTTCTTTTTACATTTTTACATCAAAAAAACCTATTTCTTTAATATCTGAAGATATTCTTTTTGAAAAAGTATATCAGGATAAAAAAGAAATATTCTATTTAATTGTTTTCCCTTCTGGAAAGAAAGAAGAAATTTTTGAGAAGATAAAAGAAAATAAAGGAGAAATAATTGAAGTAAAAAAGTGGAATAAATATCCAGAAGATATTATAAAAAAACTTCTAAAAACAAAAAAGAAAAATTTAGAAAAAATTAATAATTTTGAAAAGTATATAGGTGAAAATATAAAAAAAATTAAGAATGAAATCTTTGTTATTTATGACCATTATATTTCATTGCTCGATTATTTAAAAACAAAAGAGAAAGTTACCTCTTCAAAATTTATAAAATGTTTTTGTGGCTGGATTAAAGAAAAAGATATTGAAAAATTAAAGGAGGCCATTAAAGAAACATCACCAGATAGTTTTCTTCATATTGTTCCACCACAAAAAGATGAAGATGTACCTATAGTACTTGAAAATCCGCCCTTAATTGAACCATTTGAGGTTGTTACTGACCTATATGGAAGACCTATTTATAAAAATATGGACCCAACATTTGCCCTTTCTTTATTTTTTGTTATTTCTTTTGGTTTCTGTACTTCTGATGCTGGCTATGGAATATTACTGATTTTGCTTTCTTTAATTTTAATGAGAAAATTTAAGTTCTATCCTTCTTTTATTAAATTTCTTAAACTTCTTATATATGGTGGGATAGGGGCTATAATAATTGGGGCTCTTACGGGAGGATGGTTTGGAGATATAATAAGCAAATTACCAGAAAAGTCCATTATTACGAAAACATTAAGTTCATTTATAATTTTAGACCCATTAAAAGAAGGAAATAATGCTTTAATTTTTCTTGCATGGGCTTTAATTATTGGTTATATTCAAATAATCTGGGGTTTGATATTAAATCTTTATAATTCAATAAAAAACAAAGTAATAACAGATATATTACTTGCAACTTCAACTCTTTCAGTACAGATTTTTGCAGGAGTCCTTGTTTTCCTTTTCTTAAAAGGGCTAAAAACAGGTATATTTTTTTATATTCCTATTTTTATTGTTATTCTAAATTTTCTGACAATTATGGCTGTAAATGCAACCTCACAAAAGGGGCTTCTTATAAAGGGTTTCTGGGCTATTTATAGTGCTTATTCAGTTATTGCAGGTAACTTATTAGGAGATGTTTTAAGTTATAGTCGTCTTTTTGGACTTGGATTAACATCAACTGTTCTTGCTATTGTTGTAAATCAAATTGTATTTATGGCAGGTGGTATTCCATTTATAGGACCTTTATTTGCTGTTATAATATTTTTGCTTGGACACTTTGGGAATCTTGCAATAAACTTATTGGGTAGTTATGTTCACACAAGTAGATTACAATATCTTGAATTCTTTACAAAGTTTTATCAGGGAGGAGGAAAGCCATTTAGCCCATTTTCAGAGAAACGGATTTATACATATCTTAAAAATTTTTAATTTTAAGAAAAAAAAGGTAAAATAAATGGTAGTGTCAAAAAATAGATGAAAGAAAGATGAAATTCCCCCTCACCCATACCCCTCGGGCGTAGTTCATATGCTCACCCGTTGGGCTATGCCCAGAGGGATCCGTAGCCAAAAGCGAGGACCCTACGGGCGAGCCTCTCCCCAAGGGGAGAGGGAAGAAAGAAAAAAGAGGAGGGATATAAAGACTTATAAAAGCATTAAAAGACAAAGAAAAGAACTATAAAATCTATAGCCAATTTTGGCAGAACCAAATAAATGAAAAGGAGGAGAATATGGGAAAAGAAAGTATATGGAGCCCGACAGTGGCATTGGCACAGAAATTCTGGCTCGGACTGTCAAAAGTAATTGCAGCAGTGTTAATTTTTCTTATTGGATGGCTTATTGCACGACTTTTAAAAAATTTGATTATAAGATTTTTTAAGGTAATAAAAATTGATAAGTTGGGTGAGGACTCAGGTCTTAAAGGACTCCTTGAAAAAGGAAATGTTACAAGAGACATTTCTGAATTGATTGGTATTGGTGTGTACTGGCTTTTGATGCTTGTAGTTATCTTTATTGCAGTTGACTTTGCCGGTATTTTAATTCCAGAGGAAGTTATAAACACTTTACTTGGTTTTATACCAAAATTCATCTTAGGGCTTCTTATTTTTATATTTTCTGTTTTTCTTGGAAATTTTTTCAACGGGATAGTTAGAACATCAGCAGGAAATATGGGAATAGAAAAAGCATCTCTTCTTGGTAAAGTTACTCATATTTCAATTGTTGCATTTGGGGCAGTTATTGCTTTACAACAAATAGGAATTGCTCCCACATTTATAGCAAATGTTTTTATAATTGTTTTAGGTTCTTTCTGTTTTGGAATTGCTCTTGCCTTTGCACTTGGTTGTAAAGATATTATCAAAAATTATTTAGAAGACCATTTTAAAAAGGACAAGAAGGAATAAATTAAAGGGCGCGTAGCTCAAGGGCAGAGCACCGTGCTGATAACGCGGGGGCTGGTGGTTCGAATCCACCCGTGCCCATTAAAGGAGAAAGTTATGGAAAAAATTGAATTTTCTGCTGAAATAAGAGAAGGAACAGGTAAAAAAATAACAAGAAAATTGAGAAAAAATGAGTATATCCCTGCTGTTCTTTATGGAGCAAAAGAGCCCCCTTTGTTGCTAAAACTAAAAAGAAAGGACACAGAAAAAACAATAAGACACATAGAATCACATAGTATTATGGCAGACCTGATAATTGATGAAAAATCAGGGAAGAAAGAAAATGTGAAAGTTGTATTAAAAGAAATTCAGGTGAACCCTATAAAGGAAAATATTACGCATCTTGATTTTTATAGAGTAAGTATGGATAAACCAATATTCATTACAGTTCCACTTCATTTTATAGGAACTGCTCCAGGTACTGAAAAAGGGGGAATTCTTGATGAAGAAATGAGAGAAATAACAATTGAATGCCTTCCAAAAGATGCGCCTTCTTTTCTTGAAATTGATATTTCTTCTCTTGATATAGGCAACACATTACTTGTTAAAGATATTAAAACAGACAAAAAAATAAGAATAGTTGAAAATGGAGAAAGGGTAGTTATATCTGTTCTTGCTCCAAAAGTTGTTGAAGTTGAAGAAGAAGCAGTAGAAAAAGAAGAGGTGAAAAAAGAACCAGAAGTTATAACTGAAGAAAAAGTTGAAGAAAGAAGAAAAGAAAAAGAAAAGGAAAAAGAAGAGAAGTGAAAATTTTTTTTGGTATTGGCAACCCTGGAAATGAGTATAAGAATACAAGACATAATGCCGGCTTGATGGTAATTGAGAATTTTTTAGACAAATTTGAAAATTATACAGAAAAAAAACATAGATATTTTATTTCTTATGAAATTTCTCTTGGCGGGAAAGAAACAATCCTGGTAAAACCAAGAACATATATTAATGAAAGTGGAATATCTTTTAAGAAAGTTCTTGATACATATAAAGTAGATGTTGAAAATGTAATTGTTATCCATGACGATTTAGGAATAGAGACAGGAAAAATTAAAATTGTATTTGATAAAGGAGATAATGGACATAAAGGAATAATTTCAATATTTAATACAGTTGAGACAAAAAATTTCTACCGTATAAGAATAGGAATAGGAAAGGGGAAAATAGAAATAACTTATGTTGATTATGTTCTTTCTCCTTTTGAAGAAGAAGAAAAAGAACTTATAAAAAGTTCAATAGAAAAAGCAGTAGGTGCAATAGAAGAAATAATAAGGTCAGGAATTGAAAGAGCAATGACAATTTATAATAGATAAGGAAGGAGGCAAAAATGGATTGGTCTCAGGTAATTACAATTATTGGTTCTGTTTTTGCATTGGGATATACTGTTTTTATTGTAAAAGGGATATTAAAAGAAAAAGAAGGAACTCCTGAAATGATAGAAGTTGCAGAAGCAGTCAGAACAGGAGCAAGAGCATATTTAAAAAGGCAGTATAAAGGCGTTAGCATGTTTTTTGGGATTGTTTTTATAATTCTTCTTCTTCTTGCTTTTTTGAAATATCTGCCTATTTTTGTTCCATTTGCTTTTCTTACAGGAGGGTTCTTTTCTGCTTTAAGCGGGTATATTGGGATGACAGTTGCAACAAAATCATCTTCAAGAACAACCTTTGCTGCTAAGACATCTCTAAATAAGGCATTAAGAATTGCCTTTTCTGCTGGTTTTGTTATGGGACTTGTTGTTGTTGGGTTTGCTTTATTTGATATAAGTATCTGGTATAATATTTTGAATTTTGTTTATAGACACCTACCTCTTGAAGAAAAATTAAAAAATATAACTTCAACTATGATATGTTTTGGAATGGGAGCAAGTTCTCAGGCACTTTTTGCAAGAGTTGGAGGTGGAATTTATACAAAAGGAGCAGATGTTGGAGCAGACCTTGTTGGAAAAGTAGAGGCAGGGATTCCAGAGGATGACCCTCGTAATCCCGCTGTAATTGCAGATAATGTTGGAGATAATGTTGGAGATATAGCAGGTATGGGAGCAGACCTTTATGAATCATATACTGATTCAATAATTGCAACAATGGCTCTTGCTTATGCTGCTGGACTTTCAATTAAAGGGATTGCAGTTCCTATGGTAATAGCAACAGTTGGGGTTATATGTTCAATAATTGGTTCTTTATTTGTTAAAGTTGGTGAAGAAGCAAGTCAGGCAAACTTATTAAAGGCCTTAAGAAGAGGAACTTATTTAGCATCAATTCTTACATTTATTATTTCGTATTTTGTAATTATTAAAATTCTTGGCAGGGGATATATTGGACTTTATGGTTCTGTTATAAGTGGGATATTCGCAGGTGTTATAATTGGATTTTTTACAGAATATTTCACATCAGACAATTATAGCCCAACAAGAAATGTTGCAATAGCAGCAAAAACAGGACATGCAACTGTTATAATTGAAGGACTTGCAACAGGGATGTTTTCCACTATTGCTCCTGTTTTAACGGTTGTAGTTGCAACTTTATGTGCTTATATATTACCAGGCGGATTTGCCGACCCTGCTCTTGGGCTTTATGGAATTGGGCTTGCTGGTGTAGGAATGTTAAGTACACTTGGAATTACACTTGCAACTGATAGTTATGGGCCAGTTGCTGACAATGCTGGTGGAAATGCAGAAATGACACATCAACCATCTTTTGTAAGACAAAGAACAGATTCTCTTGATGCGCTTGGAAATACAACTGCTGCAACAGGAAAGGGATTTGCAATTGGTTCTGCTGCTTTAACTGCTCTTGCCTTAATTGCTGCTTATAAAGACCAGGTAGTTCTCTTAGGAGGAAAAATTGATTTTTCAATTATGAATGTACGACTCCTTTTAGGTATCTTCATAGGAGCAATGTATCCTTTTTTCTTTTCATCAATGGCTTTAAGAGCAGTTGGAAGAGCAGCACAGAAAATTGTTGAAGAAGTAAGAAGACAATTTAGAGAAATTAAAGGACTTATTGAAGGAAAAGCAAAACCTGACTATGCAAAAGCAGTTGATATATGCACAAAAGCAGCACAAAAAGAAATGGTTATTCCAACAGTTTTCACGGTCATTTTACCAATTATTGTTGGAATACTTTTAGGGACAGAAGGAGTTATTGGATTGCTTGTAGGGGCAGTAACAAGTGGTTTTGCAGTTGCAATTATGATGGCAAATTCTGGAGCAAGTTGGGATAATGCAAAAAAATATATTGAAAAAGGGAATTTGGGTGGGAAAGGAACAGAAGTGCATAAGGCAGCAGTTACAGGTGATACAGTTGGAGACCCATTTAAGGATACAGCAGGTCCATCATTAAATATTCTTATAAAATTAATCTCAATTATTTCAATTGTTTTTGCCAGTTTTATTGTCAAAAATTCTCTTTTTAAATAGAAAGTGCGTTTTTCCATCCGTTCATCTTTTTGGAGGATGTAAAATTATAACTAAAAGCGGAAAAGTTAAAGATACAACTTAAAATTTAAAAAGTTTTTATCTTTTGTATTTCGTCCGCTAAAAAGCGCATCGGACGCTAAAATACGCGTTTTGAACTTTACATTTTAGTTTTACACTTTACGCTTTACATTTTACATTTTTAAAATATTTATTTTAAATAAATGAAAAATATATTTGAAAAGTCAATTCAACTACATAAAAAAGCAAAAGGGAAAATTGAAATAAAATCAAAAGTCCCTTTACTAGATAAAAATGACCTATCACTTGCCTATACCCCAGGAGTAGCAGGTCCCTGTGAAGAAATAAAAAAAGATATTTCAAAAATTTATAAATACACTTCAAAATGGAATTTAGTTGCTATTGTTACTGATGGAAGTGCTGTTTTAGGGTTAGGGAATATTGGAGCAGATGCATCCTTACCAGTAATGGAAGGAAAAGCAATTTTGTTTAAGGAATTTGGTGATGTTGATGCTTTCCCAATTTGTATAAAATCCCAGAAAATTGAAGATATAGTAAAAACCATATCTCTTATTTCTCCTGTTTTTGGTGGTATAAATCTTGAAGATATTTCTTCCCCAAGATGTTTTTCAATAGAAAAAAAATTAGAAAAAATACTTGATATACCTGTCTTTCATGATGACCAGCACGGAACTGCTGTTGTTGTTTTAGCAGGACTTATAAATGCCTTAAAATTAACAGAGAAGAAATTTAACAAAGTTAAAGTTGTAATAAATGGAGCAGGAGCAGCAGGTATTGCAATAACAAAAATGCTTTATAAAACAGGAGTAAGAGAAATATTTTTATGTGATAGAGTTGGAGTAATTTATAAAGGTAGAAAAGAAAATATGAATTCTGCAAAAGAAGAAATAACTAAATACCTATCAAAAAAAAGCAAAAAGGGAACACTCAATGAAGTAATTGAAGGAAGTGATGTTTTTATAGGTGTTTCAGGACCTGATATATTAAATGAAGAAATGGTAAAAAAAATGAATAAAAATTCAATAATTTTTGCTATGGCAAATCCAATACCTGAAATAATGCCTGATAAAGCAAAAAAAGCGGGTGCTTTTATTGTTGGGACAGGAAGAAGTGATTTTCCAAATCAAATAAATAACCTACTTGCTTTTCCTGGTATTTTTAGAGGTGCCTTAGATATAAGAGCAAAAAAAATAACAGATGAAATGAAATTAGCAGCAAGTTATGCTATTGCAAATTATATTCCTGAAAATAAACTTTCTCCTTCTTATATAATTCCGTCTCCTCTTGATAAAAAAGTAGCAAAAAAGGTCTCTGAAAAAGTATCTTCTGCCTATTTATGAAATTGCCTTAATTTTTGAAATGGTTGAGTATATTTTTTCTTCTGTATTTTTGTTCACTTTGCTTGCCATCGGTAATGTTTCATAACTTGTATTTATGCCTATTGCTTCTGTAAGGTCTATATCCTCAATTTCTTTTATTTCAAGATTTTTTTCATATTGCTGGAATGCTCTCTTTGTTGGAATATATCCTAAATGCCAATTTGAATTTTGAGCAATTATTGTATTCTCAATTCCTAAAATTTTTTTAATATTCATCCCTATTTCTACAAAAATTTCTCCACAAATACCAATAAGTATGGTTTTATCTCCAATTTTAACACCATTTAAGTCAACTTTAATACTTTTATTTTTCCTTTTCTCTTTATATATACTTACTATTCCTGAAGCAATCATATATTTAAGGAAAGTTTTTTTCTCCTTTTTTAAAATTTCTTTTGCCTTTCTATATACCTTTTCAGTAATTTCTCTATAATCTAAGTTCATTGGAAAATAAAATGGCTGTATCTTTTTAATTTCTGTTGCTTTCACATCTATTTTTTCTTTTACCTTCTCGCTTATTTTTTTTGCTATCTCTTTCCCAATGTTTGTACTTCTTGTTTTATAATCAAATGGATTTATATGATTTATATCACCTGATGGACCATTTAATACAATAACTTCAATTTCTCCAAATTCCTTTTTTAATTCATCCCTTAAAAAACCAGGCCAATCAGAAGATATTAAATTATCACCGAGTGTATCAGGATGAAGAGCAAAATTTACAATAATTCCTTTTATTTTCCCGCTTTCATTGTCGTCTATCTTTAAAAATGTCAATGTTTTATCAACTTCTCCTGCTGGTTTTACTATATTTTCAATTTGATTGAAAGGGTTTGTGATAACTCTTCCATCTTTCATTAAATATCTTCTATTAAAAGATATTCCATCAACTTCATTTTTACCAACTGCTATTTTTGCCTCCTGCCTTCTTCTTAAAGCAATTTTTACACTTGAAGCAATATAAAATGGGAGAACTTCAAGATAACTTTTTTCAATATAAAATCCTTTTGTATAAATTGATTCTTCCGTAAAATCAACAACAGGACCTGTATGAGTATGTGTTGCATGAATTAAAACATTGCCTTTTTTTATTCCATTTTCTTTCAATAAAATTTCTCTTACTTTTTTTGTTATATTATCTGATAAATTACATAAATCACAACTAATTACAACAAAAATATCATCATTATCATCAAAAACAACACAACTTGCATATAGGTCATCTCTTATATCAACACTCCTTCTATCCTGAAAATAACCTTGAAGAGAAGAACCAACAGGAGGTGTAATTACAACCTTTCCAAATCCAACTTTCATTTTTCCTCCTTTGTAAATTCACTTAATTTCTGACAAATTTACTTTTCTGTTTTCTTTTTCACTTACAAGAGATGCCTGGATAAATTTCATAATTTCAAGTGTTTCTTCTTCTGCCACAGGTGATTTACCAGTTTGAAAAAATTTCATAATTTCTTTTAACAATTGTGAATAAAGAGGAACTTCTTTTGAATAAATAACCTGATATACATTTTTTTCTTCTAGGACAGTTGCTCCATATTCATATGCTCCTTTTCTTAATCCCCTCATTGAACCTATTCTTCCATCATTCCACTTTCCTACAACAAAATGAAAATCATTTGTTACTTCACAAATTACCTGTTTACATCCAATCCCCATAAATGTGTAAAGAATTTCAACTCCATGAATACCATACCAGAATAATCCAGGATTAGTTGGGTCAAGTGAAGCAGGTGAAAATGCATCACATCCAAAAACATTCCCGACTTGTTTCTTTACATTCTGAATATTATAATCATACCTTAATGATGATGATGAAAAAACAGGACAGTTAAACTTATTTGCATATTTAAAAATTTCTTCTGCATCTTTATAATTTGCTGCCATTGGTTTATCAATAAAAAGTGGCTTTCTTGCCTCTATAACTGGCTTTGCCTCTTTTAAATGTCTTCTTCCATCAACACTTTCAAGAAGTACTGCATCAACCTTATCAAGCAATTCTTCAATTGAATTGACTATTTCAACTCCCCATTTCTCAACTAATTCTTTTTTAAAGCCATCAACTCTTGAATAACTTGCTTCAAGGTCGGGACTGAAAGAAGGATAACCACAAACAACTTTTCCTCCCTTTACATAATAAGGGTCATTTTTATCACTCAAAAGTTTCGTAAAAGCAGTGACATGCGAAGTATCAAAACCAATAATTCCAATTCTAATTTCTTTTTCTTCCATTTTTCTCCTCCATTTTAATAATTTCTTTTATCAATTTATTTATAATTTCTTCTTTTTTATATGTCCCAATTATAATACCCTTTTTAAAAAAAGCAAATTTCCCAACACCTCCTGCTATTCCAATATCTGCCTGTTTTGCTTCTCCTGGGCCATTTACACTGCATCCCATAACTGCAATTTTTAAATTTTTAACAAAGGGATATTTTTTATTCAATCTCAAAATCTCTTTTTCAACTTTTTTTAAAACATCAAAAAGGGCTACCTGAATTCTACCACATGTCGGACAGGAAATAATTTCTGGCTCAAACCTTCTTAACCCCAATGCCTGTAAAATTGATTGAGCAATTTTTATTTCTTTTACAGAACTTTCTGTTAATGAAACACGAATTGTGTCACCAATACCTTCATTTAGAAGAATACCAATACCAAGAATTGATTTACTTTCTGCCATGTACCCTTTACCTGCTTCTGTTATTCCTAAATGTAAGGGATAATTAAATTTTTCTGCCAATTTTCTATAAATTTCTATTGTTTCTTTTACAAACGGGGTTTTTGCAGAAATAATAATATCATTAAAATCATTATCCTGAAAAAATTTTGTGGTTTCTGTTGTCTTTTCAATTACATTTTCTACAAGAGATCTTTTAACTTTAATTGAACCCGAGTTTATTCCTATTCTTATTGGGATATTTTTATTTTTTGCCTGTTTTATAATCTCTTTTAAATCATTTCTCTTCATATTCCCAGGATTTATTCTTATTTTATCAATCCCTTTTTCAATTGAATAAAGAGCAAGTTTCTTATTATAATGAATATCCGCAACAATTGGAACTTTTATTTCTTTTTTTAGAACCTTTATTGAGTCAGTATCCTTTTCATTAAGAATAGATATTCTGATAATCTCTGCTCCCTCATTTTCAAGTTTTTTGCTTTCTTTTAATAAAAAGGAAATATTTGAAGTTGGAACTTTTGTCATCCCCTGAATAATAACTGGACTATCTCCACCAACATAAATATTACCAATTTTTATTTTTCTTGTGTTTTTTCTTATCATTTTTTAATTAGAGAACTGATAACTCTTAAAATATCATTGTATGTAACATATAAAGCAAGAGTTATTAAAAGAATTACTCCTACATACTGGACAATTTCAAGAAATCTTCTTTTTGCTCTAAACCCAGTAATTTTTTCAAAAAAAAGACCAACAAGATGCCCACCATCAAAAAGGGGAATTGGAAAAAGATTTATAATTCCCAGGTTTATACTTATAAAAGCAATAAAATAAATATATTTTGAAATTCCATAGTGAACAATTTCTGCTGACCATTGTGCTATACCAACTGGTCCTGATAAAAGCTTCGTTGAAACTTCTTTTTTAATTAACATCTTAAAAGCAAGAAAAACACTATAAGACATTTTATAAAATTCTTTTCCTGCTCTTATCACTGCCTGCTGAAAAGGATATTTTTCTTCTATTTCTTTTGGTAATATCCCTATAACATATACTTTTTCTTTTTCTCCAGTAAGCGTATCTTCTGTGTAAGATACTGGTTTAATTTTAAATTGTAATATTTTGTTGTCTCTTTTTACTTTTAATTCAATTTCTTTTTCCGGGTTTTTTTTTGCTTCTTTTTTTATAACTGTTAAAACATCAAACCATTCCTTACATTTTTTCCCATTAATTTCAACTATTTCATCTCCAACTTTCAGTCCCACTTTTTCTGCTGGCATATTTTCAACAAATCCACCTATTTTAGTTCCATCATAACCAGGTAAGCCAAGCATAAAAGATGGTATAAGAAGTAAAAAACCAAGAATTAAATTATTTAAAGAACCTCCCACTAAAATTCTACTTCTTACTCCTGGTGGTTTTCCCATGTATTCCCATTTTTCAAATTCTCCTTTATCTAAATATTCTTCTCCTGCCATTTTAACATATCCACCAAAGGGAATCAGGCATATCTGATAAAGGGTCTCTCCCCTTTTCCATGAGAAAAGTTTTGGACCAAAACCAAGTGAAAATGTTTCAATTTTTACTCCTGCACTTTTTGCAAATAAGAAATGTCCACCTTCGTGAACAAAAATTATAACTGAAAATAAAAAAATGACTGCTATTATTGAGATAATCATTTTAGATATTTCCCATTTAGATATAATTTAAAAGTTTATTTTCTCACCATATTTGCCAATTAAAGGAAGACAATCTGTTTTTCCCTGTAAAGAATTAACAATCCCTATTATCATAAGAACAAAAACAAACATATAAACAAGATAAGAAAGGAAATAAAAAATTGTCCTTAAAAATGGGATAAACATAAAAATAAAGTGAATAAACCACCAGCCAATAGAAATTATCAAAAGAATAAGTCCCTGTTTTATATGAAATTTTGTGTAAGGATTATCTTTTTGAATAAGAACTGGAATTAAAATAAGTATCCCTAAATATGAAAGCCATGCAATTGACTTACCTTCTTGAATATTTTGTTGTTCCATTTTCCTCCTTTTGGAAAATTTTACTTTTTCTTTAATATCCTGTCAAATTTATTAAAATATACCTTAGGGAAAAATTACGAGATTTTAATAAATATATGTAAAATTCTGTCATTTTAAACTTGTTTTTTTATTTACATAAATTGAGGAAAAATTTGTTAACATTTCTTATTTAATAATGTGGTATAATAAACTCTGCGATATTTAAAATGGAAAAAGAAATATATATAATTGGAGCAGGACCAGCAGGTATTACAGCAGGAATTTATGCTTTAAGAAGCAAAATAAAAACAACAATAATAGAAAAATTTTCTCCTGGTGGAAATATGTTAATTACAGAGACAATAGAGAACTATCCTGGTTTTCCAGATGGTATAAATGGACTTGAACTCGCAGAAAGGATGAAAAAACAATTTTTAAATTTAGGAGGAGAAATAATTACAAAAGAAGTAGTTGATATTGACTTTAAAAAAGACAGAAAAACAATTTTTCTTTCAGATGGTAAATTTATTGATACAGATGTATTTATAATTGCAACAGGGAGTTCAAGAAAAAAATTAGGGGTAAAAGGAGAAGATGTTTTTATAGGTAAGGGTGTTTCCTATTGTGCTGTATGTGATGGATTTTTCTTTAAAAACAAAAATATCGCTGTTATTGGTGGAGGGGATTCTGCCTTAAAAGAAGCAATTTATCTTACAAGATTTGTTAATAGGTGTTATTTAGTTCACAGAAGAGAACAGTTCAGAGGTTCAAAATATCTTCAAGAACTGATTGAAAATAATGAAAAAATTTCCCCAATTGTTCCTTTTGTTGTTGAAGAAATTATAGGTAAAGAAAAAGTTGAATATCTCTTATTAAGAAATACAAAAACAGATGAAAAAATGGAATTAAAAGTTGATGGTATTTTTATTTCAGTTGGGCAGAAACCAAATGTTGAATTTTTAAAAGGAAAACTTAAATCAAATCCATCTGGATATTTAATAGTAAATGAAAAAATGGAGACATCTACAAAAGGTGTTTTTGCCTGTGGTGATGTTATAAAGAAGGATTTATATCAAATAATAACTGCCTGTGGAGAAGGAGCAATCGCTGCCTTTTTTGCTGAAAAATATCTTGATTCTCTTGATTAAATATCTAAAAAGTTTTTTATTAGTTTTTTCCCTTCTTCTGTTAAAATTGATTCAGGATGAAATTGCACTCCATAAATTTTATAATTTTTATGCCTTATTCCCATAATTTCTTCATCTTCACTCCATGCATCAATTTCTAAAACAGAAGGAATTGACTTTTTTTCTATTATAAGTGAATGGTATCTTGTTGCTTGAAATGGATTTTTCAAATTTTTATAAATGTTTTTGCCTTTATGATATATCTGTGATGTTTTTCCATGCATCAATTTTTGTGCTCCAATAATTTTCCCACCAAAGACATACCCAATACATTGGTGTCCTAAACAAACGCCTAAAATTGGAATTTGTCCGGCAAATTTTTCAATTATTTCACAGGAAACTCCTGCATTTTCAGGTCTGCCCGGTCCAGGAGATATAATTATTCTTGAAGGTGCAATTTTCTTTATTTCTTCTATTTTTATTTTATCATTTCTATAAACAACTATCTTTTCGCCTAATTCTCCAATATATTGATAAAGATTGTACACAAATGAATCATAATTATCTATTAAAAGAACCATTATATTTCCCCTGAAATCTCATACGCCTCCATTGGACCTTTACTTTTATTTATTGTTTCATAATATTCTCTTGTAGGTATTGAATCAGCAACAATTCCTGCACCTGCTTGAATATATGCTTTTTCTTTTGAAATAACAATAGTTCTTATTGTAATACAAAAATCCATATTTTTCTGAAAACTAAAATATCCAACTGCTCCTGCATAAGGTCCTCTTCTTGTTGGCTCAATTTCTTCTATTATCTCCATTGCCCTTATTTTAGGTGCCCCTGTTACTGTTCCAGCAGGAAAAGTTGATATTAAAAGGTCTATCGGACTCTTACCTTTTTTTATAATTCCTTCAATATTTGAAACAAGATGCATAACATGAGAATATTTTTCTATTTTCATAAAGTCAGTAACTTTAACACTACCTGGAATACAGACCTTTCCAAGGTCATTTCTTCCTAAATCAACAAGCATTATATGTTCTGCCTTTTCTTTTTCATCATTTATTAGTTGATTTTCAAGTTTTTTATCTTCTTTTTCATCTTTACCCCTTTTTCTTGTTCCTGCAATTGGTCTTAAAATTGCTTTTGTTCCTTCCTGTCTTACAAGAATTTCCGGAGAAGAACCAATTAAATTTGTATCCTCCATCTGTAAAAAGAACATATATGTAGAAGGATTAATCATCCTTAAACTTCTATAAATATTTAATGGTTGTGTATCCAATTTTTTTTCCCACCTTTGAGAAGGAACACATTGAATTATATCTCCATTTTTTATATATTTTTTTATTTTTTTTACACTTTCTAAAAATTGCTTCTGTGAAAAATTGCTTTTAAATTCTTTTGTTATTTGCTTTTTCTTTAATGGTTCAACCATATAAAGTGGCTTTTCTAATTTTACTTTCATCTTTTCTAATTTTTCAATTCCCTCATCATATAAACTTTTTAATGATTTATTTTCTTTTTCAATTGATAAATTTGTAATAAGTAAAATTCTTCTTTTGAAATGGTCAAAAACTATGATATCTTTTGAAAGGATAAATATGAAATCAGGAACTTTCAGGTCATCATAAGAAAGTGAGGGCAATTTTTCTATTGTTCTTATAAAGTCATAAGAAATAAAACCAATAAAACCACCTGTAAAAGGAGGAAGTTGTGGTAAAATTGGTGTTTTAAATTTTTTAAGATATTCATCAATTATTTTAAGTGGTTGGTTGTTATATAATTTTTTGCTTTCTCCGGTTGTATTGTCATAAATTTCAATCTCATTATTTTTCCCTTTTATAATTAATTCTGGACCCGTCCCTATAAATGAATACCTTCCTGTCCTTTCTTCCTGTTCAGCACTTTCAAGAAGAAAATTATAAACACCACTTTTTATTTTCATAAATGCAGAGACAGGTGTTTCAATATCACCAATTATTTCTCTACAAATAGGAATTATATTATATTTTTTGCTTAGATATGAAAAAACATTGTAATCAGGATATATTTTCATTTTATATAAGGTCCGCCCTCTTTTTTAGGACGGACCTCCAGCAAGAAAATTATTCCTCAATAATTATTGCTTCAACTGGACAACTCTCTGCTGCTTCTTTAACTTTTTCTTCTAAATCAGATGAAATTTCTTTTATTTTTACATTTGAAACATCGTCTTCCATCTCAAAAATCTCTGGACAAATATCCACACAAAGACCACAACCAGTGCATAAACTTTCATCAATTTTTACTCTCACTTTTGCCTCCTTTTTTTGCAAAATTATAATAATATTGTTTTAATTTGTCAACAAAAAAGATAAAATATGTTAAAATAAAATTCAATTTTTGACAAGGAGGTATTATGAGCAAAGTAGTTATTATTTATTCTTCTAAAACAGGTAATACAAAAAAAATGGCAGAAAGTATTTATGATGGAGTAAAAGAAATAATACAAAATGTTGAATTAAAATCAATAACAGATATAAAAGTTGATGACCTGCTTACTGCTGATGGAATAATTGTTGGTTCTCCTACATATTTTGGGCTTGTGTGTTCAGAAATAAAAAAGTTCTTTGATGAAAGTGTAGTGCATTTTGGAAAACTTGAAGGTAAAGTTGGCGGTGCTTTTGCCTCTTCTGCAAATATTGCTGGTGGAAATGAAACAACAATTTTAGGACTTTTGCAAATGATGTTAGTTCACGGAATGGTTATTCAAGGAAATATTTCATCAGGTCATTATGGACCTGTATCAGTTGGTTTTCCAGATAAAAATGTTTTAAATGAATGCAGGGCTTATGGGAAAAAGATAGGAAAGTTAGTAAAGAAATTATTTGATAAATAATTTACATAAAGGAAAAAAAATGGATTATTCAAAAACAGTTTACTTACCAAGGACTGATTTCCCAATGAAAGCAAATTTAAGTGAAAGAGAACCACATTTTTTAAAAATATGGGAAGAAAAGGAAATTTACAAAAAAATAATTAAAAAAAATGAAAATGGAGAAAAATATATTCTTCATGATGGTCCTCCTTATGCAAATGGACATATTCATTTAGGGACTGCTTTAAATAAAATCTTGAAGGATATAGTAATAAAATATAAATCATTAAAAGGATATTATTCTCCATATAAACCTGGCTGGGATTGTCATGGTATGCCTATTGAACATCAAATTTTTACACAATTAAAATTAAAGAAAAATCAAGTAGATAAAATTGATTTTAGAAAAAAAGCAGGTGTTTTTGCAAAACAATTTGTAAATATCCAGAGAGAAGAATTTAAGCGACTTGGAGTTCTTGGTGAATGGGAAGAACCATATTTAACACTTGATAAGGAGTATGAAGGAGATATTATAAAAACATTTGGACAACTATCTCTTTCTGGTTATATTTATCAAACATATAAACCAATTTTCTGGTGTATAAATTGTGAAACAGCATTAGCAGAAGCAGAAATTGAATATTATGATATAAAATCACCTTCAATATATGTGAAGTTTAAGGTTATTCAGGATAATAAAAATAATTTCAGAGATAATACATATTTTCTTATCTGGACAACCACTCCATGGACTTTACCTTCAAATACAGGTATTGCTCTTTCACCTACACTTAATTATGCTATTGTCCAAACAGAAAAAGAGGACTTAATTATAGGAGAAAAGTTTGTTTCCCAATTACTTGAGAAAAAAGGCATTAAAGGGAATATTAAAAAAGTTGTTAAAGGGACTGATTTAGAAGGAGTTTTATATGAAGGACCTATTATAAAAAGAAAATCAAAAGTAATAATGGCTTCCTTTGTTTCAGACCAGGAAGGAACTGGCTGTGTTCATATTGCACCCGGGCATGGAGAAGAGGACTATAATGCAGGGATTAAAAATGGACTTGAAATTTTATCTCCTGTTGATGAAAAAGGAACTTTTACAGATGAGGTAAAGGAATTTGCTGGTAAAGTTGTTTTTGATGCAGATAAATTAATAATAGCAAAACTCCAGAAAGAAGGAAATTTATTTTTAGAAGAAGAGATTGTTCATTCTTATCCTCATTGCTGGAGATGTAAAAAGCCAGTAATTTATAGAAGCACAAAACAGTGGTTCCTTAAAGTGGACCACAAAAATTTAAGGGAATTGTTAAAAAAAGAAATTGAAAAAGTAAATTGGTTTCCTCCAGAAGGGAAAAACAGAATATATTCAATGGTTGAATTAAGGCCTGATTGGTGTTTATCAAGACAACGAATATGGGGAGTTCCAATTCCAGTTTTTTATTGTAAAAATTGTAAAAAACCAATTATCACAGAAGAGACAATAAAAGAAATTGAACAACAAATAAGAGAAAATGGTTCAGATATATGGTTTGAAAAAGAAGAAAAACAACTCTTACCGGAAAATTTCCTCTGTCCTTATTGTGGAGGTAATGAGTTTGAGAAAGAAAAAGATATTCTTGATGTATGGTTTGATTCAGGAGTAAGTAATATATCTGTCTTGAAAGAAAAATATGGACTTAAATGGCCAGCAGACCTTTATTTAGAAGGCAGTGACCAACATAGAGGATGGTTTCAGACATCTTTAATTGTCTCCTGTGGAACAAAAGGGAAAGCACCTTATAAAGATGTTGTTACACATGGATTTGTTGTTGATGCAGAAGGCAAAAAAATGAGTAAATCAATTGGAAATGTTATAACACCAGACCAGATAATTAAAAAATATGGTGCTGAAATATTAAGATTATGGGCAGTTAGTGAGAACTATCAAAAAGATATTAGAATATCAGAAGAAATTATAAAAAATCTTTCAAAAACATATAGAAATATAAGAAATACAATAAGATTTTTACTTGGTAATTTATATGATTTTGAAATTGAAGAGAAAATTGAGTATGACAATCTTTTTGAAGTTGATAGATGGGCAATCAACAAACTTAAAGAAGTTGTCAGAAAAGTTGATAATTATTACAATTCATTTAATTTCAATAAGGGATTTGAAGAAATAAATAACTTCTGTAATATCTCTCTTTCTTCTTTTTATCTTGACTATCTTAAAGACCGACTTTACACTTATGGTAAAAATTCAAAAGAGAGAAAAACAGCACAACAGGTTCTTTTAGAAATTCTCTCATCTCTTCTTATGATTATATCACCTGTTCTTTCATTTACATCAGAAGAAGCATATCAATTTTTAAAATGGAAAGACAAAGAGAGTATTTTCCTTAACACCTGGCCAGATTTAGGGGAACCGGATAAAAAATTGCTTGATAGATGGGAACAATTTTTTCAGGTAAGGAAAGATATTTTGAAAAAAATAGAAGAAAAAAGAGAAGAAAAATTGATAGGTAGCAGTTTAGAAGTTAAAGTTACAATAAAAACTGAAAAAGAACAAATTGAGTTTTTAAAAAGTTTCCAGAATATAGAAAAACTTTTAATGGTTTCTCAAGTTAATTTTATAGAAGGGAAAGAAGAAATAATTGTTGAAAAGACAGATTATAAAAAATGTCAGAGATGCTGGGGATATTTTCCAGAAGTAGGGAGAAATACTGAATTTCCTGACTTATGTGATAAGTGTATAAAAGTAATAAAAGAGAATGTTAACAGATTAGAAAGTAGTGAGTAGAGAGTATAAACTTAAAATTTAAAGTGCTAAATTTAAAACTACAACTTAAAATTTAAAACGAAACAATTTTAAATTTTTTTCTATTGTCAGTTTTGAATTTTACATTTTCGTTTTGCACTTTTCGTTTTACATTTTACACTTTTAATCCGCTACAATACCAGTGGACGCTGAAATACTCGCTTTGTGCATATGTGCATAAATTATAAACAGCACTCTGGGAAGTTTAAAAAATGAAATACTTAATTGATGGTTATAATGTTATTAAAAGTTCATATTTAGGGAAAGAAGGGGACTTAAAGGGGAAATTGTCACTTTATCAAATCCTTGATAATTATAAAGCAAACCATCTATCTGTAATTTTTTCTGTTGTATTGGATGGTTTTAATACATCTGATTTCCCTTTTTTAAGAGATAAAAGAATAAAAACATTCTTTTCTGGTGAGATAACAGCAGATGAATATATTAAAAAAATACTTGAAAAAGGAAAAAGAAATGAAGAAATAACAGTTGTTTCAGATGATAAACAGGTTCAAATATCATCTAAACTTTTTGGATGTAATGTTATGTCAGTTGATACATTTCTGAATACTGTAAATCCAAAAGGAAATAATAAGCCAAAAGGTCCAATAGAAAAAAAAATAAGTTATAGTAAAAAAAAGAAAATAGAGGAGGAATTAAAAAACTATTATGAACTACGAAAAAATACTTAATTTGAAAAAATTGGAAAATGAATTTAGGGATTTTTTTGAACAACAGGATAATGTGAGAGAAGAAACTTTGAAACTGGTAAGAGAAATAGGAAGAAGTGCATTTAAATCAGTTAAAGAAATCCATCAGGGAAAAATAAAAGAGGCAGAAGAAGAAATAGAAAATGGACTTAAAATCCTTAAAAAAGCAAAAAAATTATTATCTAATTTCCCAGAAATATATTATGCTGGTTTTCTTCACTCTGCTGAAAAAGAAATAATAGAAGCACTTATAACTTTATATCTCATAAGAGACAAAAAAATTCCTGAATTTAACAAAGATGATTTTGATGTAAAAAGTTTTTTACATGGTTTATGCGAAAGTACAGGAGAAATAAGAAGATATATACTTGATAAAATAAGAAGTGGAGAAATTGAAGAAATTGAATTATATCTTGAAATAATTGATGAAATTTATTATTTTGTTTTGGAATTTCAATATACAGATGCTTTAACAAGAGGATTAAGAAGACAGATTGATTATATGAGAGGAATTGTTGAGAGAACGAGAGCAGATGTAACTTCTGCTATAATTTCTTTTCGCAAAGATGAAAAGAAATAAGTTAAAAAAGAAAGCGGACTTTTTAGAATAAAGTCCGCTTTCTTCATTTCAATTTTACTTTACTGCTTCTTTCAATTCACTTCCTGGTCTGAAAACAGGAACTTTCTTGGCTGGAATTTTAATTGTTGCACCTGTTTGAGGATTTCTTCCTGTTCTTGCTTTTCTTTTTGCTACTTTAAATGTCCCAAATCCCACCAATGTAACAACATCTCCTTTCTTCAACGCCTTTTTAATTGCTTCTATAACAGCATCAACGGCTGCAACTGCTTCTTTTTTTGAGCAAACAACTTTTGCGACTTCATCTACCAATTGTCCTTTATTCATTTTTTCTCACCTCCTTTCTGTTTTTTATATATTTATAAACTATTTTAAAAATTTGTCAAGAGGAATTTCAAATATGATAAAGGATTTAAAATTATTTGTCAAAAATTTTCTTTACTATCAAGGAATTCCGACTTTTAAAATTTGCAATTTCCCGAACAGAATAATTTTCCTAATGGGAGAAAGAGGCCTGGGCCGGATTTGAACCGGCGAATAGCGATTTTGCAGACCGCTGCCTTGCCACTTGGCTACCAGGCCTATTATATTTCTGGAAATATAACTTCTCATAAAATATTTTTACACTTCTATATAATTATGATATAAAATTACTTTCAGGATGTAAAGAACAATTTTAAAATTATTGGAGAAAAAATGTATAAGGTTTTAGCAAGAAAATATAGACCTCTTAATTTTGATGAATTTGTTGGACAGGAAAATATAGTAGAAACATTAAAAAAAGCAATTGAAAAAAATAAAACTGCATATGCTTACCTTTTTGCTGGACCAAGAGGAAGTGGAAAAACATCAATGGCAAGGGTTTTCGCAAAAGCATTAAATTGCCAAAATGGTCCAACTATAAATCCATGCAATAAGTGCGAAATTTGTAATGAAATTTCATTAGGAACAAGTTTAGATGTAATTGAGATAGATGGTGCTTCAAATAGGGGGATAGATGAAATAAGAACATTAAGAGAGAATGTAAATTTAAGACCATCAAAAGCAAGATATAAAATTTATGTAATTGATGAAGTTCATATGTTAACAACAGAAGCATTTAATGCACTTTTAAAAACGCTTGAAGAACCACCTGAATATGTAAAATTTATATTTGCAACAACTGCTCCTGAAAAAATACCGCCAACAATTATTTCAAGATGTCAGAGATTTGATTTTAAACCACTTACATTGAAAGAAATAGAAAATAAGGTTTTAGAAATTAGCAAAAAAGAAAATTTCACAATAGAAAAAAAAGCCATAGAAGAAATTTCTGAATTTGCTAATGGCTCTTTAAGAGATGTTTTAAGTATAATAGACCAGTTGATTGTTTTTTCAGAAAACAACATTAAAATTGAAGATGTAAGAAAACTTTTAGGGATAGTTGATGAAAAAGGGATAGATGAAATTTTGAAACTTTTAGTTGAAAAAAAAGTTAAAGATGCTATTGTATTTCTACATAATTTAATTTCACTGGGTAAAGACCCATCTCTTATAATGGAAGGTATTATTAAACGATTTAGAGATATTCTTTTTTACAAAATTGAAGGTGGAGAAAAAAAAGAAATTTTTTCTTCTTTTGATAATATAACAACTGATGAATTATTACAGGCAAGTTCAATTGTTATTGAATTTAAAGAAAAATTAAGAAGAGAAACACAACCGATACTATTATCAGAAATTCTTCTTTTTAAACTTTCTTCTATTCTTGGAAAAGAAATTAAAAATAATGAAAACCAACAGGTAGATATTTTTGAAATAACAAAGAAAGAAAAAAATATAAAAGAAGAAACAAAAGAGGAAATAAAAAAAGATACAAAAGAGATGATAATAGAGAAGGAAAGCAGAGAAAACTTAATAGATGACATAATTGGAAATTGGGATATAATTTTAAAAGAAATAAAGAACAAAAGCAGAATATTGGAAGCAGCGATAAGAGAAGGAAAAGTTGAAAAATTTGAAAATGATACTGTTTTTATCTCTTATGAAAAAAAGTTTAATTTTCACAAAAAAAGGGCTGATGAAAATAAAAAAGAAATTGAAAAAATAATAAGTAAATTAACAGGGAAAAACATAAAGATTGAGACATTGTTGAAAAATGATACAAAAAAAAATATAATTGAAGATGAAGATGTAAAAAAAATCCTTGAAGAATTCAATGGACAAATAATTGAAAAGGAGGAATAAAAAATGTTTGATAACTTAAAACAATTAGCACAATTAAAACAACAGGCAAATAAAATTGAACAACTTATGAGGTCTAAAATATTTGAATCATCATCTCCAAATGATGAAGTTAAAATAAAAGTTAATGGAAAGATGGAACTTATATCTATTGAAATAAAAGAAGATATTTTAAAAAAGGAAAATAAAGCATATATTGAAAAAATTATTAAAAAAACATTTTCTCAATGTCAGAAAGAAGTTGAAAAATGGATGGCAACAGAAGTCGGGTCTCAATTAGGTTCTTTTAAATTACCTTTTTAATAATACAAGAAAAAATGGTTAAAATTGAAAATGGACTTATAAGTTTTTGTTTAAATGAGATTTTGTTTAAGGAATGTTTGATGTCTCTTGATGTTGATGATGGTATCCTTAAAAGTGTATCTTCAGAAATTTCAATTAAGGATAAATCTAATTTTATTTTGCATTGTAAGTTTCCAGAAAAAAATATTGAGTGGGAGATATTTTTTAAGGAAAGTAATGGAGAACAGGTTATTGAATCAAAAATAATGAATTATGGTAAGAGAGCAGTTAAACTTGGTAAAGTATTTTTATTGGATACTAAAATTGAAGGATTTAGGAATGAACAAGATGAAGTTGCTGTTTTTCCATTACAAATATATGGGCAGAAAGTTTATAGAATAGATGACCCCGAAATGCCTGAAAATAGTCAAGTAATAGTTCAATTCTGCAATAATACAAAGAATTTATCTCTCCAAGGTGCTTTTCTGACTTTCCAAAGGTGCAATACCAAACTTGTAGTTAAAAGGTCAGTCCATGGTCTTGATGGATTGCAAGCATATTGTGATTTTGCAGGATGGGAACTGGCACCGGGTAAATCAACATCCACAGAGATATTTCGTATAATAGTTGGTGATAATCCTTATACACAACTTGAAAACTGGGCAGATAAAGTAAAAGATATAATAAAACCGGACATCTGGGAAAATACTCCATTAGGATTTAATGGTTGTGCCTGGGCTATATTTGATGGGAAAGATAATTATGCAAAAGTTGTTTCTGAAAATCTTAATGCTATAAATAAACGCCTTGCTGGATTTGGATTTAAATATTTATGGACAAGTATGCATAATTTTGAAGGCGGTCTACCTGGTAACTGGCTTAAATGGAATTATAAGCATATTCCTTGTGGTAGGAAAAAATTTATAAAGATGGTCCGTAGTAAAGGATTTTTGCCTGGTTTCTGGATAGCACCATTTTATCTCTGTAGTTCCCTTACGGATTTATTGAAAGAGTTGGAAGATGCTATTTTACAAAATCTTGAAGGTGAAAAAATGATAGTTTGTGAAGAATGGAGGCACGGAGATGCAGGTAAATTACCTAAGAAAGAGCGTCCTTGTATTTACGCTCTTGACCCATCTCATCCAAAAACAATAAAATTTCTTAAAAATGTTTTTAAAACATATAGAAAATGGGGAATAAGGTATTATATGGTGGATTTTCTTGAAGCGGGAGCAGGCAATATTCATCGTTTTCCTTATAAAAAACATTTTAATAAAAAACTCGTAGCAGGTCCAGAGGTATATACAAATGCTCTTAAAATATTAAAAAAAACTGCTGGGAAAGACACATATTTGTTAAGTTCTACAGGTCCTCAACTTCACAATGCAGGAATACTTGATGGAGTTCGTGTTGGTAATGATTTTGGAGAAGGAAGGGATATTAATAAAGAGTCCTTTTTTTATCCTGCTTCCTATGTAATTAACAAATGTGATTTCTGGACAGGACCTAAAGAAGCATTGCTTTCACAGGCAGCCAATTATTTCACACACCGGAAATTTTACATTGCTGACTCTTCAAATCTTCTTACAGTAGATAAACCTATCCCACTTACTCACGCACAAATACATGCTACTATTCACGCATTCAGTGGTGGACCAACAATATTAGGTGATGATATTCGTAATATTAGTGAAGAAAGATTAAACATTATTAAAAAAACATTACCAAGAAGTAAAGAAATTGGTTTTCCTGTAGACCTTTTTACATCTGTTTCACCTGATTATCCAAAATTATTTTTACGCTCTATTGTTAAACCATGGGGTGAATATAAAGTTCTTGCAATATACAATTTTGACCCGGTTCCTAAAAATATAAAAGTGCCTTTTGAAACTCTTGGAATGGAAAAAGGACAAAGTTATTTAGTGTGGGATTTCTGGAATGAAAAGTTTGAAGGCAAGAGAATAGATAATATTGATATAAATGTCCGACAAGAAAGTGTTACAGTTTTGAGATTTGTAAAAGATAAAGAACAACCAGTAATACTTGGAACAGATATGCATATTATGATGGGGGAAATGGAAATTAAGGATTTTGAATATAATTCTAAAAAAATGGAATGCTGTTTTACAGTTGAAAGACCTAAAGGGGAAAGTGGAACAGTATTTATTTATGCTCCTGAAAACATTTATGTTAAAAAGACGGATGGTTTGCATATATCAAAAGATGGTAATTATAATACCCTTGTTATAGCAGTGCCATTGAAATTTAAAAAGAAGGTAGTTAAGAAAATCATAAATTTTGGACAAATGGAAAAAGATTGCAATTGTTGAAAAGTTTGTGCCTAAATATAACCAATGAAATACTATCCTGAAATTGTTGAAAAACTTATTGAAAATTTTTCAAAATTACCTGGTATAGGACCTAAAAGTGCAGAAAGAATTGCGAATTTTTTAATTACAGGTGATAATGAATTCATTGATAATTTTGTAGAAAACCTTGCCAACCTGAAAAAGAAAATAAAAATATGTCAGAATTGTTTTAATCTTTCTGAAGATAATATATGTAATGTCTGTAAAGATACAACAAGAGAAAATATAATATGTGTTGTAGAAAATATTAAAGACCTGGTAATTTTTGAAAAGGCATCTTTCAAAGGGAAATACCATGTTTTATGGGGAAGAATTTCCTTTCTTGATAAAACAGACCCTGATGACTTAAGAATTCCGCAACTTATTGAAAGAGTTCAAAAAGAAAAGACAAAAGAAGTCATAATTGCAACGAGTACAACAAAAGAAGGAGAAGATACTGCCGCTTATATATCTGAAATCCTCAAGAAATTGAATATCCCGCATTCAAGAATTGGTTATGGCCTACCTGTTGGGGCAGAAATTGAATATGTTGACCTTCAAACAATAAAAAAATCTATTGAAGGAAGAAGAGGACTATAATGTTTTGTTTAATTTACAAATTTTGTTGTTTTTTAGGTATTCATTTGCCTTTAAAAGTTGCTTATTTCATTGCTGAACAAATCGCAAGATTAAGATATATTTTTTTTCCCTCTTTAAGAAAAACTGTCAGAAATAATATAAAAAAAACACTTGCATATAGAAAAAAAAAGTTTGGAATTGATTATAAAAGTTATGATGTTATAAAAATAACCAAAAAAGCATATTTGAATTTTGCTAAATATATGACTGATTTTTTTAATATACCAAAATGGGATATAGAAGTTGTTAAAAATAAGGTTTTTTTAGAAAATTTCAATCTACTTGATAAATGTCTTGAAAAAGGTAAAGGAGTTATTGCTTTAACTGCTCATATTGGAAACTGGGAACTTGCTGGTATTGTTGCTTCAATTCTTGGATATAAAGTCAGTGCTATTGCTATTCCTTATCTATCCCCTTCTGTAACAAAAATTTATGTTGAAAGAAGAAAAGATAAAGGAGTGGATGTAATACTTACAGGAAGTAATCCAAAACATATAATAAAAGCATTAAGAGAAAACAGGGTTCTTGCAATACTTGGGGATAGACCATTTACGGAAAAGGGAATATATGTGAAATTCATGGGAGAAAATGTATTATTCCCGAGAGGTCCTGCAACTTTATTTATTAAAACAAAAGCCGAATACATTGCAGGTTTTTTAATTATGGAAGGGAAAAATTATAGAATGTTTTTCAGGGAAATAGAAAAGCCACCTTCAAATTTGACAGAAGAAGAGAAAATTAAATTTTTAACTCAAAAAGGGGCAAATATAATTGAAGAACTTATTCTTGCCTACCCATCTCAATGGTTAAACTTTTCAAATGTCTGGGATAATTCCGCCTAACTATTGACACTCAAAAAACACAAAGGTATAACAAGGAAAAATGTGGAGGTTACCAGTTTAATGAAAGGATATATCTCACAAGAAGAGATTGTGAGGGTAAGTGAAAAAGTTGATATTGTTGAAATTATTTCAAGATATGTAAATCTTAAAAAAAGTGGTAAGAATTATAGAGGTATTTGTCCATTCCATACAGAAAAAACCCCATCTTTTTTTGTAAATCCTGAAAAACAAATTTTCCATTGTTTTGGATGTGGAATAGGTGGTGATGTTTTTAAGTTTATAATGAATATTGAAAATATTTCTTTCCCGGAATCTGTTGTCAAAATTGCAAAAGAAGTTGGTATAGAAATAAATTTTCAAACAAAACAAATTTCAAATAAAGATAAACAGGAAATAGTAAAAGCAAATGAGTTTGCTTTAAAAATTTATTCTGAGGTACTTTTTTCTTCCCAGGGAAAACAGGCATCTGAATATCTGTACAATAGAAATTTTGATGATATAGCAATAAAAAATTTTTCTCTTGGTTATGCTCCTTATGATAGAAATTTTCTCTTAAAAAAAATAAATGAACATTCTCTGGCAAAAGATGTTTTCATAAAAAGTGGTCTTATTTCAGAGAATGGAGAAAAAGATGTATTCACCAATAGAATAATATTTCCTATAATAAACACCAATAATGATATAGTTGGTTTTGGTGGTAGAACAATAGAAGAAAATGGTCTGCCAAAATATTTAAATACAAAAGAAAATATAATTTTTAATAAAAGCAGAACTCTCTATGGAATAAACTGGGCAAAAGAAACAATAAAAGAGAATAACTATGCAATTATCGTTGAAGGATATTTTGATGTTCTAAAACTATTGAGTAATAACATAAAAAATGTTGTTGCACCTATGGGAACATCTTTAACAGAAGGACACTTAAATATATTAAAAAGGTTCACTGATAAAATTTTACTTGTTTTTGATTCTGATACTGCTGGAATAAATGCATCTATTAGAGGACTTGAAAATATTCTGAAAAGCGGATTTGAAGTAAAGTTATGCCCTCTTCCAACTGGTTTTGACCCTGATAAATTTATAGATGAATTTGGTACAAGTTCATTTATAAAATTGTTAAATAACTCTCAAAACTTTATTGATTTTATGATTAACAATGAAAGTAAAAATTTTGATATAAATTCTCCAAGAGGAAAGTCCATCATTATAAAAGAAATAAGCAAATTATTATCTGTTATACCTGATGAAATTGAAAGAGAAGAATATATAAAATATCTATCATCAAAAACATCTATCCCGAAAGAAACAATTCAAAAATATGTAGAAGAAAAAACCTCATCAAAAGAAGAAATAAAGCCAGTGCAAAAAGAAACTCTTAAAACAAATGCAGAAATTTACCTTCTTGATATTATCTTAAACGACCAGAAATATTTAGAACAAATAATTGAGAAAAAAGAGAAATTGACAAAAAAAATAAAAAAAGTTGTTGAGGCAGTTGAAACATTGATA
>Ga0116192_1000319_pt1 | contig 37745 bp, 35 predicted proteins | sample AD_UKC113_MetaG_FD_89876 | JGI IMG/M metagenome (GOLD analysis project Ga0116192, IMG submission 89876) | Active sludge microbial communities of municipal wastewater-treating anaerobic digesters from Hong Kong - AD_UKC113_MetaG | ecosystem: Engineered > Bioreactor > Anaerobic > Digestate...
GCGAGCTGTTCGGCCATGAAAAGGGAGCCTTCACCGGAGCCATCAAGGAAAGAAGGGGCCGGTTCGAACTGGCCCACCAGGGAACGGCCTTCCTGGACGAAATCGGAGAAATGAGCCAGAAGCTCCAGGTGAAGCTCCTGAGATTTCTCCAGGAAAAGAAATTCGAAAGGATCGGCGGGACCCGCACCATCCAGGTGGATGTGGGGATCATTGCCGCAACCAATAAGGATTTGGAAAAGGCCGTGGCCTGTGGTGAGTTTCGGGAGGATCTCTACTATCGCCTGAACGTGATCCCCATTCGAGTCCCTCCCCTGAGGGAGCGGGACGGGGACGTGCCTCTCCTGGTTCACCACTTCCTCAGGCGCCACTGCCGGGAAAAGGAAATCCCCCTCAAAAAGCTCTCGAAGACCGCCGCCGCCGCCCTGGACCAGTACGCCTGGCCCGGCAACGTGCGGGAGCTGGAAAACCTCATCGAAAGGCTCGTCATCCTCACCGATTCGGACGAAATCGGGATCGAGGACCTGCCTCCCCGCATTCGGCAGCAACAGTTCCAAAAACCGGTCTCCCGCCCCTTCCCGGAACTGACCGAAGAGGGAATGGACCTCAAGAAGACCTTGGATGAGCTGGAAGACCGCCTCATCCTGGATGCCCTGAAGATGGCCGGAGGCGTCAAGAACAAGGCCGCCCAGCTGCTGGGGCTCAACCGGACCACCCTCATCGAAAAGATGAAAAAGAAAAAAATCCTCTATCCCGCCTGAAGCCTTCCGCCGTTTCATGGACGCCGCACCGCGAAGGTCCGGTTCCGCGAAGCATGCCCGAGGATGAAAACCGGCGAACCGGCACCCCGGTTCGCCGGCCTTCATAGAATCGACGGGCCGAAAGACGAAACGAGACTCACACCCGGACGGCCGCGGCCCTGACATCCATCCTCCGGCAGACTTCCCGGTACTGGTTGAACACCCTGCCCGCGGAAACCGCCGTTACGATGGCGTGAACGGTCCCCAGCTCTTCTTGGGAAACTCCCTTCTCCTCCGCCATTCCCGTAAGAATCTCCATGCACGGGTAGCAGCCCACCGCCATGGCCGCCCCCAGCTGGATCATGAACGTCGTCTTGGGATCAAGGATTCCGTTGGCGACGATCTCGTCGTGAAACTGCTTGAAGCTCCGTTTCAGGTTCTCGGGCATCATGAGGCTCTCCTTTTTTCCGGGGTTGTAAGCTGCTGTTTGTTGTCATTTCTTTGCCGCTCGATCCGAAACCTTGACAAGGACATGCTATCGGTATAATGGAATAGTAGATGGTAACTATCGCGTCAAACGATTTATTTCGATGCAACCGATCTGTTTTTTGGATCGAACAAGGAGGTGCCGTGGAGATTCGTCAGTTGAGAACCTTCCAGACGGTTGCCAAGTTCCTCAGTTTCAACCGGGCGGCCCAGGAGCTTCATTACGCCCAGTCCAGCATATCGGCCCAGATCCAGGGGCTGGAGGAGGAACTGGGGGTACAGCTCTTTGACCGGCTGGGGCGGAGGGTCCTACTGACGGAAGCCGGCATGCGGCTGCTCCAGTACGCGGAGAAAATCCTGGACCTGGCGGAAGAAACCCCCACAGGAGTGGCCGGAGCGAGGGAGTTGCGAGGTTCTTTGACCGTCAAGGTCCCCGAGACCCTCAGCGTCCATCGACTGCCTCCGGTCATCGCCCGCTTTCGGTCCATGTATCCCAAAGTTCGACTGCGTTTTGTCTCCTGCACCCACGACGGGCTGCAAAAGGACCTACGCAAAGGCATTACCGACCTGGCCTTTCTGCTGGCCGAATCCATCCGGGCTTCGGACCTGGAGGTGGAAGCCCTGGGCATCGAGCCCCTGGTGCTGGTGGCTCACCCCGGTCACCCCCTGGCTGCGCGCAAGGAAATCCGCGCCCGGGACCTTGAGGGGGAGACCATTCCCTTGTCCACGGTGGATTGCAGTTATCGAAAGGGTCTGGAGCTGGTCCTGGGGGAGGAGAAGGTGCGATACGAGGCGGCCCTGGAATACAACAGCGTGGAAGCGGTCAAACGCTGTGTCATGTCGGGGGTGGGGGTCACGGTCCTTCCTGAAATCAGCGTGGCGGAGGAAGTTTCCCGGGGACTGCTCAAGGTGCTGCCTTGGGCCGATGAGGGTCTCGAGGCGGCCGCCCTGATGATTTGGTACAAGGAACGGTGGGTGTCGCCGACCCTGGCGGCCTTCATGGAGGTGACGAGGGAGGTGCTTCGGGAAGCCTACGGATGGGCGCCACGAAGCTTTGACGGGTAGCTGGGGGCAATCACGGACGGACCATGGGGAGGTTCGGGAAATGGAAAGCTACATTCACGGATACACGGAGACGGAAGCCCGACGCCTTTCGGACCAGGCCCACACCCTGGCCGATCTGCTGCATCACGACACGGTGTTTTCCCCGGGGAGCCGCGTCCTGGAAGTCGGGTGCGGCACGGGGGCTCAAACGGTCTTCCTCGCGGGACGGAATCCCGGGGCCCGCATCATCGCCGTGGATATTTCGCCCGATTCCCTGGAACAGGCCAAAGACAGGATCCGCAGGGAAGGGATCACCAATGTCGAGTTTCGGCAAGCGGACGTGTACCGGTTGCCGTTTGGAGGGGAGAGGTTCGATCATATCTTTGTCTGCTTCGTCCTCGAACACCTGGCCAGGCCCTTGGAAGCTCTGGTCCATCTCAAAAAACTGCTGAAACCGGGCGGCTCCCTCACGGCCATCGAAGGAGACCATGGTTCCGCGTATTTTTATCCCGGGAGCGAAGCCGCGCAGCGGGCGATCGAGTGCCAGGTTCGGCTCCAGGCCGGGGCTGGCGGAAACGCGCTTATCGGGCGCGAGCTGTACCCTCTTTTCAGGCGGGCCGGATTCACCGAAGTGAGGGTCTCTCCCCGGATGGTCTATGTGGATGCAAGCAGGCCGGGGCTGGTGGAGGGGTTCACCCGGAGGACTTTTACGGCCATGATCGAAGGAATCCGGGAAAAGGCGGTAGGGGAAGGAATCCTCGATGCCGAAACCTTCGACCGGGGAGTCCGGGACCTCCTTCGCACAACCTGGGAAGACGGCGTTTTCTGTTACACCTTTTTCAAGGCCACGGGCCGGTAGGGGAAGATGGGGTCCTGCCCGGGGATCCGGGTCGTCAAAATGCTGACGGAGCCCCCGGAATGCATTTCATTTGTCCTCGATGCCCGTAACCGGGCTTTGATCCCCCCGAGTTTTCCCCGGTTTGAACGGGGCCTTATCTGAGAATCTCCTCGTTTCCCCACGATGAATCTTCCCGCTGGCGGGGCGTAACACGACGGGGTCGCGGATCCCGGGGCGAGACTGCCTCGGGGGGCCGGGGGTGCCCCGAGCTGCCGTGCCTTGGCACAAGCATTGCTTTTGAAGGTCCGGGAGTACGACCGGGCTCACAATCCTTTCTTACCTTGTGGACGGACACGAAGATGACCGGGACGGAGAAGAAGAACCACTCCTTGAATAGATTCCTGCCTGTTTTGATTGCGGTGGTTCTGTGCGGGTGGGTCGCGGGTGCGGCTCCCCTGGAAGCCGCTTCGGGAACCCGGTTGCAGGGGATTCGATTTGGAAAACACCCGGATCGTCTGCGTGTGGTGCTGGAAGCGGAGGGAGACCGGCCCTCCCGGATCCACCCGATCACGGACGATGGGCTGATGATCGAATTCAAGCAACTGACGGTCAAGGAAGGCCTCGAGAAGAGCCTGGCCAAACCGCCGCCTCCGGTGTCGCAAGTGGTGTTCCAGGAGCGGGAAGGGACGTTCCTGGTCAAGATCCTGTTGTCTTCGGTGGGGACATCGGTGAAGTCGTTTGTGTTGCCCCGGAACCCCGGCTATCGGCTGGCTTTTGATCTCACCGGCGGGACACCTGCTCAAAAGGAGGACAAGGGGACGGAGGCGGCAACCAAGGCCGCCGCCACGGCCGGTTCTCCCGACAAGGCGACCAACCCGCGGAAGGGCCACTTTTCGCCAAAGATCCCCGAGCCTGCTTCCTCCCATCGAACGGCGGTTTCCGTTCCCGAGTTCCCGCCGAACAAGGAGACGAAGGACCCGGCCTTCCGGGAGGCGGACGAGCTCTTCCTATCCTCCCAGGAGAATCTTGCAGAGAAAGCCGAAGGGATCATCGATCTTTACACCCGGGCCATTAAGGCGTCTCCCGCCTCTTCCCACATTCCCCTGGCTCTCTACCGGAGCGGTTTGACCTACCTGGCCATGAAAGACCCGAAGAAAGCCCAGGAATGCTTCAAAAAAGTCATCACGGACTTTCCCGGAGACGCCATGGTGCCCCAGTGCTGGCTCAGCCTGGGCCAGATCCATCAGCAGGGCCAGTCTTACGTGGAATCGGTGCATGCCCTTCGAACGGCGTTGCGCCATCCCATGGAAAAGCAAAAGATGCTGGATGCTCACTATGCCCTGGGAAGGGTCCTGGCCGGCATCGACGCTCACCAGGAAGCGCTGGAGAACCTCACCAAGTGTCTGAGCGAGGACGGGGAGTACTATCTCAAGAGACCGGACATTCTTCGGTCCCTGGGAGAATCCTACTTCGCGGTTCAGGACTATGAGAAGAGCACCCAGTACCTGTTCTGGTATCTGAACCTGGAAAAGGAGCTCCCCGACCGGGATTGGATCCTGGCGAAGATCGCCGAAGGCCTTCTTTACCAGCGCCAATTCGAGCTGGCCAACCAGGTTTATTCCTACATCGAGAAATACCACGCCGGGTCCGAAGGACACACCATCGGCATGATCCGCAAGGCGGAATTCCTGGAGCAGCAAGAGGAGGGGCTGCGTCGGGAAGCCCTTGAAATCTACAAGGACCTGGCCCTGAAATCCCTTTCCCCCTCCCTGTATAAGCTGGTCATGTACAAACTTGCCGCGTCGGAATGGAAGGAGGGCAACTACGAAAGAAGCCTGATCCTGCTCGATGAGACCCTGCGGTTCAAAGCAGGGCCGGGTCCCGAGGAAAAGCTGTTGGCTTTGAGGGCCCAGGTCCTCACGGACTGGGTGAAGAAGGCTCATTCCGAGAAGGATTTCGCCCGGGTGGTGGAATTGGATCGTCAGAACCCCTATACGTTCCTCAATTCCGATTCTCCCGACGTTCTGGCCAGGATTGCCGACAGTTATTGTTCCCTCAGGCTCTACCCCAAGGCCCTCGAGCTGTATGAGCACCTGCTGCAAAGATCCGGGAACAAGAACCAGGAATGGATCTACAAGACGGCCTACGTTTCCTACCTCATGGGAGAGACGGAAAAGAGCCTCCAGATCTTGGGCCGGGTCCAGGCCGAATCCCTGGAATGCAGGAAGCTCGAGCTCCAGGGGCGGATCTTCTTCGCCCGAAAGCAATACCGGGAAGCCAACCAGACCCTGGGAAAAATCCTTCAGAATGAAAAGGTCTGCGGTCCCATGGACCCCGAGGTGGGGATCCTGTATGCCGAAAGCCTAATGCGGCTGGAAAAGTACGGAGACGCCCTGAGTTGGCTTCCGAAAATCTGCAAGCTCCCGGGGGCCGATCCGCCGGCAATCCGGATAAAGGCAGGTCTGTTGCAGGGCAAGTGTCACCAGGCCCTCAAGCAGCCCCAACAGGCCATCGAGATCCTCGAGGAGCTGGTGCCTCTGCTGGACTCGGAATCCCAGATGGATCAGGTCAACTATCAGCTTTCCGCTCTCTACCTCGAGGTAGGGCAACCGGCCAAGGCCAAGGAGAAGTTGACCCGGTTGCTCGAGTCCAAGCAGGAGCTGTGGAAGGCCGCAGCCCAGCAGCAGTTGGGCTACATCCAAATGAAGAGCTCCGGCTCAAAGACCGTGTCCTTTTGAGGCATGGGCTGTTTGGGGGAAAGGATTTGCGGGAGTGCCGGGCGTGGAGTCAGGTGGAAGGGGGAATATGGCGGTCTTGATTGTAGAGCCCGACGCGCAGGAGATCCAGGCAATCAGTTCCTGGATCCGCACCTGCGGATCTTCCGCCACGGCCACCACCACCGCCCGGTCGGCCATGAGAATGGTCTCCAGGGACCCGTACGAAATGATTCTCGTCAATCTGAACGGGGACCCGTCTCAGGTTCTGGCCCTTCTTGAAATGTCCCAATCCCTGGCGGACCCTCCTTACGTGGTGGTCATGAGTCAAAAGGCCGACCTCGAGGATGCCGTGGAGATGATGAAGGCCGGGGCGCACGATTTCTGGGTCAAGCCCTTGTCGGGCGAGCGCCTGTCCCGGACCCTTCAATGGGTTTCGGAGAAGCGGGAACGCAAAGTCCTTTCGGAGTCGTCCGGGCCTCTTCCCATCATCACCCGCAATCCCACCCTGTTGCAGCTGAAGTCCATGGCAAAGCGGGTGGCCCCCAGCAGGGCAACGGTCTTCCTTCAGGGAGAGAGCGGAACGGGAAAAGAACTCTTTGCGCGGTATATCCATCATCACAGCGATCGCCGGGACAAGCCCTTCGTGGCCCTCAACTGTGCGGCGCTTCCCGAGACCCTCATGGAAAGCGAGCTCTTCGGACACGAGAAAGGGGCTTTTACCGGGGCCATCCGGTCCAAGGAAGGCAAGTTCGAACTGGCTCACAAGGGGACCCTGTTCCTGGACGAAGTCACCGAGATTCCCCTCCATCTCCAGTCCAAGCTGCTCAGGGTGTTGCAGGAAAACGAGATCGACCGTGTGGGCGGCCGTCACCCGGTCCGGGTTGACGTCCGGGTCATCGCGTCCACCAACCGTTTCGTCGAGGAAACGCTGAGGGAGGGGCGGTTTCGAAAGGATCTGTATTACCGGCTTAATGTAATTCCCATCCGGATTCCCCCCCTGCGGGAGCGCAAGGAAGACATTCCCGAGTTGTGCGAGTATTTCATGGAGCGGTATCGGGTGATCCACAAGTGTCCCGCCAGGCAGATCACTCCCGAAGCCCTTGCCCTTGTCCGGAGCCATTCGTGGCCGGGCAACATACGGGAACTGGAAAACGTCATTCAACGAGCCATGCTGCTGAGTGTCGGGAACCGCCTGGATGCGAGTTCCATCCTCCTGGACCGGGATCCGCCCCCGGCATCGGCCGACATGGAGCTCATGCCCATCAGCGAGATGGAAAAACGGCTCATCCAAAAGGCCCTGGCGAGCTCCAGCGGGAACCGGACGCGAGCCGCCGAGATCCTGGGAATCAGCGTTCGGACGCTCCGAAACAAGCTGAGCGAGTACCGGGCGGGGGAAGGGGATCCCGGGGGCGAGGCGGAGTGAGAAGAATTTGACGTCATCATTTTGACGATTCCATGGGTTTCAACACCGGGGAGGTCCACCCCTCGCGAGGCTCCAAAACCGGCAGAATAGCCAATCCCGGCAAGCGTCCGGGGAACAGTCCCGGTGCCCACCTCCCATGACCGACCGGCGGCTTGCTTAACCCTGCCCGCTGGCCATCCCAACCCGGGCGACAGCCCACCGAGTCTATCCCGGTCCTCTTCCCCCCAAAGAAGCAGATAGGGAAACCTTATCGGCCACTTTCCCCCCGTGATCTTCCGGCCGTTGCCTTGCCGCACCCGGACAGAAGCCGGGCCCCCGGACCGTCGAAGAAGCCGAACCCCCTGTTTCTGGCCGTCCGGCGGTTCTTGCGGGGCTCTGCTTGGGAGTCGTAGAAGCCGGCGGATGGGGAGGAAAGGTCCCACGTGCCCGTCTGGTACGAGATTTGCCTCAGGGACTCAATACGAACGCATGAAAAAGGAGGAAGCTTCATGGACGACTCTTCAGGGGTGTTTCATCGAACGATTCAGGCGGTGCACGACCGTCTGAGTCTCAATTCCTTGAACCAGAAGGTCATTTCGGGAAACATCGCCAACCTCAACACTCCGGGGTATCGGGCCAAGGAAACGGCTTTCGAAGAGGCTCTTCGCGAGTCTATCGAGGAACAGACCCTGCGCCTGGTGCGTTCCCGGGGGCAACATCTCGATCCCGGAGACGTGTCCAAGGCGAGGAATTCGCCGCAGCTGGTTGAAACGGGTCCGGTGGATCTCGACACGGAAATGATGAAGCTGGCCAAGAACAGCGTGGAATACAGCTACATGGTCGCCATGCTGAACAAGAAGTTCACCATGTTGCGACAAGCCATTGCGGAGTAAGGAGGGCTGAAAATGGATTTTGGGAGTGCCATGAAAATCAGCGCATCGGGCCTGACGGCGCATCGGACCTGGATGAACGTCCTTTCGTCGAACCTGGCCAACGCTCACGTGACCAAGACGGAGGCGGGAACACCCTACGAGAGGAAGACCGTCATCTATGAGAGCGTCCCCTTTGCCGAGCAACTGATCGAGTCCCTGGACGAGGTCCCCGGGGAGGAATTGGAGAGGGTCGAGGTTCGGGAAGTGGTTTCGGATCGGCGTGAGTTCAAGAAGATCCACGATCCTTCCCATCCCGATGCCGACGACCAGGGAGTGGTCCAAATGCCCAACATCAACCCCATTGAAGAAATGGCCAATCTCCTCATGGCGAGCCGTTCTTACGAAGCGAACCTGGCGGCACTGAATACCGCCAAGCAGATGGCCTTGAAGGCGATGGACATCGGCAAATAACCGCCCATAAGGAGAAACCGCCATGCGCATCGACTCGGTCGTTGCCGAAAGCCTGCGACAAGATCCCTCCTTGGTGAAGGGGGGGGCCCAAGCCCCCGGTCCGAGCTTCGGAGAGCAGTTGAAGGCCAAGCTGCTCGAGGCCGATCAGCTCCAACAGGAGGCGGACAAGGCCATGATGGACGGAGCGGCCAAGGGCGCCGTCAACATCCACGAGACCATGATCAAACTGGAAGAAGCCGATATCAGCCTCCGAATGCTGGTGAAATTTCGCAACAAGGCCCTGGAGGCCTATCACGAGGTCATGAGAATGCAGTTCTAGGCAGGAACGTTTTCTCGAAGGTACGGGTCGTCTATGAAACAGCTCCTTGATCTGTTCCAAAGAATAAAAACCGGCATACAAGCCGTTCCCACTCCCCAGAGAATCCTGTACGGAGGGTTGTTCTTCGTCCTGGTGGGGAGTCTCGGGTTCCTTGCTTACAGCGTCAACCGAACGGAATACAGTCCGTTGTATTCGAGGCTTTCCGAAGAAGACCTGGCGGCGGTGGTCTCGACCCTCAAGGCCAAGAAGATCCCCTATGAGCTCACGGGCAACAGTGTGTCCGTCCCCAAGGATTCTCTTCATGAAACCCGGCTGACCATGGCTTCGGAAGGAGTGCCCAAGGGGTCCGGGGTCGGCTACGAAATCTTTGACCAACAGAAGCTGGGCAGCACCGAATTTGTCCAAAAAATCAATTATCAACGGGCCTTGCAGGGGGAGCTGGCCCGCACCATCAATCGCATGAACGAGGTCCAGGAAAGCCGGGTTCACTTGGTGATGCCCACGGAGAGCGTCTTCGTGGCCGATCAGAAGCCTCCCAGTGCCGCCGTCGTTCTCAAACTTCGGTCGGGAGCCCGTTTGGAGCAGCAGCAGATCCAGGGAATCGTCAACCTGGTTGCAAGCGCAGTCCAGGGCTTGAACGAAGACAAAGTGACGGTGATGAGCACGGACGGCCAGGTATTGTTCAAGAAGAACCCCGTAGACGGTTCGTTTCACCTGACCAACCTTCAGGTGCAGCTAAAGACCAACATCGAAGAGGACCTGCGACGAAAGGTCCAGTCTCTTCTCGAACAGGTGGTGGGGGCCAATCGGGTCAGCACCCGCATATCCGCCGACCTGGATTTCAACCAGGTGCGCTTGACGGAAGACACTTACGATCCCGACAGCTCCGTCATACGAAGTCAGCAGCGAAGCGTGGAGAGCGCTCAGGGCGGAGAAGCGGGAGCCAAGGGGAATCCGGACGCTCCGGTCAACATGGAAAGCCAGCTGATGAAGTCCTCCGCTCCCGGCGGACAGAAGACCTCGAACCGCCAGCGGGAGACGGTAAACTACGAAATCAACCACGTGAGCCGACAGATCACTCAGGCCCCGGGAAACATCAAGAAGCTCTCGGTGGCGGTGATTGTGGACGGTCCCTACGAAATGAGACCCAACCAGGAGGGCAAGCCGGTGCCGACCTTTGTGGGTCGAACCCCCGAACAGATCAAGTCCATCGAGGACCTGGTGAGAAAAGCGGTGGGATACAACGAGAGTCGCGGGGACCAGATCACGGTCTCCAACATTCCTTTCGCTACGGATTCTTCCGGCCCCGATTTCGTCCCCGCAGAAAACCGGTGGCTGAGGATGGTCAAGGAGCACCAGAGGACCCTTCTGAACATCGTGCTGATCGTGCTGGCGTTCTTCTTTGTCATTCGACCGTTCATGAAGAAGTTTCGGAGGTTTGCCGAGGAGGTGATCCGGCTTCCCGAGGCCGCTCCTGCGGCCCTGCCCGGCCAAAAAGCGCCCCTCGGCCTGGTGGAGCTTCCCCCGGAACCCGACAGCTCGACCAAGAACCAGGCCATTGCCCTGGTTCAGAGGAGTCCCCAGCAGGCGGCAACCATCATTCGCGCCATCATGCGAGAGGAGATGTAGTCGATGGCGAAACTCTCCGGTCCCCAGAAGGCGGCAGCCATCCTTTTGATCCTGGGAGAGAGTGCGTCGGGGGAGATCCTCAAGCACCTCACCACCGAGGAGATCAAGAGCCTGGGAATGCAGATGGCTTCCATCCCGGCCGTCAAGAAGGAGCTCACCGATGAACTGCTCAATGAATTCAGCAAACGGTTCTACGAGGAGGGAGATCTCTACACCCAGGGAGAGCAGTTTCTGAGAAACCTCCTGCCGGGCGTGCTGGGCAAGGAGCAGGCCAACGACATGATGTCCACCATCGAACAGGCCCGTCAGAAGATTCCCTTCAAGTTCGTGAGGGAAATCGATGCCCGGGTCTTGGCCAACTTCATCAAGAGCGAGCACCCCCAAACCATCGCCATCATTCTGGTTCACCTGGGACATGAAAAGGCGAGCATGGTTCTGGGACATCTTCCCGAGGCCCTCCAGTTCGAGGTGATCAATCGGGTGGCCCACCTGGAAACCGTTCCGCCGGACTTGATTCGGGAGGTGGACGAAGTCCTGGAAAAGGAGCTCCTGTCCATTGGGGAGGAGAGCCATCAGCTGCTGGGGGGAGTCCAGGCCGTGGCCGAGATCCTGAACTTTTCGGACCGGCGAACGGGAGAAAATATCCTGCAGGCCATGGAAGACTTTGATTCCGACCTGGCCGAAAAGGTCCGACGCCTCATGTTCGTCTTCGAGGACCTGGTGGCGATCAACGACTCGGGGATTCGCGAACTTCTTAAGGAGGTGCGCAACGAAGAATTGACCTTGGCCCTCAAAACCGCATCCGAAGAACTCAAAAACAAGGTTTTCAAGAACCTGTCCCAGCGTGCCGTGCAGATGCTCGAGGAAGAGCTGAGCATCATGGGGCCGGTGCGGCTAAGCGATGTGGAGGCCGCTCAGCAGAACATCCTCAACGTGGCCAGAAGGCTCGAGAAGGAAGGGAAAATCATGCTGGCGGGACGAGACAGCGGAGACGCCTTTGTCTAGGATCCTCAAGGGATATCCCGAAGCATCCATTGCCTCCTTTGATTTTCGGTCCATCGAAGGGGATGTGGCGGCCGTCTCGGGGGTCTCCTCCGTTCCTGCCGCAAGCCCTTCCTCCAAGGCGCCGGCTCCCCCGGAGGATGTGGAATCCCTGATTCAAAAGCGCCTCATGGACGCGGAGCGAAGGGCCCTGGAGATCGAAAAGGAAGGCTACGACAAGGGGTACGAACAGGGGGTGAAGGACGGGATGGAGTTTGGGCGAAAGAGCATGCTCATCGCTCAAGAGCACCTCCAAAGGGTCGTCTCCCGCTTGGAAGCCTTGCCCTCCCGCATCATCGAGGACTATCGGGAATGGTTCGTGCAAACGGTCCTTGCCGCCGTGCGTCACATGGTTCGAAAGGAACTGGACGCCCACCCGGAAATCCTGCTGCAAACTCTGGAAAGCTTGCTCCACGAGCTGGGGGAAGATTCTCCCGTGACGATCTTTTTGCATCCCAAGGACGTGGGATTGGTGGAAAAGGCCCTGGAAGACGGGGAAGCCGGATTCTCCCCCGCTCGTTCCCGGATATGTAAGCCGGATCCCGGCCTGGAACGGGGGGACTGCAGGATCGAGACTCCCCTGCAGTTGTTGGACAGCACCCTGGATACCCGACTGGCCCTCCTGGAGAAGGCCCTCACGGGGGCCGATGAAGCTCAGACCCAACGGGCAGATCAAGATGATCCTTCCGAATCCTAACTATCTGGGATTCAAAGACCCGACTTCCCTCAAGGATTGCCCCCGCTACGAAAAATACGGGAAGGTGGTCCACATGGTGGGGAACATGATCGAAGCCGACGGGCTGGACTGTTCTTTGGGCGATATCTGTCGAATCACCCCCTCCCGCGGGGCGAATCCCATCTTTGCCGAGGTGGTCGGGTTTCATCAGAAGAGATTGAAGCTCAGCCCCCTCACGCGCTTGCGGGGGATCTACCCGGGTTGTCTGGTCCAGCCGTACCAGCTGGCGGGTTCCGTCAATGTGAGCCCTTCTCTCCTGGGGCGTGTCCTGGACGGATTGGGGCAGCCCATGGACGGGCTGGGCCCCTTGCCTCCCGGCATCCCTTACCCGCTCTCGGGCAATGTCGCCAATCCTCTGGATCGCCCCATCATCACCGAACAGCTGGACCTGGGAGTCCGGTGCATCAACGGTCTCCTCTCCGTAGGAAAAGGGCAACGCATCGGCATTTTCGCGGGATCGGGAGTGGGCAAGAGCACCCTGCTGGGCATGATGGCCCGGTATACTTCGGCTTCCGTCAACGTGATCGCCCTCATTGGCGAGCGGGGAAGAGAAGTGAATGAATTTCTGCAGCATGAACTGGGGCCCGAGGGGGTCAAACGTTCCGTGGTGATCGTGGCCACATCGGATCAGCCCGCTACCCTCCGGTTGAGGGGCGCGTTCATGGCGTGTGCCGTGGCCGAATACTTTCGTGACCAGGGAATGGATGTGCTCCTCATGATGGATTCGGCCACGCGATTTGCCATGGCCGCCCGGGAGATCGGGCTGGCTGCGGGGGAACCCCCTACCACCAAGGGCTACACGCCCAGTGTTTTCAGCCGCTTGCCCCGTCTTCTCGAAAGGGCGGGCAACTTCAAGGAAGCATCCATTACCGGCATTTACACGGTCCTGGTCGAAGGGGACGACATGGAGGACCCCATAGCCGATACCCTACGTTCCATTTTGGACGGCCATATCGTCCTGGACCGTAGGCTTGCCCAGACCCGCCATTATCCTGCCATCGACGTGTTGAAGAGTGTCAGCCGTTTGACGAACCGGTTGCAGGACGAGGAACACAAGGTCCTCAGTTCCCGTTTCATTCAGACCCTGTCCCATTTCAAGCAAAGCGAAGACATGATCCGGATCGGGGCCTATGTGAAGGGGAGCCACCCGGACACGGACTACGCCATCGAGATGATTGACCGGCTCAACGGGTACCTCACCCAGCCTGTGGAAGAATACTGTTCCATCGAACAGGCCCGGGAGCAGCTCCGGACCCTTGGGTTAGGGCGTGAATAGGAGAGGACGGGGCAGGAGAGTCCCCCGGGAGGATGAAACGAAAACCGTTCGCATCCTCGTTTCCACGGGATGAATTCCGACTTTCCCGGTTCACCCCGGGTCGAGACCCGGCCGGGTCAGGGAAGCCGAGAGTGCCATGCCTTTTCAGTTCCGTTTTGCCATTGTTCTGCGACACCGGCAACATCTTCTCAAGCAGGCCCAGGTGGCCATGGCTGCGGCCCAAGCCCGATACGACGCCCTCGAATCCCGGATTCGGGCCGTCAGCGCCGAAATCGCCGGGCAGGTCCAGGCCCTCGAGGCAAGACAATCCGAAGGCATGACCGTTTCCGATTACCTCAGTCATAAGGAATTCCTCCAGTCGTTGGAACGACATTTGCTTCTTCTCAGGCATGACCGGCAGAACGCTCTGCGCGCGGTGGAAAACCGAAAGAAGGAACTGCTGGAAAAGCGAAAAGACGTCCGAATGCTGGAATTGTTGGAGGAGAAAGACCGGGAAGAGTATCGATATCTGCTGGGAAAGGAAGACCGGAAGCGCATGGACGAAATCGCGTCCTATCAGGAATCTCCAGACAAGATCACGACGAGATCGGAAGAAGATGAGTTACAAGAAGAGTAAGTATCCTAAATCTCTCATCGGTGCGGTGTTCCTGGGGTTTTTCCTGCTCTCGCTGAAACTGGCCGTAACGGTGGGTTCCCTTCTTCTTCAGAAGGACGGAGCGGAGGCGCCTCCCTTTCCCGCCGAGGTCCTGGCGGAGGACAGCAAGGCAAAACCCGTGCCTTCCACCCCCCCCGTCAAGGCAGATCCCGCCAAGCCGGCACCGACCAAAGTCGCTTCCTCCGGCCCCGGCGCCCAACCCGTAACGGACCTTGCTTCCTACCTGGAACGTAAGGAAGCGGAGCTGAAACAGAGAGAGGAAAAGCTCCGACAGAAGGAAGAATACCTGTCTCAAATGGAACAGGAGGTCGAACGGAAGTTCAAGGAGCTCATTCCCATCCAGAAAGAAATCCAGGCCTACCGGACCGAAAAAGAGGAAACTCAAAACAACAAGATCCGGTCCCTAGCCAAAATCTACGGCAGCATGAAGGCCAAGGAAGCTGCCAAGTTGCTCGAAAACCTCGAAGAAAACCTTGTAGTCCACATCATCTCCACCATGAATTCGGATGAGGCGGCCAACATTCTCTCCCACATGGACGTGAAAAAGGCGGCCAAGATCTCCGAATCCCTGTCTCACCGTTAAGGGGTCGTCTCCTCTCCGGGACGAACCGGGTATCCCGGGCAATCGGCACCCCGCCGAAACCCCGTGGACAACCGTTCGGGGATTCCTGCCGTCAGGGGCCCCAGGGAGCGGAGGCGATCGCCCCAGGGACTTGGAATGCTGCGTGGCCCCGGGTCGAAGCCCTCTTGAAACCGTCTCCTTCTCGTTTCTTGCCATCCCGGATCTCTTGTGCAAAAATGCCGACGCGACCTCGATACCGGCAAGGGGCAACGTCCCGGAAGGACCTTGAAGTTGGGTCCGCGTGAACCGAACCGTTCATCGTTCTGGAGAGGAGGGGGTTATGTCTCGGTCTTTGAAGGACTCGTCTCGTGATGGCGCAGAAAGAGAGGCCCCCGTGCCGGAATTGCCCGACCCGCTTTCTCCGGACCGCCGAAGTTTTCTCATGGGCGCCGCTTGGGCCGTTGGGGCTGCTTTTGCTCCCCGTTTGGCCCTCGAAGCCATGGGGCAAACCACAAAGCCCCCGGCCCCCTGTTCGGAGCCTTCTGCCGAAGGGGCGTGCTGTAACGATTCCAAGTGCTTTCCAACCCGGGACAAGGTCCCCGATCCCGAAAACCTTTCCTTTTGGGTCCGGTATCCGGGCAAAGACCCCGTTCGCCTGGAGGGCCATTATTGGTACAACGCGGATGCCGCCAAAGAAGGCAGGAAGTTTCCCGCCCTGGTCGAATTGAATCCTTATCGGCGCCGGGACGGAATGATGCTGGGGGACAGCGCCTTCTACCCGTACTTCGCCTATCACGAGTACCTGTGCTTTCGAGTGGATCTCCAGGGATCGGGAGATTCGGGAGGAATCCTCACCGACGAGTACACGGAGGAGGAAGTCCTCTACTGCATTCAGGTCATCGAGCAGGTTGCGCGGCACCCCCTCTGTAACGGCAAGGTCGGGATGATGGGCAAGTCCTGGAGCGCCATCAACTCCCTCATGGTGGCCGCCCACGACCGGTGTCCTTCCGAGCTCAAGGCGGTGCTGGTCATCTGCGGAAGCGACGATCGATATAACGACGACGTTCACTACATGGGGGGAGCCATGATGCAGGACAATGTGGGATGGCCTTCCTCCATGTGGGGCTGGATCGCACAGCCCCCCGACCCGGAAATCGTGGGAAACCGTTGGAAACAGATGTGGCGGGAGCGCATTCGGAATGCGGATTTCTGGTTCAAGCACTGGGGCTCCCACCAAACCCGGGATTCATACTGGAGCTCTTCGAGTGTGCGGGATCGCTATGACCGCGTGAAGGTTCCCGTCTATATTGTCTCGGGATACCTGGACGGCTACAAGAACCCCGTGGTCCGTGCGGTCGAGGGGCTGCATTCCGCCGGGATGGCCGTCCAGGGTCTGTTGGGTCCCTGGGGACACGCGAAGCCCCACGCGGGGGATCCCGGGCCCCGGATCAACTGGCTCCCTTACCTTCTCCACCACTGGTGGGACCGGTGGCTCAAGGACGCGGACCCAAATCCCCGGGAGGAGTTGCCGGAGCTGACCGTATGGTTGGGTGAATCCCGGGAGCCCAGCAGGTCATGCTGCACCCCCGACCGGGGGAAATGGGCCTCCGAAGATGCCCAATGGCCCACCCGGGTCCGGGAAAAGGTCTTCTACCTGTGGCCAAACCAGTCCCTGTCCCCCAAGGAGCCGGGGCACCCGGGGTACCTAATCTGCCCTGGTCCCCTGGTCCTGGGCACGAAAATGCTGGAGACTTCGTCCTGGGGGCAATGCGGCAACGACGATCTGCCTGGAGATCAGACCGAAGCCGACAACCAGTCTCTGCATTTTGACTCGGGACCCCTTGCCGAAGACATGGACTGTTTCGGATACCCGACGGTGAGCCTGAACCTTGTCTGCAACAAACCATTGGCTTCCGTTGCCGTTCGCCTCTGTGAAATCAGTCCCTATACGGGGGCTTCCCACTTGGTGACTTACTCTTTCTTCAACTTGTGCTACCGGGACGGAGACATGGCAGCCCCCCGACCGGTCTCTCCCGGGGTCCCTTTTCACGTGAGTTTTCCCCTGAACGTCTTTGGGCACACCTTCAAGCGGGGTTGGCGGGTTCGGTTGTCTCTTTCCCCTTCCCTTTTTCCAACCCTGTGGCAAAGCACGGAAAACCCGATCCTCATGGTGGTGACGGGGAGGAGTCCGGATTCCCCGGCAAGCGCCCTCTCTTTGCCCGGGCGCAGACCCCGAGCCCAGGACCGGCGTCTCAAGAAGCTCCTTCCTTCCGATCCTCAGATCCTGTGCGTGGATTCCTCGGAATATGTTCCTACCGTCGAGAGCCGGAAAAGCAGGTACCTTTGCAAGGTCAAACCCATCACCAGGGGGAAGAAGAAGGGCGTCCTGGTGAGGAAGGTGACCGACAGCGGCCGGTATTGCTACGGGGGGCCCCTCCGGGACCTGTGGGTGGACCAGGTGTCCCAGGAGAATTTCCGCATCTTCCACGACGATCCCCTGTCCATGACGGGGCTCACCGCGTCCCGGACCAGCATGAAAAGGGCCGGAGAGGGAGGGGAGTGGAAGATCAAGCTCAAGACCGCCACCCGCGTATGGACGGAAAAAGATTCCTCGGGAAAGTACTTTTTCCGCTACACGGCCACCATCAAGACGTTCATCGCCAATGCCCGGGGTGAATTCGAACCCTTCGAGCACAAGACCGTAAAAGGATCCATTCCCCGTTTGTGGGTATGAGGGAATTTCTCGAGACAGGTTTCCCCCCCGACCTCCGATTCTTCAGGTGGGCGGATCCAGGCAGGCGCCCTCGATCTTTCGCGCGGACCGCTTCCACACAAGGGGGACGTTTCCTGCAAATCCTCGCAATCCGGAGACCACCGGCCTCCGGGAGGTTGCATTCCTTCCGGGGCCGGACTTTTCACCCGTCATGAGAACCTCTGCCCGGAAGAACTCCCCGCCCGGCGGCAGAAAATGCTCGGCGATCCTGCAGAAATTTCCGCCTTGCCTCCCCGATTCGTGGCGACCTCCTCATTCACACTCTTTACAAATAGCCGATAACACAACATAAACAATTGCACGCAAGGGCCGGCATCCGGGTTGCTTTGTACCGGGTCGACCCACAGGTCGATTCGGAAACCCCTCAGACGAGGATGCGGTATGCAAACCAATCATCTCAATGCGGGCCGACTGCTCATGGGGGTCTTGTCCAACGAGCACGGAAAATTGGGGAGCAAGATCCTGGACGCCCAGTTTTCCTTTTCCAGGGAGTTGGATGCCCAAAACCAGGAGAAGATGTTCGTCCTGGGCTCGAATCCTTCGTCCATGCGGGGAAACGATGCGGCCTTGGAGATGTTCGCGGCCGGTACGGGTGATTCCCAAAGGGAACCGGTTCAGCCCGCAGGGACCGCGAAACCCGTTGCAGGCGGGAGCTGCAACGGAGGGGTTGTCGTCCTTTCCCATGCGGGTCCGGAAACCCCGGTCGAGCCGCCTGAAAAGGCCGCCCCCGAAACAGAGGCCCTGGAGCGGGCCCTTCCCCGCAAGCCCACAAGAATTTCCCGGGAGCGGGTGAAAGAGGCACTCTATTTCACGAATCCCACGGCTTCGGAAAAGATCATGGCGCATCTCCAGTTGCCTGCGGAGGCAAGAAAGGCCTGCAAGGATGCAGCCGATTCCCAGGGGATGCTTTCCTATAAGGACCTCCTGTCGATCCTCCAGGCGCAGAAGACTCCCCGGGAGCGCCTCGATGGGAAAGAGCCGGAAGTGTCGGCTCGGAATGTGCGACTGCTGTTGGACTCCCTCCAGTACAAATCCCCGACGGGCACCCCGGTGTCGTGTAAGATCCAGCCCTTGATGAAGGAATCCTACAACCTTCAGGAGTTCGTGGAGCTCCTGGACCGGGTGGTTCGGCAGGTGCACCGGGAGAGGTCCAAAACGGAGGCCCTTTCCCTGCAAAGTGTGCCCCCGGCAACCGGATTGACGGAAGGCTCCTCCGCAATCGGATCGGTGTCCGACCTGGTCCGGGCCGATCACGTGGAAAGAATGTCCGACACCCGACTGCCGTCCTTTTGCCTGAATCAAGAGCCTTTGAGGGGGCTTCGGGCAAAGACGGTCGACGGACCGGCAGTCCCAGCCTCTGACTTGAAGGACGGCGACCGGGGGTCCGAGTCGGCCGTGTCGGTCGAAACCCCTGAGAGGAAGGAGGCCGACCAGGTTTCCCGAGTCCCGAAGGATTCGGACCAATTTCCCGGACTTCCGATTTCGGGGGAAGAGGAGTCCTTCCGGGGATGGCTGGGGGACCGGAGAGGGAGTGAGGACCGGGGTTCTCATCCCCAGGGATCATTGCGCGGGTTGTCGGGTCAGGAAGCAGTCTCCCGAAGGTCGGTTCTTCCCGGCGTGCCGGAAACCTTTGCTTCGCTTGCCGCCATGGACCTTTCGGGAAAGGACGCGGAAAGCACGCCGGGGCATCAGGGACCCCCTCCCTCGTCGCCTTCGGTGCAAACGGTGGAAACAGCGGGGGACCGGCCGTTTTCTTCCCATAAGTCTCCTTCCACAACCGAGGGAAGCGACTCCCGGGTCCAGCCCGCCCCAGAACCCGGGCAAGGGTTTTCCCATCAGTTTGACGGGGCGGGTGGGGATGCCGCGGGGAAATTCGGTCGTTCGATCAAGGACTCTCCTTCCCCCGGCATCACGGATAAAAGGACGAGGGACATCGATCTTTTCGAGGTGGAGAGGACGGTTCCCGAATCCCAACGGCCTCGGGAAGGGACAGGGGCGCAGAGCGGAGGCTCGAGGCTGTCCGACTTGCTGGTGGGAAGTGAGAGGGAGGGCGAGGAGCTTCGTGTGACGGAAAGGATGGTCTCCATGGCCGAGGCAATTGGCGAGAGCTCCCGGCGGGTTCAGGGAAGACCCGGGCCGATCGGTCCTCTTTCGGAAGCGGTCCCGGCGGGTTCGGAGCGATCCCGGTCCGAGATGCGCGGGACGAGAATGCCGCTTTCGGAGGCCCGGGAAATTCGTTCCGAGTCGGAGCGGCCTCGATACAAGTTGACCATGGAAAAAGTGCCGGTTCCGGAAGCAACGGATGCAGGGGCGAACGAACAGGTCCTCGAGGGCGAACCGAACCGGCTTCCGGTCCTCGAGAAGGCCGTTCCCGGGGAAGAACCGTCGAATGGGGACCAATCCGAAGGGTTCCAGTGGAAGTCGATCTGGCGGAGGTTCACGGCCAGGTCCCCCCGACCTCTCGAGCCGGCTGCCTCGGCTTTCAACTCGGACTCGGCCGATACCCAGGAAACAACGGGGCGTGAGGGCTCAAGTCCCGAAACCAACGGGAGATTCCCTTCCGAGGACACGTCGGCTCGTTTTTCGGCTCATGAAACCAAGCCCTCTCCATCGGTCTCTCCCACTCAAAGCTCCGAGCCGTGGGAGGGGCCGGGCATTTCTCGAGACGGGTTCGTTCAGCAGCTGCGGGGGGGGACTCCGGAGGCCGCGGCTCCCGCATCCTCGGATGAAACCGGGCACCTGTCCTTGCGCGACGCTTCCTGGCCTCGAGGCTTGGCCCATGAGTTCAAAGAATTGACCACTCGGAAAGGAAACCACCTGACCCTCGAGCTCGAGCCCAAAGACCTGGGCCGCCTCACCTTGACCGTCGAGACGGACCGGAATCACGTGACCGCCTGGGTGTCCACGGAAACGGAACAGGCCCGGCTCCTTCTCTCCCAGCACACCTCGGAGCTTCGGCAATGCATGCAGGAACAAGGGCTGTTGCTGGGGGAATTCTTTGTGGGAGTGAAGGATCAAAAGGGCCACGGGACCCTTTACCGTCAAGGCCGGTCCGCTAAGAAGGTTGCGGAATTGGGGGGGAAAACCGCCAAAGGATACGGAAAGGAAATCGCTTCAAAGACCCATGTGTACGGGGTTCGAAGCGGCGATCAACTCCTGAGCGTTGTCACTTAGTCCATGGAGCTCGGAATTTCGAAGAAAGAGACGGGAGCGTTCCAATGTCGATCGTAACGAATCAGGTGACGGGAGGGTTTGCCGGGGGGAATGTGACGCAGTCGGCAAAAAGCACTCTCTCTGACATGAATTCCTTCCTGCTCATGTTCACCACGCAGCTCAAGTACCAGGATCCTTCCAATCCCCTGGAATCCTATGAACTGGCATCGCAGCTGGCCCAGTTCAGCACGGTGGAGAAACTGACGCAGCTCAACGAGAACGTAAAACTCCAGCAAACCCAGCTTGCCTCCATCAATAGCGCTCAGATGGTGGACATGATCGGCAAGGAAGTCGTGGGATCCGACAACAAGATCCACCTGGCGGACGGCCAGTGCTCCAAAGCCTCTTATCAACTGGGCTCTGCCGCACAGCAGGTGAAGGTCGTGGTTCGGGATGCCGCAGGACAGGCGGTGCGCACCATGGACCTGGGAAGTCTCCAGGCGGGGCGCTACGATCTACAGTGGGACGGCCGGAACGATGCGGGCGAGATGATGCGGAACGGAAGCTACCAGTTCAGCGTGGAAGCCGTGGACGCCAACGGCAATGTCGTGGATGCCTCCACGAGCGTTTCCGGAAAGGTCTATGCCTTTCGAATGGTGGAAGGGGTTCCGTACCTGGTTCTGGACAGCCAGGACGGCGTGACGCTGGCCATCGGCAGCGTTACGGAGGTTCACCAGGAGGCGAAAGAATCGATTCTTTCCTTGGAGAATCCAATCATATCTTTGAGTTAAGTTCACACCTTGAGAAGAGAAGGAGACGAAGATGGGGATCAATCAGGCAATGTTCAACGGACTCAGTGGGTTGAACGGCTACAGTTCGGCCATTTCCGTGGTGAGCGACAACATCGCCAATGCCAACACCACGGCATTCAAATCCAACAGCATTCAATTCGGGGACATGGTGAACAGCTATTATTCCATTTTCGCCAGCGGCACTCAGGGTGCCGGGGTCGGCGTACAGGTCATGGGCTTTGCCACGGACTACGCCCAGGGAACCCTTCTGGATACCTCCAAGTGGTCGGACCTGGCCATGAGCGGGGAAGGATTCTTCACCGTTGTGGATCCCGTCAGCAGCAAGACGTTCTACACCCGGGACGGCAGTTTCCATCTGGACAGGGACGGCTACCTGATCAACAATCACGGCTATCGCGTCCAGGGCTATGACCCTGCCGGGACCCTGGGAGACATCCAGATCGCCAATCCCACGGACTACATCAGTATCCGGGTGGAAGGGAACGGGGACATCGTTGCCGTGGATGACACGGGGACGGACAACACCCTGTACACCTTGGGGCTCAAGAGCTTTTCCAACAAGGACGGCCTGGTTCGAAACGGGGGGAATCTTTACATCACCGGCCCCGAAATCGGCCAGACCTTCGACAATGCCACCAACCCCGAGATTTTCGGCCTGGTCAACGACTTTTCCCTGGAAGGCTCCAACGTGGACCTGGCAAGGCAGATGGTGGACATGATCATCTACCAGGCCAGCTATAACGCCAATTCCAAGACCATCACCACCAGCAGTCAGATGATTGACACCAGCATCAACATGGTTCGGTAGTTTTTCAGAAGGCGGGATCGGTTCCCGGGGGGCACCCGGGATCGCTCCCGCCGTTCCGGGAATATCGGGGAGGGGTCCATGCCGGGCGCCTCCCTGCTTTTTTCTTCCGCTACAGCTCGGGATGGGTCAACTCCTTGACTCTCCTCTCCCTTCCCTCGCCCCCCCGAGGGCGGCCCTCTTTCCCACCTTGCATCCGCGCGCTCCGGAGGCTTCAAATGCCCGGATCCCCCGTGGCACATGGTTTGCTTCCTGGCGGAGGGGAGCCCGATGGGTGGGCTGGACGGTCCGGGAGCATGGACGGCTAAGCCCGAACCGGGTCCCGTCGTTGGGCTCGTCGAATGGGGCACAAGCGGATCATTGCCGTGGCAAGGCGGGGAAAGGAGCTCTCGAGACAATGGCTGCGAAAAAGGGCGCTGGGGAGGAAAAGGGGGGTGAAGGAGGGAAGAAGGGGTCTTCCCTCATGAAGATCATCCTTCTTGCCGTAATTCTGGGTCTTCTGGGCGGAGGCGGCTACTTCGGATATGTGAAGTTTGTGAAGGGTCCGTCCGATGCGGAAGCGGCGAAACCACAGAAGCAGGAAAAGATTATCTGTGAACTCGAGCCGTTCCTGGTGAATCTGGCCGATGTGGGAGGCAAGCGCTACCTGAAGGTGACCCTCAAGCTGGAAGTGAACAATCCGCTGGTGCCCGCGGAGGTCACCACCCGCGGCTTCGAGGTGCGGGACTCGATCCTGATGCTTCTTTCCGGCAAGGAATACAACGACATAGCCAGTTCGGGAGGAAAGATCACCCTGAAGCGGGAGATCATCTCTCAGTTGAACCGGATCCTGAAACAAGGGCAGATTCGGGAAGTGTACTTCACGGATTTCATTGTTCAGTAAGCGAGGAACGGGGAGCCCATGGAGAAGATCCTTACCCAGGAGGAAGTGGATTCCCTACTTCGGGGCCTTTCCAACGGGGAGGTCGAGACCAAGCAGGTCCAGGAGGAGGAATCCGGCGGGATACGGCGCTACGATCTGACAAGCCAGGATCGCATCATACGCGGCCGAATGCCCACCCTGGAGATCATCAACGATCGCTTTGCCCGGGTGCACCGGGTGGCCTTGTCCAGCGCTTTGAGGAGGCTGGTGGACATTACGGTCACTCAGACGGAAATGATCAAGTTTGGGGAATTTGTGCGCACCCTTCCGGTTCCCACCAGCCTTCACGTGCTCAAAATGGAACCCATGCGCGGTCATATCCTCCTGGTGGTGGAAAGCCGTCTCATCTTCAACCTCGTGGACTGCTTCTTCGGGGGTACGGGTCGAAGCAACTTCAAGATCGAGGGCCGCGACTACACCTCCATTGAACATCGAGTCATCCACAAGGTGGTACAGGGGGTCCTCAAGGACCTCGATCACGCGTGGAAGCCGGTCATCAACATCAGTTTCCAGTTCGTTCGATCCGAAGTGAACCCGCAGTTTGCCACCATTGTGCCTCCCTCGGACGTGGTGATCGTGGTGCACTTCGAGTTGGAGCTGGATCGCATGATCGGCAAGATGATCCTTTGTCTTCCCTACTCCACCATCGAACCCATCCGTGCCAAGCTTTGTGCCAGCTATCAAAGCGATCAGCTGGAAGTGGATGTGGGCTGGATCGAACGCTTCAAGAAACGACTGTGTGAAGTGGGGGTCGGTGTCAACGCGGAGTTGGGCAAGACCTGGATCAAAGGTCGGGACCTGTTGCACCTGGAAGTGGGAGACGTTTTGATGTTGGACCAGGACGTGGATGAACCCCTGGTGGTGCGGGTGGGCGGCATCCCGAAGTTTAAGGCTTTTCCCGGTACATCCAAAGGCAATATGGCGTTCCGGGTGACGGAGACCATCAATCCCCCGGGCTTCTGATCGGCGTTGCGGCCCGACGGACGACGACCCGCCGCAAGCACTCGGGGTACGGACGGGAGATCAAGTCCCGGCCCCACATTCCACAGGTTGCCGTCGGCTTGAGGCCGACCGCAGGCGGGCGTACTCGGGAACGGCCGCCGGGTGTGGGTTCGAGCAGGGAATTTACCCAGGAAAAAGGTAGGAGTGATCCATGGCCGCGAAAGCACACGATGAAATGAACCCTCTCAATCCTCCCCCGGTGTCCCCGGAGAAGGGGGCCGCTCAGTTTCCCGGTCTCGATCAGGACGCCACGAGGAGGGCTGCGGTGAGAGACATGGAGTTTCTTCTGGATATTCCCCTGGAGATTTCGGTGGAGCTGGGCCGAACGACCATGATCATCAACGAGCTTCTCCAACTGGGCCAGGGATCCGTGGTCGAGCTGAACAAGCTTGCGGGGGAGCCCTTGGAGATCTTGGTAAACAACCGGCTCATCGCCCGGGGGGAGGCGGTGGTCATCAATGAGAAGTTCGGAGTTCGCATTACCGACATCGTCAGTCCCATCGAGCGGGTTCAGCAACTGGCGTAGGGCTCGAAATCAAGGGGGAAAAGGCAAGGTTTCCCTCCGGAGGAGGAAGGTCGTCCGCCCGTGGGGTCGAACGGAGGCAGGTGCAGTGGCCATGGAGACTATGTGGGATCTGGGAGCGCAAGCGGTCCGGGTGGCCGTCAGCTTGGGGATCGTGCTGTCGGTGCTGGGGGCCGTGTTTTACGGGATTCGGGCCTTTGGAAAGAAGGTGCGGGGAACGGGCGCCGATCCTTGGATCAAAATCCAGGCCCAGCACCCGCTGGGACTCAAGCACAATCTGCTCCTGGTGCGCGTTCAGGAGCAACTCTTTCTCCTGGGACTTTCTCCCCAGGGAATCCACTTCCTGACATCCGTTCGGGAGACTGCCGGAAACCCGGGCGGTTCCGCTGCGGACGGAGCGGAAAATCCATGAGCCCGCCCGAGAGCGGTCCGGGGGCACGGCGGGCCGGGAGGAACAGAGTCGGGAACCGTCGCTCCCCCTGGGGGAAAGCGGTCCTGATAGTCCTGGCCGTTCTGACGGTCCAGTCCATGGCTTGGTGCTGGGCCGCCGATCTTCGCCTTCCGGGACTCCGGGTGGACCTGGACAACGCCGGCGGTCCCCGCGAGCTGTCGGGGATTCTCACCGTGGTCTTGCTCCTCACGGTGGTGTCCCTGGCCCCGGCCATCTTGATCATGACGACCTCCTTCACCCGGTTGGCCGTTGTTTTCTCCTTTCTTCGCCACGCCCTGGGAACCCAGGGGTCTCCCCCCAACCAGGTGATCATCGGGCTGTCCCTGTTTCTCACCTTTTTCATCATGCAGCCCGTGTGGCAGAAGATCCACCAGGAAGCCGTCGTTCCTTACCAGCGACAGGAAATCTCCGGAGACGAGTTTCTCAAAAGGGGACTGAAGCCTCTCCAGGACTTCATGCTCAAGCAGACGCGAAAACAGGACCTGGGCCTCTTCGTCTCCCTCTCCCAGCAGGAAAAGCCCGCGAATGCCGAAGCCCTTCCCATCACCACGGTCATTCCCGCCTTCGTCATCAGTGAGCTCAAGACGGCGTTCCAGATCGGGTTTCTCCTTTACCTCCCCTTCCTCATCCTGGACATGGTGATTGCCAGCATCCTCCTTTCCATGGGCATGATGATGCTGCCCCCCATCATGATCTCACTGCCCTTCAAGCTCATGCTTTTTGTCCTCGTGGACGGCTGGAACCTGATGATCGGGTCTCTCGTAAAAAGTTTCCATTAGGGTGCAATGCCTATGTCGACCGAAGCGGTGCTCGGAATTGCCAGACAAGCCCTCGAGACCATGCTCACCGTGAGTTTGCCGGTGCTTGCCCTGAGCCTTGTGGTGGGCCTGATGATCAGCATCTTCCAGGCGGTGACTCAGATCCAGGAGATGACCATCACCTTTGTTCCCAAAATCGTGGTCACGTTCCTTTCCCTCCTGCTTTTCGGCGCCTGGATGATCGGGAGAATCACGGACTTCACCCGGGAGGTATTTCAACTGATTCCGCAATGGATTCATTAGATTTTCTCCGCCTCGCGGGTCCGCATCTTCACGGGATGAAGCCATGCTGAACCTTTCAATTCCCTCGGTCGAGATTCGGGTCCTGCTGGCCATCGTTCTTCGCCTGAGCATTGTCTTTGTGATGCTTCCCTTTTTCGGCGGAGTCCAGGTCCCGAGAACCATCAAGATCTTTGCGATCCTGGCCCTCTCGGCCATGATCTATTTTCTGCCGGGAACGGCATTGAAGCCTTTGAGCCTCGATCCCATCGAGCTGGTCCGGGTGGTGATGGGCGAATTCGTCTTCGGGGTCGTTCTGGGGTTGAGCTTGCTGATCGTGTTCGGGGCCTTCCAGTTGGCGGCGGAGATGATCAGCTTCCAGATGGGCTTCGGATTCGCCCAGGCCGTGGACCCTCAAAGCGGGACCCAGGTTCCGTTGGTGAGCGGATGGTTCCAGGTGGTGGCCATGCTGATCCTTCTCAGTTCGAACGGCCATCACGTGATCCTCAAGGCTCTTGTGGAGAGCTTCACCCGGGTCCCCGTCGGGGGATTCGTCCTGGGGGCGGACACCGTCCAACAGGTGTTGGGCTTCTCCGTGCAATTGTTCGTCTTGGGCATGAAGATCGCCGCCCCGGTGACCATTTCCATCCTTTTGGCCCACATGGGACTCGGGCTGATCAACAAATTTGCTCCCCAGATCAATATCCTGGTGGCCAGTTTTCCCGTCACGATCCTGGTGGGCTTTCTCCTGTTGGGGGCCTCGGTTTCCGTCTGGGGGATCGCCATGCGGGACTCCTTGCTGAGGTTCTCCCAGGTGCTCCGGGTGTTCTTCCAATGAAGCTCCCGGGGGGATTCGGACAAAAGATTGACTCGGTTTCGCGATTTTTGACGATGTAGGAACGGCCGGTGGCAAGCAGCCAGGAGAAAACCGAAAAGCCCAGTTCCAAGAAGCTGGGCCAGGCTCGAAGCAAAGGCAGGGTGGCCAAGAGCACCGAGCTCAATCACCTGGTGGTGATGGGCCTGGGGGGCTTCGTCCTCCTCCTGAGCTCCCCGGCCATTCTCGACCATTACCGGCAGATGCTTCACGGCCTCTGGGCGTCGGGATTCCGGACTCCCTGGAGCCAAGCGCTCTTTTCCCAGATGGTCTCCACCCTTTTCCTGATGATAGCCCCGGTGGTCGTCACCTGTCTGTTTGCGGGCGTGGTGATCAACCTGTTTCAACTGAAGGGCGTGATCCTGGCCTTCAGCATTCTGAAGCCGGACCTGTCCAAGATCAACCCCCTGGGCGGATTCGGGAGATTCTTTTCCCTTCGTTCCCTCCTGGAGCTGGCCAAGTCGTGCATCAAGGTGTTCATCATCGGCTATGTCATCTATGGGGCCCTCAGGTCCGAAACCGAGCAGATCGCGGCCCTCACCCACCTGGACGTGAAAGACATCCTGGCGGTTTTCGGCAGCCTTGCCTGGAAGGTCTTCGTCCGGGTGTGCGGGGTGATGCTGATCCTGAGCGTCCTGGATTTCGGCTACCAGAAATGGCAATACCTGCGGGACTTGCGAATGACCAAGCAGGAAACCAAGGAGGAAAACAAGCAGTCCGAAGGAAATCCGCAGATCAAGGGTCGGATTCGGTCCATCCAGCGGAACCTGGCCCGTCGGCGAATGATGTCCGCCATTCCCCAGGCCAGCGTGGTCGTCACCAATCCCACCCATTTTGCCGTGGCCCTGCTGTACAACTCCGAAATGGAGGCGCCCCGGGTGGTGGCCAAGGGGTTGGATCACCTGGCCCTGCAGATCATCAAGATCGCCCGGTACCACGGGGTGCCCGTGGTTCAGAATCCGCCTTTGGCACGTGCTTTGTATCAGCAGGTTAAGCTCGAGGAAACCATCCCGGTAAACCTCTACAAGGCCGTGGCCAAAGTGCTTGCCTATCTCTACCAGAGAAGGAAACAGAAAGCCGGTTAGGAGTCTCCATGGCAGTGGCAACGGAAGCGTCAAAACCCATACTGCAGAGGTTAGGGTCCATTTCCGACAGCGATGCCGTCATGGGCATCGGGATCGTGATCATCTTGTCCGTGATGTTGTTGCCCATGCCTGCTCCGATGCTGGACGTCTTTCTGGCGGCCAACCTGGGAGTGGCCCTCACCATCATCCTGACCACGGTATACGTGGTCCGGGCGGTCGAATTCACCATTTTCCCGTCCCTGCTTCTCGTCACCACCCTTTTTCGCCTCTCCCTGGCCGTGGCCAGCACCCGGCTGGTGCTCCTGCACGGCCACGAAGGGACCACCGCGGCCGGCAGGATCATTCATGCCTTTGGAAACTTCGTGGTGGGCGGGAACTACGTGGTGGGATTGGTGATGTTTGTGCTCCTGGTCATCGTGAACTTCATGGTCATCACCAAGGGCACGGAGCGGATTTCGGAAGTGGCGGCACGGTTCACCCTGGACGCGATGCCCGGAAAGCAGATGAGCATCGATGCGGACCTGAACACCGGCATCATCACCGAGACGGAGGCTCGAAGCCGCAGGGAAATGATTGCCCGGGAGGCCGAGTTCTACGGGGCCATGGACGGGGCCAGCAAGTTCGTACGAGGGGACGCCATCGCCGGCATTCTCATCACCGTCATCAACATCCTGGGGGGGTTGGCCATCGGGGTTCTCCAGAACGGCATGAGCCTGGTGGGGGCCATGATGAACTACACTCTCCTCACCGTGGGGGACGGACTGGTGACCCAGATTCCCGCCCTGGTCATTTCCACCTCGGCCGGCATTCTCGTCAGCAAGGCGGCTTCGGATTCGGGCATGGGCACGACCTTCAGCAAGGTTTTTCGCATGCAGCCCCGGCCCCTGGGCATTACTGGAGGCATGTTGATCTTTTTGGGGATTCTGCCGGGGTTTCCCGCCTTGCCGCTGTTCGGGGTGGGAGGGGTCCTGGTGGCCGCGTCGCTGCTGCTGCAAAAGGGGTCTCAGCCCCTCGACGGAGGCGGGGACGAGGAAGGTGCCGAGAGAGATCGCCCGGAGGAAGTCGCAAAGCTGCCCCCCTTGCCCGACGTCCTCGAGCTGGAAGTGGGATACGGACTGATTCCCCTGGTGGACGAATCCCAGGCCGGAGACCTGCTGGCCCGCATCAAGGCCATTCGACAGCAGCTGGCCCTCGAGTACGGCATCATCGTGCCCGCCCTGCACATACGGGACAACCTGCAGCTGAGGCCCGCCGAATATCGGCTTCTCTTGCGCGGCAACGTGGTTGCCCGAGGTGAACTGGTCCTGGGCCACTCCCTCGCCCTCAGTTCGGGAGAGGTGAGCGAAACGGTGGACGGAATCCCCACCAAGGATCCCGCTTTCGGACTGCCTGCCCTGTGGGTCCCGGAAAACAAGAACGAAAAGGCCATTCGAGCCGGATACACGGTGATCGACATCTCGACGGTGCTGGCCACCCATCTCACCGAGCTTTTCAAGAAGCACGCGGACGAGCTCCTGGATCGCCAGACCGTTCAGCAGCTCCTGGATCACCTGGCCGAATCCCAGCCCAAACTCGTGGAGGAACTGATTCCCAACCCGCTGACGGTGGGCACGATCCAGAAGGTCCTCCAGAACCTCATCCACGAGCAGGTTCCCATCCGGGACCTCCAGACGATTTGTGAAGCTTTGGCCGACCATGCCGGGATTTCCCGGGACCCCGACATCCTGACGGAATATGTGCGACAGGCCCTGGCCCGCACCATCACGAGGCCCTTCATGGACGACAACGGCAGGATTCACATCCTCACCCTGCATCAACCCCTCGAGGACCAGCTGGTCCGCAGCGTTCAGAAATCGGACCAGGGGTCGTTTCTGGCCCTGGATCCCGGGTTCCTCCATCAGCTCATCCAGGGGGTGGGGGCGGAAACCCGGAGGTTGGCGGGAAAGGGGCATCATCCCGTGATCCTTTGTTCCCCCATGGTCCGTCGCCATTTGAAAAAGCTCCTGGATCGATTCATGCCGGAAGTGGCCGTGATCAGTCACAGTGAGCTGGGGCACACCCTGGAGATCCAGTCGGCGGGGATGATCCGCATGGACCAGGCGGCATGAGGGGGGAAGAAATGAGAGGCTTCCGGGTTCCATGTCTTTGGGAAGGGTAGGGATCAAGCATGCAGGTTAAGACGTTTCGCGCTCCAACCATCGGTCAGGCCCTGGAACAGGTGAAAAGGGAGCTGGGACAGGACGCCATCATCCTGGGCAACCGGAAGGTGGCGCTGTCGGCCGAGGAGTCCGTGGTGGAGGTCATGGTCGCTCTGGAGCGGGAGGCCGAAGTGTCCCAAGCCTCCAACGAATCCATGCGCAACGGCATTGAAGAGATCAAGGGGCTCCTGTCCCTGCTGATCTCTTCCAAGGATACCTTTGCCCGGCTTCAGCTCGAGCAACCGGTCACCGAGCTCTACCATAGCCTGCTCACCCGCGGACTGGATGAAAAACAGACCTTTCTTCTCTTGAAGAAAGCGCTCCGGCAGGTCCAGGGAAATCCCCACGAGAAAGAGCGGATCGCCGATGCTTTTCGGGCTCAGCTGGCGGAAAAGATCCGGACCTGTCGGCCCTTTGCGGGGAGCTTCCTCCACGCCGACGAACCCCAGCTCTATGCCTTTGTGGGGCCTACGGGGGTGGGGAAGACGACCACCCTGGCCAAGTTGGCCGCGCATCTAAAAATCAAGCGCAGGCTGGATCCCGCCGTCATTTCCCTGGACACGTACCGAATCGGGGCCGTGGACCAGCTGAGGACCTATGCCGACATCCTGGCGATCCCCCTCGTGGTGGCCCAATCGAGGGAGGAGTTTCACCAGGCGGTGGAGCGCCTTCGCGGTCATCCCATTTTGCTGGTGGACACCATCGGCAGGAATTTTCTGAGAAAACAGCATGTTGCCGATCTTGCCGGAACCCTGGGTGGCAGTCGGCAGGTGCATTCCTTCCTGGTATTGAATGCCACGGCCAAGGATGAAGACTTGAAGCAGACCATCCAACATTTTCGGCCTTTGGATCCCCACAGTTTGATTTTCACCAAACTGGATGAAACCATGAGCCATGGATGCATTGTGAATCAGCTCCTTCGTTTCCCCTACGGTGTGTCCTACCTGGGGATCGGGCAGCGGGTTCCCGAGGACATCGAGGCGGCCACCCACAAACGGCTCCTTTCCCTTCTCATTCCCTCCGGGAATGGCTCTTCAAGAAAGGAATGAAATGGATCAAGCAGTAAGTTTGCGCGAGAGGAAAGCGGGTCCCATCGCCTGGAGCAAAAAGAGCTTGCGGATTGCCGATCCGCAGGGGCCCCTCGTGCGGGTGTTGAGCGTGAGCAGCGGGAAAGGAGGGGTCGGCAAGAGCAGCATCGTGGTGAACCTGGCCGTGGCCTTCGCTCAGTTGGGCAAGAAAGTGCTCATCATGGATGCCGACCTGGGGTTGGCCAACATCGACGTCCTCCTGGGCCTCACACCCAAGGAAAACATCGCCCATGTCCTCGAAGGCAAACGACAACTCAGGGAAGTCATCATCAACGGACCCGGAGGCGTCCGGATCATGCCCGCAAGCTCCGGTGTGCAACAGTTGACCCGGCTTACGGACGAACAAAAGCTCCTCATGCTGGAAATGCTCGACGAGCTCGAGTCCGAGATCGACATCTTTCTGGTGGATACCGGTGCCGGGATTTCCGATACGGTGCTCTACTTCAACCTGGCCGCCCAGGAAAAAATCGTTGTGATCACCCCGGAGCCCACTTCCCTCACGGACGCCTACGCCCTCATCAAGGTGCTCTACACCCGATACGGAGAGCGCCATTTCCGGGTGCTGGCCAACTTCGTGGAGGATGAAAAGGCGGGCAAGGGAATCTTCGCCAAGATCAGCACAGTTGCGGATCATTTCCTGGATGGGATCTCCCTGGACTATATCGGGTCGATTCCCCGCGATCCCAATGTTCCCCGGGCGATCCTGCAGCAGAGACCCCTGTTGCATGCCTTTCCCCGCAGTGCTGCAGCCCGGGCCTTTTTGAGCCTTGCGGAGAGGATTCGGAAGAGTCCCCCGCACCAGAACAACGGGAATGTGCAGTTCTTTTGGAAACGCCTGCTGCAAGTCTAACAGCCGGAGAAATGTTGAAGGCCCTATGACACAGAGATCCTATCCCGCCCGGAACGCTTACGGTACTGCGAGGTTCGACAGTTCCCCCGCCGTGCCGGACAAGGAACGCATGATCCTCCAGCATTCGGACCTGGTGAAATACATGGCCCTGCGATTGGTCTCCCGTCTTCCCAACAACATCCAGGTGGACGACCTTTACAATGCCGGGATCATCGGGCTCATCGACGCCATTGACAAGTTCGATCCCGGTCAGGGGATCCAGTTCGAAACCTATGCCAAGATCCGCATTCGTGGAGCCATGCTCGATGAGATTCGTTCTATGGACTGGGTCCCTCGGTCTCTGCGTCAGAAAAGCAGCGAACTGGAAAGGACCTGCCTGGCCCTCGAACAACGTCTCGGCAGAGACGCCTCGGATGAGGAAATTGCCGATCAGCTCGGGATTTCCATGGAGTCCTATTTCAAGCTCCTGGATGAGATCAAGGGCATTTCCATCCTTCCCGAGGACATCCATGATGCCTTCCAGGAAAACCGGGGGAGCGCCTTCCTTGCCACGGAATCCGACGAATTGTTCCGGCTGATTCACCAGAAGGAACTGCGGGCACATCTCGCCGAAGCCATCCGTTCCCTCTCGGAAAAGGAGCAGCAGGTCCTGGCCCTTTACTACTACGAAGAGCTGACCATGAAAGAGGTGGGAGCGGTTCTGGGGTACACCGAATCGCGCATTTCCCAAATCCACACCAAGGCCGTTCTTCGTTTGCGCACCCGGCTGGCTCGAAAGCTGCGCCGGGAGGATCTGCCCGAATACCTGGAACCCCGGGAGGCGGTGGTGTGACAAGGGAGGATTGAAGAATGGGCCGCGAGATCGCCAGAAAAAACATTGATGAGGAGCTCGTGCCTTCAGGGGCCCAATTCGACGAGAAAGTCCTCGAAAAGATCGAAGAAGAGTTCGACCAGATCTCTCCCATGGGGGGGCAGAGCTTGTTCGAAGGCCCTTCGGGGGGGAACGGGAACAGCAAGGCCGCCTCCGACAAAGACTTCTCCCTGGACGACCTGGAGGGTTTTTCCCACGAGAGTCTTTCCCGGTCCTTCAAAGAAGAAACCCCCGCCCCGGCAGCTCTCGAAACGGAGGGGGCCGCGGTGGACCAAGAAGAGGATCCGGGAGAGCAAAGAAGAAGGGTTCCGAAAAGAAAGATCTTGTGGCTGGGAGCCGCGGCTTTCCTGCTTCTGGGGATGGTTGGATTTGCCTGCGCACTGTGGTGGCCGACCTCGAACGGTTCCGCTCCGGTCAGGCTGGTCCGAAAGCCCGTTCCCATCCCCCGCTTTCCCGGAAAGGTACAGCTCCTGCTTCCCCTCAAGGTCGGCAAGAAGGCGGATATCCTTTCCCTGGAACTGGAACTGGAGTTCCTAGGGGAAAGGTCCTTCGAGCAGTTCGAACAGTCTCCCACAATGCTCCGGGACCGGATCTACCGATACCTCCTCCATGAGCACCCGGAGCTGTTGTCCTACACCCACTGGCAGGAGACGGTGGAAAAGAAGCTTTTTTCCCACCTGAAGGAAAGTCTGCCCGCCACCGGCATCGGCGCCGTCCGGCTCCTCCAGATGGATGTTCTCTGAGGGGCCGCAACACGAGGTGGAACGATTCATGGACTGGTTTTTTCATCAGCCGCACGCGCTCACCCTCCTGCAGATCCTGCTGGACGTTCTCCTGATCCTTTTCCTGGCTTGCCTTTTCTTCAGGCGATTCCGAAGAGACCGGAATGTCGAAGAACTCACCCGGTCTTTTGGAAAGATTGTCGAAGAGACTCAACGGATTGCCGCAGAGTTTGAAACCAACCTCCAGGAACGTCGGCAGTTGATCCAGCAATTCCTGGCCAAGCTGGACCAGCAGCTGGAAAGGGCTCAGCTCATGAGCCTCAAGCTCGAAGCCCTGCAGAACCAAGGGCCCCTGCCTCCTCCCCATGGGTCCCCCCCCCAGCCCCGGGCTTCCCAGAACGACCAAATCCTGCAGCTGGCCAGGAAGGGGATGGACGCAACTTCCATCGCCCGGCATCTGCAAAAGCCCGTGGGAGAAGTGGAGCTCGTGTTGAAGCTCCAGACCATCACGGGAAAACGCTGAACCGTCCAAGCCTCCGAACCCCGCTCCCGCCCCGGCCGAGGAGCGCTCCTGCGATCGGACCGCCCCGGCCGTTCTCTCCTATCCTTTGCGGCAGATTTTTCCGACTCCGGGGAAAAAGGGGAAGGTCCGGGGGACCGAAGGGGCGAAGGCTGCACCGGAAATCGGCCCTGCATCCGGATTTCCGGCAGACCCATCTGGCACCCTCATTGCATCCTCTCGGGGGTGGGAAGGAGAAGGAGCCATGAGAATCGGCATTTATGGGGCCTCCATAGCCGCGATGCACCAGGAAAAGACCATGGCCGTCGTCGCTAACAACATCGCCAATGCCGCCACCCCGGGCTTTAAAAGGGAATCGGTTCATTTCAAGGACGCCCTCCACCAGAACACCCATACCCAGATGGCCCAGGGAAGGATTCAACCCACGGGAAATCCCCTGGACATCGCCCTGGTGGGAGAGGGATTCCTTCGAGTTCAAGCGCCCGAGGGGATTCTCTACACGCGGGCGGGTAATTTGACTCTCAATTCCGAAAAGATGATCGTCACCCAGCAGGGCTGGCCCGTACTGGGCCAGAACGGTCCCATCCGAGTGGAACATTCCAACGTCCGCATCGAAAAAAACGGTCAAATCTTTGACGACCGGGGCAAGACCGAGGAGCAGGAGTTGGTGGGTACCCTGGATGTGGTGAAGTTTTCCCCCCAGGCACGGCTGGAGAAAGTTCGGGGGGGATATGTCAAACCCGTCGAGGACGAGGCCCCTTTGCCTGCGGAGCAATTCACGGTGGAGCAGGGGGCCCTGGAGGAATCCAATTTCAATCTCGTGGAAGAAATGGCCCGGATGATTGAATCGAGCAGGGTCTTTGAAGCCTATCAGAAGACGATTCAGGTGTTCGAGCAACAGGAAGCACAGCTCATCAACAAGTTGGGAAACCCCAACGGGTAGAAGGAGACCGAGATGATTCGCAGCCTATGGACGGCCGCAACGGGCATGGCCGCTCAGCAGATGAACATGGACGTCATCGCCCACAACCTGGCCAACGCCAATACGACGGGCTACAAGAAGAGTCGCGCGAATTTCGAGGACCTCATGTACCAGAATTTGACCCCTCCCGGAGCGGAAACGTCCAACAACACCCGTCTTCTCAACGGGGTGCAAATGGGGATGGGGGCCAAAACCGTCTCCGTTCAGAAAATCCACACCCAGGGGAGCTTCACCCAGACGGGGAACCAGTTGGACCTGGCCGTGGAGGGTCGGGGGTTCTTCAAGGTCTTGCGCGGCACCGATGAAGTGTACACGCGGGCCGGTGCCTTCAAAATGGACCAGGACGGCTACATTTGCGACGCCGAAGGAAACCGGCTGCAGCCGGAGATCAGCATTCCCAAGGGCGCCGTGGCCATCAACATCGATGCCGGGGGAAACCTCACCGCCGTCGACCAGGAAGGAAAAGCCCTGGTCACCCAGCGGCTGAACCTCTTCGATTTTCCCAATCCGGCAGGGATGATCAGCCTGGGCCGAAACTACTGCATGCCTACCGAGGCCTCGGGGGACTCCGAGACGGGCCAGCCGGGGGACGACGGCTTTGGGACCCTGCTCCAGGGCTTCCTCGAGAATTCCAACATCAACGTAGTGGAAGAGATGGTGAACATGATCGTGGGGCAGAGGGCCTACGAAGCCAATTCCAAGGTCATCAAGGCCTCCGACGACATGCTGCAGATGGCCAACAATGTAAAATCCTAAGAAGAACGGAGGGACCATGAGGGCCAAGACCTTCTTTTGGGCTGTCCTGCTCCTGGGTGCGGGATTTTCGGGCTTCTTCCCGTTCCCGCCCGGGGACTGCGCCGGTCCCGAATCGGTGTGTTGGGCCGGGGCCTCTGCCGTGAAGATCGAGTTTTCCTCCTCGGTCCTGGTTCACCGCAAACGGGTGACTCTGTGGGACCTGTGCAACCCGGAAGGAATCCCGGGAGATTGGATGGCCCTGCTGTCTTCCATCGACCTCGGAGAAGCCCCGTCTCCAGGCACCGAGAAGTACATCGAGGCCCCTCAGCTCAAGAGCTTCGTCCACCGTGTTCTGTCGTCCCGGGGAAAGGACCCGGCTCAATGGGAGCTTTCCATTCCCGACAGGATTCTCATCCGGCGGGAATCCATGCAGGTATCCCGGGAACAGATCGAGGGAATCTACCGGGACTATGTGCTCTCGAGGGGTCCGTGGAGCCCCCAGGACGTGGTCATACGGGGAATCCAGTATTCGGGGCCGGTGGACCTGCCTGCAGGGGAGCTTTCCTACGAAGTGACATCCCATCCCCAGGAGCGGTTCATGGGGAACGTGGCGGTCACCATCCAGTTTTCCGTCAACCACGAGAAGGATCGATCGCTGCGGGTGAGCGGGAAGGTGGATGTGTTCCAGGACGTGGTGGTCACCTCCCAGCCCCTCAAACGGAACGACGTCGTGTCGGCCAAGGACGTGGAACTGCAGAAGATGAACATCTCCGAATCCCCGGACCGTTTCGCCACCAAGATCGACCAGGTGGTGGGGAAACGGGTGCTTCGAGACGTGGGGTTGCGCCAGGCCGTTCCTTTGGCCGACCTGGACAATCCTCCGGCCCTCAAGCGGGGGGCTGCCGTCACCATGCTCTATGACTTGCCCGGCTTGAGACTCACCGCCAAGGGTCAGGTGCGGGAAGATGCCGGGGTGGGGGATACCGTGAGAGTGATCAACGTCATGACCAACCGCACGGTCCACTGCCGGGTCCTGGACCCCACGACGGTACGCGTCATTCCCTAGGGCGGCCGGGGGCCGCAGGGTCGAAGGGGGCCTTCCCCGTCCCGCCCGTCGGCGGGGGGCCCACATCCCGTGCCGTGTCGAGATTCCGGTCGGGCATCTTACAAAACAGCGAGAGTAGAGCCATGCACCCGCAAGCAAACGATTCTTCTCATCCCGAGGAAAGGAAAAGGGGGAGGTTCTCCCCGGGGCGGCTGGCCGTGTTCCCCCTGGTGATCTCCGGGCTTTTTCTGGTTTCCTGCGCCACCACCCAACCTTCTCCCCCCCAGTCCGGCCCAGTGGTCCGAAGCCCCGTGCCCATGACGCCCATTCCTCCACCAACCCCCGGCGACGCCCCGGAGGCTCCCACCGGATCCTTGTGGGCCGCGGGGGGCAGCGGTTCCCTTTTTCAGGACCTCAAGGCGAGGAAAGTGGGCGATATCGTGACCATTACCGTGAGTGAAGAAGCCAAGGGGTCCAAGGAAGCAACCACTAAGGCTCTGCGCAGCAAGGAC
>Ga0116192_1000323_pt1 | contig 37456 bp, 30 predicted proteins | sample AD_UKC113_MetaG_FD_89876 | JGI IMG/M metagenome (GOLD analysis project Ga0116192, IMG submission 89876) | Active sludge microbial communities of municipal wastewater-treating anaerobic digesters from Hong Kong - AD_UKC113_MetaG | ecosystem: Engineered > Bioreactor > Anaerobic > Digestate...
GAACTCGGCATTCCTCATTCTTTTTCACAACCGGACAAATATGTTCGTTATCCGTTGGTTTATCTGGTAGAAGCTGCCGACGACATTTGCTACCAAATAATGGATATTGAAGATGCGCACAAATTGAAAATTCTTTCCACCGACGAAACAAAAGCTCTTTTCCTTTCCTATTTTGAAGGGAAGAAACTCGAAAGAAAACTGCAAACCATTGCTATGGTTGATGATGTCAACGAACAAATTGCCTATTTGCGTTCTTCGGTTATTGGACAGCTCATTGACAACTGTTCTTCTGTTTTTCTGGAAAATGAACCTCAAATTCTGGAAGGGAGTTTCAGTTCCACATTAATAAAACTGCTGCCTCCCGTGTCGCTGAAAGCTTACCAAAACTGTTCGAAAACGGCTTTTGAGAAAATTTACTGTTCTTCGGAAGTGCTTGACGTTGAACTTGCAGGTTATAAAATCATTTTTACCTTACTCGAAAATTTGGTAAAAGCGGTGCTGAGTCCCGAAAAAGCATATTCTCAGCAATTGCTTATGCGCATTCCCAAACAGTATGAGATTGATCAGCCGACAACTTACGGAAAAGTAATGGCCATTCTGGATTATATTTCCGGAATGACCGATGTTTATGCACTGGATCTTTACAGAAAAATTACGGGAATGAACATCCCAACGCTCTGAACACAGAAAGACTACCTTGATTTTTATGGTCAATAGCCCACCGTTTGAGCAACAATAAAGCGATAATGACTGTCCAAACTTAGCAGAGAAAGCAGTTCATCCGCCTTTGCTCCGGCACGAACCACACACCTCAATCCTTCAGAAGCACAATATAAATAAACGTTTTGGGTACAATGTCCGGCATCGAGCGAAACCATTCGTATGCTGTTCGCATCAGGTTCTTTCTGCGTCAAATTGTATTTGTTGAAGTCGGCAATAAAGATCAAATTCAGCGGAGCCGTGTAAACAAAATCCTGCAAGCCAGCCAATTTTCTGTAATCTCCTTTTACAACAGGCACAAGCCGATGTGGTTGTGGTTCATATCGATAAATTCCATTGGAAAGTACCGCATAAACTTGCAGTGGATAAAGAGCCATTGCTGAGGGAACCGTTCTTTTTCCATCAGGACGATTGATGCCATAAGCTGCCCAAAGTATTTCGGACAAGTGCTTCAATGACAGTGGTGTTTGCTTAAATTCCCGATCCGACTTGCGATGTTGAAAAGTTTGCATCAAAGATTTTCCACCCATTGTATCAGGTGCAAGCAATTGAATAGTGTCAAATGTTTTTAAGTCCATAGGCGTAGTGTTTTGAGATTTTTCCATGTTTTTTTTGTTTTGCCCCGACTGGCACGAAAAGAATGTAAAAACCATCATGATGGCCAGTAAAAAAAGTTTTTTCATAACATTCATTTTTTTGAAAATAAAATTATCGAAATAAAAATATAAACGTGCTTTAAAAACGAAACGATAGATTTAATCGATTTATGAATTGCTCGCCAACAGGTTTTCCATCAAATCGACAAATTCATATTCAGGCTTGGGCACAAACAAACTGGCAGAAATTTCACCCAATTTTCTTTTTGCTGCATCTATTGCCAGAGATGACTGGTCAATGCCTATCCAATTTCTGTTGTTTAAGTGAGCTGATTTTAAAGTTGTTCCTGACCCACAAAAACAATCGAGTACAATACTGTTTTCGTTCGAGGAAGTCCTAATAATTAAATCCAGCATATCGGAATTTTTTTCGGTAGGATAATCGGGATACTGAGGATCCTTAAATTCCCAAATATCCTGTACTCTCTTCCCTTCACTTTCATCTGCATAAATTATTTTTCTTGGATTGCCCGTCGAAGACCATTCGATTAATCCTTCCTTATCCCATTTTTCGAGTGTTTTAATGTCTGTACGCCAATGTCTTCCATTAGGAGGTAATAAACCTTTAAACGGTTTACTCGAATCACCATTTACTGTCTCTCCAGGTGCATGAATCGGAACGGTTGTGTATCGTCTTCCATTTTTGTCTTTTTTCGGATAAAGTTTTTCGATATTAACTTCTTTATGTTTTTCTTTTGGCTCATTCCATATAGGACTTGATGTTTTTGTATAGAATAAAATCATATCCTTAATATTCCCATAACCTACGCGAGAAAAATTTTTCGGATTACATTTAATTCTTGTAATATCGTTTCTGAAATTTTCTACACCAAAAATTTCGTCCATCATTACTTTAACGTAATGTCCTATTTTATAATCAGTATGTAAATAAATTGAGCCTCGTTCTGAAAGCAAATCTTTTAAAATTTCAAGCCTTTGCCTTAAAAACTCAATAAAATCACTACCTTTCACGTTATCGGAGTATGCAACATCTCCATTCTTAGAATTGCTGATAGTTGTTGCCCTCCCGTTAGAAATAACAAAATTGCCTCCGGTTGCAAATGGGGGATCAATATACACCAAATCTATTTGGCCTTTTAATTCCCTTTCATCCAATAAATATTTAAGTCCCTGAATATTGTCTCCAAAAACAAGTAGATTGTTCATAAATTTATAATTGGTAAAGAAATTCTCTTAATACTAAAGCACTCATAATGTTGTAATTATTAAACTTTTGAGTGATAGATTTATACATTTTGTTGTTTCCTTTTATGTATAAAACACCATCAAGAATAGCCACCTTGATCGCTCTAACTTTTTTAACTTCAAGAGTAGAAATGGCATCGTTAAATTGCGCATTTTGATGTCCTCCGAAATCAGTTAAAAACTTCGCTTCACCTATTACATACTTCCCATTGAATCGGGCAACAAAATCAAGTCCTTTATCATGACTATAATCAAGTTTTTCTTTAGCAAAATCCATTAAAACTTTATCCCCACCATCTAAAATTGCATCATCATTGCTGGAAATAAATTCATCTATTTCAACAGGCAAAATTCCTAAAGATTTGTTTTGCAACCAATCTCTGAACATTGGCCCAATTTGTCGATTCGTTTCTTTAGGCTCGCTACATCGCTCATAAAGTTTATTGAGTCCTAATTCGTAAATTCTTCCACAAATTCTATTGATAGTTCTTGGGTTTCTATCAATAGCTGAACTATCTCTTTTCAAATACGCAATATAACTATCTTTTATAGGAAAAAGATCCAATTTTAAAAGTTCTTTTATCAGTCGATAATTGTCCCTCTTTATAAAGGCATTTTCAACCTCTCTCCATATCTGCACATCTATTTCTCGTATTCCTTCCGGAATTGTCGGATATACTTGAAATAAATCATCGAGATATGATTTTTGATTGGCATATTCAATACTTAGATTAGTCCATTTATTCATTTATAAAAGAATTTTTAAACATGATTTTAGAAAGCTTGCTCGTAAATTTTCCCCCTTCCGAATACCTTACAAATTTAAGCGAAAATTCTCAATTTTCATACCGTCAAAAGCTCGTTGATTTTTTAAGCATATTCATTCAGGCAATTAGTATTATTCGTTAGGTTACGAAATTTTATTTTAAACCGACTGGCAAAAATCTTATAATTAAATTTTCCCCGAACAAAAGGATTCTTGAAAAAAATTCCTTTTGTTTCAGTAAATTTACAACAATTTTGAGGCTTTTGTTGTTAAAGCCAAATGATTAATTCGATTTATTTATAGAAAATGAATACGTTAGTGGCAGCACCAAAAAAAATGGGAATAACTCAATTAGTTGATATTGACTTAAAAGAAATTGTTCCTTTTATCGACTGGAACTTTTTCTTTTTGGCATGGAGATTACCTGGCAAATATGAAGGAATCGAAAATCTTTGCAATTGTACCTCCTGTGAAGTAGGGTGGTTGCAGCAATTTCCGGAAAATAATCGTACCAAAGCTGAAGAAGCACTCAAATTGTTCCGCGATGCTCAGCAAATGCTCCAGCATTTTCTTCATGAGAAGTCAATATCTATTCATGCCATTTTTGGTTTCTTCCCTGCTGTTTCTCAAGGTGATGACTTATTAATAAGTTTTGGCGATCAAACGTATATTTTGCCTACACTTCGCCAGCAACACGCTTCATCAGACGGTTTTTGCTATTCGTTGGCCGATTTTATAAATACAGAAAATGATTATTTGGGAGCTTTTGCAACGACTGTAGAAGGTGCGGAAACGATGGCCGAAAATTTTGAGAGAGAAGACGATTTATATCGTGCCATTATGGTTAAAACGCTCTCCGATCGACTGGCAGAAGCTGCTGCCGAATGGTTGCATTATAAGGTTAGAACCGAATTTTGGGGCTATGCACCCGACGAACCATTGGAGATAAAAAACATATTGAAAGGAAAATATCAGGGTATCAGACCGGCAGTTGGTTATCCTTCTCTTCCCGATCAGTCTATAATTTTTGAATTACAATCTTTATTGGGACTCGAAAAAATTGGAATTCGCCTGACAGAAAATGGAGCCATGTTTCCCAATGCTTCAGTGTGTGGTTTGTATTTTTCTCATCCTAAGTCGAGATATTTTATGATTGGGAAAATAAACGATGAACAACTGGAAGATTATGCCCGAAGGCGGGGAAAAACGGTTCAGGAAATGAAAAAATGGCTGGCTGCAAATATTTAGATTTAATTGATTAACAACAAAAAATAGCTAAACATAATTTCATTATTAAAAATTTCTTGAAAAGGAGATAAAATCATGTTAGAAAAATCATTGAAAATCAAAGGAATGAGTTGCTCTCATTGTGCAACTCGCGTAGAGAAGGCACTTAATTCCTTAGATGGCGTTGAAGCTAAAGTTGATTTGGCTTCCAACTCGGCAAAACTTACACTTGCCAAAGAATTGAGCAACGAAGAAATAAAAAAGGCGGTGGAAAATGTTGGTTATGAAGTGATAGAAATTTCGGAATAATTTCAGCTTGTCAAAAAGTTTTAAAATAGGGTTGCCCGAAAGACGGACAACCCTATGCTGCGAGAATGTAAAACAAAACAGATAAAAAATCAAAACTTCTGAAAATCAACAGATAAATTAATTTTGAATAGTTTTGATTGTGAAAAATGCTACAATTTATTTCGTTTCATAGAGGCTAATCGGGAAACAACTGATGTCAATAAAAATAATTTTAAAGAAACTTCAAAAAACTTTTCAAAAATAATTCATTAGAAAATTTTTGGCTACGCAGATGGTAAAATTTTATCAGTAAAAGGTAAAATTTTGTAGCAAATTTGTTTTTTTATTTCATTTCTTTAGTTTAATTTTGTTTTAGATGAAATAAGATTATGCTAAAAATTATTTTGTTGCTCTCTCCGGTTTATGTTACTCTTTTTTGGTGTATAGTTTTAAACACTCAAGGAGATAATTATTCTGCTCCCAAGTCTTTTTTGGGGAAGTTCATGTTTTTTTGTTTTATTGTATATTTATCTCATTTCTTGTACTTTATGAAATTAGAGGAAGCCTATAGCTGCATCGATCCTCTATATCAATTTGCTTCTTTGCTGGTTTATCCCATGTATTACATATATTTTCGCTTACTCACCGTCGACAGAAAATTTTCATTTAAAAAACATTTTGTTTATCTGCTGCCATCCACTATTTTGTTTGTGCTTTATTCGATAGCTGTGTTTTTTACTCCTCAAGAAGAATACAAAGCATTTCTTTTCGGAAAAGAACATCACTCACTGAATCATTTAAGCTATATTGAAATCGTTAGTTTCCTGATACGGATAGTTTTTTTGATTCAGGTAATATTAACGGTAATTGGCAATTTTCGTTTGATTAGGAAATACGGGCACAAGGCTGCACAATATTATTCCGATATTGAAGACAGCAGCATTTCCAAAGTCAGATTACTGAATTATACGCTTATCATCACCGCTATTTCTTCCTTTATTCTGGGAATGTTGGGTCGTGGATTTTTCTCCTCCGAAATTACTTATCTGGCTATAGCTTCAGTAGTTTTTTCGTCCATGCTGTTTGCAATCGGATGGCTTGGGAATAAACAAAAATCTTTAAATCCTGCTTATGAAACAGACAGCATCACTGAAACCAAACAAAAATCCGAAGAACTGTCTCTGATCCGCCAGGAAGAATTACTAAATAAAATTGAATATTTGTTCAACGACAGAAAAATATATTTGAACAGCAGCCTTACTATTTTGGATGTAGCCCGATTAACCGGCACCAATCGAACGTACGTTTCCTCACTCATTAATCATCATTTTCACCAAAATTTCAGTGCATTTGTAAATAGTTATCGCTTAAAGGAACTGGAAGAAAAAATTTTATTTAATCCGGAGTATCCCCATCAGATTTTGGCAGAAACTTGTGGTTTCGGATCGATTGATTCCATGAAACGTGCCATTAATCTTAGATACAAACTGTCGTTGCAGGAATTCAAATCAGAGGTTCTCCTCAAAAAAGTGGTTTAACGGGTTAAACAAACAATAAAAATACTTTACTATTCTCAAGCATCAAAGTTTTTAAAAATTCTCAACAATCAATCGAAATAATTTACTGAGACCTAAATTTTTCACAATTTCATTTGATTAAAAACTTGTTATATTTTCCTTTTTTATGAAAAATTTTTGAGAAAGACCTGGAAAAAATAATTAAAAACATTTATCTTTGCAGTGTGATTTTTTTCATGGTATTAGATTTAAGGTTAATAAGGAAGATTGGTGGTCAGGCGTGGCTACCATTCTTTTTTTTATAGCAATTTTTTTCGTATTAATTGTTTTTTTCAATGAGCTGTTCTTTAAATGAACGGCTTTTTGTTTGCCCGAAAATATGAAAAATGTTACTTTTGCACAACGTAAAAACAACTCTACAACATGAATATATTACTTCTGGGTTCAGGAGGTCGTGAACATGCTTTGGCATGGAAAATTGCTCAAAGTTCACAGCTTACAAATCTTTATATTGCTCCCGGAAATCCCGGCACGTCAACGCTGGGAACCAATCTCCCCTTTTCGGCAGATGATTTTCAATCCATCAAAATAGCAGTGTTGGAACATGAAATCGATTGGGTAATTGTTGGGTCGGAAGATCCTTTGGTGAAAGGGATTGTCGATTTTTTTGCCACTGACAAACAATTAAAAAACGTATCTGTGATCGGGCCGTCAAAAATTGCTGCGCAACTGGAAGGCAGTAAAAATTTCGCCAAAAAGTTCATGCTCAGACATGGCATCCCGACAGCCAAATATTTCAGCGTTACCTCAGAAACTATTGACGAAGGCATACAATTTCTCCAGCAACTTTCCTCTCCTTACGTACTGAAAGCCGATGGACTGGCTGCAGGGAAAGGCGTGCTGATTATCGATAGCTTGGAAGAAGCTGAACAGGAATTAAAATCCATGCTGGAAGGAAAATTTGGAACAGCAAGTAAAACCGTTGTAATTGAGCAATTTCTTTCCGGAATCGAATGTTCGGTATTTGTGATAACGGATGGAAATAATTACAAAATTCTGCCCGAAGCCAAAGATTACAAGCGAATAGGTGAAGGCGATACCGGATTAAATACCGGAGGAATGGGTGCCGTTTCGCCGGTTTCGTTCGCCGATAAATATTTCATGAAGAAAGTAGAACAAAATATTATTCGACCCACTATCAACGGATTGAGAGAAGAAGGAATTGTATATAAAGGGTTTATTTTCTTTGGTTTGATAAATGTTAAAGGTGAACCTTACGTGATCGAATATAATGTTCGGATGGGCGATCCTGAAACAGAAGCCGTCATGTTGCGAATAAAATCCGATTTCGTTGATTTACTGGGAGGTGTGGTAAATGAAAATTTGGACGAAAAAGAAATTAAAATTGACGAGCGTTTCGCAGCCACAGTAATGCTGGTTTCCGGCGGCTATCCTCAAGCTTATGAAAAGGGCAAGGAAATTTCCGGTTTGGATAAAGTGGAAGGAAGTATTATTTTTCATGCCGGCACTGCCTTGAAAAACGGGAAACTGGTAACCAATGGCGGCAGAGTAATGGCCATTAGTTCTTATGGAAACACCATGAAAGAAGCACTGGAAATATCATTGAGAAATGCCGAAAAAATTAATTTTGAAGGAAAATATTTCAGAAAAGATATCGGATTCGATTTATAAAAAGCTTGGAATTTTGTTGCTGCAAATAAAAATTAATCCCGATGAAAAAAATTGTTGTCGCTATTGATGGGTTTTCTTCTGGCGGTAAAAGTACTATGGCAAAAGATCTTGCACGAGATGTAGGATATACTTACATTGATTCGGGAGCCATGTATCGTGCAGTAGCCTTGTATGCCATGCGCAATGGTTGGATAACAGAAAATGATATTGATATCGAAGCACTGAAAAAAAATATCGGCTCTTTAAAAATCGATTTTAAAACCAATGAGCATGGAGTTTCCGAAACTTATCTCAATGGCGAAAATGTCGAAAAAGAAATCAGAACATTGGAAGTTGCCAATGCAGCCAGCCGAGTAAGTGCTTTGGACTTTGTAAGGAGAGAACTGGTACGGCAGCAGCAACAAATGGGTTTGCAAAAAGGAATTGTCATGGATGGAAGAGATATTGGAACTGTAGTTTTTCCTGAAGCCGAGCTGAAGATTTTTTTAACCGCCTCTCCCGAAATCCGAGCTCAACGAAGAATGGAAGAAATGCTGGCCAGAGGTGAAAAAGTAGATTTTCAAAAAGTGCTTGCCAATATAAAAGAGCGGGACGAAAGAGATCTTCATCGTTCAGAAAGCCCACTCAAAAAGGCCCCCGATGCCATTGTTATCGACAATTCCAATCTGACTCGTAACGAACAGCGAGAGTTGCTCAAAACTTTATTTTATCAAAAAACGTTAGAATAATAATCTGATTCAATTAAAGTTTCAGTGTTATTCATCTGTTTTTTTAATTTTTATAAAGCTTCAAAATTTTGAACATCGAAATAGACAACAAATCCGGATTTTGCTTTGGCGTGGTTAAAGCCATTGAAAAAGCAGAAGAAGAATTGGAAAAAGGCTCAACTCTATACTGTTTGGGAGATATTGTGCACAACGAAGAAGAAGTGGAACGACTTCAGCGATTGGGACTCGTTACTGTCAATTATGAGCAATACAACCAACTGCATAATGTGAAAGTGCTGATTCGCGCTCACGGAGAGCCTCCAAGCACATACGAAACAGCCAGAAAGAATAATATTACCCTGATTGATGCTACCTGTCCGGTGGTACTGAAATTGCAATCGCGTATCAAGAAAAACTATGAAGAATTGGCTTCGGAAGACGGACAAATAGTTATTTATGGACAAACAGGACACGCTGAAGTCAAAGGACTGGTAGGGCAAACCGATGGTAAAGCCATTGTGATACAGGAAGAAAAAGATTTGGATAAAATCGATTTCTCAAAGAAAGTACATTTGTTTTCTCAGACAACCAAAGATCTTGAACATTATCATCATCTGATAGAGGAAATCTCAAAACGCATGGTGAAAAAGGATGATTTTAAATTTAGCGACACCATTTGCCGTCAAGTAGCAAACAGAATACCAAATATTATTAATTTTGCACAACAGAACGACGTTATTCTTTTTGTAGGTGGCAAGCAAAGCTCAAACGGAAAAGTTCTTTATGAACATTGCAAAAGCATTAATCCACAGACATATTATATTTCCGATTGTAAACAAGTGGATGAACTCGAGATTCAAAAGGATAAAAAAATTGGAATTTGTGGGGCTACTTCCACACCACAATGGTTGATGGATTGCATTGCCAAACGTTTGGAAGAAAGGTTAGCCTGATTTTTATTAGTTTTTTGATAATCAATTAATCAACAAAATAGAAATGAAATACGAAATTAAATGTATCGGATTACTTACTTCCGGGGGTGATGCTCCCGGAATGAATGCTGCTATCAGGGCAGTAACACGTACGGCAATTTTCAACGGTATTCGTGTAAAAGCGATTTACCGAGGTTACAAGGGACTGATAACCGGAGAAATCAAAGAATTCAAGACCGAAAACGTGAGCAACATTATTCAGCAGGGAGGCACGATTATTAAAACGGCCAGATGTGCAGAATTTATGACACCTGAAGGAAGAAAAATGGCTTACGAAACTATGAGGAAAGAAGAAATTGATGCGTTGATTGTTATCGGGGGTGATGGAACTTTCACCGGTGCTCGAATTTTTGCACAAGAATTTAACGTGCCCATTGTAGGCTTGCCGGGGACAATAGACAACGATTTATGGGGAACGGATGTTACCATTGGTTATGATACAGCCTTGAATACCATTATCGATGCTGTGGACAAAATCCGCGATACGGCTTCATCCCACGAACGTTTATTCTTTATAGAAGTCATGGGACGCGATGCCGGTTTTCTGGCTTTAAGCAGTGCCCTGGCTTCAGGTGCGGAGGCTGCCATTATTCCAGAAAGGGAGACCAAAGTCGATCAGTTGGAAGAACTGATTAAAAATGGCTTCAGAAAATCGAAAAACAGCAGCATTGTCATTGTTGCCGAAAGTGAAGTTACCGGCGGAGCCAATGGCTTGGCTGAAAGAATGCGCCGCGAACACCCCGAATATGATGTACGCGTAACGATTTTGGGACATATTCAGCGAGGTGGTTCACCTACTGCTTCGGACAGAATTTTGGCCAGCCGCATGGGTGTGGCAGCCGTAGATGCTTTGCTGGATGAGCAGCGTAGTATTATGATTGGCATCGTGAACGACGAAATTGTTCATGTACCGTTTACAAAAGCCATTAAATTCGACAAGCCGGTTAATGAAGATTTATTGGGCGTCATTCAAATCCTGTCGATTTAGACTTTTTTTCAAATCATCAGATTTTCTGAATACCTTTTTCCGCGCGGAATTTTTCTAAAGGAAATTTTCCGTGCGGTTTGTTTTTAAAACTTACTCTTCTTCGCCGTTCCAGATTTTCCACGAGGCTTCTGCCTGACCAATGAGCATAGCTTCTCCGTTTATTCCGTTGGCCCCCATTTCTTTGCCTTTTTTCAGAAACAAGGTTTGAGCAGGATTATAAACCACATCGAAGAGAAAATGTTGGGGAGTCAAGAACTGATACGGAATGGGCGGACATTCTTCAACATGAGGAAAAGTTCCCACAGGTGTGGCATTGACGATTAGTTTGTTCCGTTCTATAATTTCTTTGTCCAACATTTCATAAGTAATTTTTCCCTCACCATGCGTTCGTGAAACCAGCGTAACATCAATACCCAAACGCTTTAAGACAAATACAATGGCTTTTGAAGCGCCACCCGTTCCCAGCACAAGCGCTTTGTCATGGTAAGACTGCAAATAAGGGAGCAATGAATTTTCAAAACCTACAATATCGGAATTGTAACCTTTCAGCTTCAGGTTCTTGTTATTTCCTGAAAATTTAATAACATTTACCGCTCCAATTTGCAAAGCGGTTTCATCAATCTCGTCCAGAAAAGGAAGAATACTTTCCTTATAAGGTATTGTAACATTCAATCCCGAAAGTTCAGGAAGTTTCTTCAATTCGGAAAAAAGTTCAATTTTTTCGAGTTCGTATAAATCGTAACGGGCATTGATTTTTTCCTTTTCAAATTTTTCGGTAAAATAGCGTTTTGAAAAAGAATGCACCAATGGATACCCAATCAATCCAAAGAATTTCATGCTGTCCTGATTTTAGAGAAATTATTTGGTTGGATGAGCTGCAGCCTCCGGACAAATTTCAAGAAACAGGTTGATGGCTTCTTCATCTTCTTCCAAAGCTTTTTTCAGATGTTGATAGGATTCCGCTTTTTTGCCCAATTTGTAGTAGGTTGCTGCAAGAAACAAATTAATGTATTCCAGCGAATTATCAAGTTCGTAAGCTGCCAGATAAAATTTAAGTGCAGCTGAGTATTCCCTTTTTTCGAGATGAATATTTGCTGCTGCCATTAAAGCATCTGGCTGCATGGGGTCAATGCTCAACGATTTCACATAACACAGCAACGCTTTGTCCATGTTTTCCAAACCCAAATAAGCTTCCGCTAAATATACCCACGCATCGGGAGAAGTATTGTTAATTTCTAAAGCTTGCGAAAGATACTGAATACTTTCTGAAAATTTTTCTTCTTCCAACAGACAAGCACCGATACTTACCAATATTTCGGAATTTTTCGGATTTTCATTCAGCGAAATTTTATAATAGGCAACGGCATTACTATATTGTTCGAGTTTTTCGTAACTTTCAGCAATAAACAGACTGGTTGAAGAAGGATCGTTGGTGATTTCGGCATATTCCAAGTAATTTTCTATGGCTTTCTCAAATTGATCGAGCTGAAAATGAGCATGCGCTTTTTGCAATATAGCCAAAGAATCGGCAGGCTCAATAGCCAGTACAAATTCATAAGCTTCGATGGCTTTCTGAAATTCCTGCAGGGAATAATATATCTGTCCCAAATTGAACCATGCTTCACCGGAAAAAGGATCCAAATTGAGAATACGATTATAAATCTGAATGGCTTTTTCGTTTTCTTCCAACTGTTCGTAACAAAAGGCCAACTCAAACATTAAATCTATGTTTCGTGGATTAATTCCAAAACCTTTTAAAAGAAATTGTGCAGCATCTTCAAAATTATCATGTTCGAGATAAATGTAAGCAATATCCAGCAATATATTGTCTAAATCGCCGGAATTGTCTGCAGTAAGGCTCTTCACGAGTTTTTGAGCTTCGCCATATCTTTCCAAGCGCACCAATGCTTCAATTTTTAGCAACGCAGTTTCATAATCGGCTTCAGAAAGTGTCGAAAGCAATTGATAGGCTTTATTGATTTCTCCTACAGCCAAATAAATTTTGGCACGTTTGGCTTTCAAGGCCGAACTGCCCGGATGGAGCTTCATACCCAATTCTACGGCTTTGGATGAATCTTTGGTCCTTCCTCTCCGTAAATAGTATTCGGCAATATTTTCAAATTCTTCCACGTCGAAATATCCGGTAGCATTACCAGAAAGGAATTGTTCGTATCTATGAATAATGTCCTTATATTCGTCATCGCCGGGAAGCAATAACTTCTTACTCATTTCTCTTATTTTTTTTGCAAAATTAATATTTTAAATGCAATAAATAAACGAGTTATACGAAAGTTATGAACAAACCGAATTTTAAAAAAGTACTACAAAAAGAGTTTTTTACGTTTAATTAATACAGTGCATGGTTAAATGGCATATTTCTTGATTGCTGCACGGTAATTATGAAACTTTACAAAAAAGTTTAGTTGTCATTTAGGCTTTTAAAATTCAACATAATAAAAGAAAACAATATGGATTTTTTTTCAAAATTTGCTTTTTGTCCGGCATGCGGCTCTCATTTTTTCGAGAAAAACAACGAAAAATCCAAACGTTGTGCATCCTGCGGATTTGTTTTCTACATGAATCCCTCCGCCGCAGTGGCTGCTTTTATTGTGAATGAAAAACAGGAGTTGCTGGTTTGCCGTCGAAAGAAAGAACCGGCCAAAGGGACGCTGGATTTACCGGGAGGTTTTGTGGACAACAACGAAACAGCCGAAGAAGCTCTGAAAAGGGAAATTTCAGAAGAATTGCAATCGGAGGTAGAAAATGCCGGATATTTGTTTTCCTTACCCAATGAATATGAATATTGCGATTTGTTGGTTCCTACACTGGATTTATTTTTCTCCTGCAAATTAACGAATGAAACTTCTCTTGTTCCCTCCGACGATGTAGAAGAATGTTTTTTCGTTCCTCTTTCCGAAATTCAACCTGAACTTTTTGGCTTGAAATCGGTTAAAAGAGCCATCGAGAAGTTTCTGCAATATCCGATTGGATAAAATCCGGCAAACGCTTAACTTTGCAACGAAAAATTCTGTTGTGTAAAATCATTATTAATGCCCATTGTATCGTAAATTTTTTAACATGCTGAAAAAAATATTCGTACCCGTATTTTTGTTTTTGCTGATTTCGGAAAGTTTGGTTTTCGCCCAACACAGCCTGATTTACACCGTCGAAGACAAAAATTTTATTCAAGGAAAAGAATTTTTTGAACAACAGAAATTCGGTGCATCCTACCGATATTTTGAGGAGTTTTTGAAAAACGCCACTGCTATTCAAGCAGGTCAGCGTGAGGAAGCCGAATATTATATGGCTGCCAGCGCTTACGAACTCCGCAAAGAAAACGCAGTTTCACTTCTACAAAGCTGTTTGTCAGAGCATCCCTACACTCCTTTTGCCGATCCTTTACATTTCATGTTGGGAGCGCTGTATTGTGAACAAAAAAATTTTTCGTTGTCCGAAGATTTCTTAAATCGGGTAAATGAAAAAAATTTGGCCCAAGAGAAAATTCCCGATTTCCTTTTTTACAAGGGGTATGTTTCCATTCAGAACAACCAGTTGGAGGCAGCAAAAAATTGTTTTGCACAATTAAAATCTTTGAACTCAACTCGCCAAGCAAATGCAGTTTATTATTACGCTTACTGCGAATATCTGCTCGGCAATTATAGGGAAGCTTTGCCCGGTTTTTTGTCCGTTGAAAACCGTCCTGAGTATCAATCTACTGTTCCCTATTTTCTCGTTCAGATTTATTACGCCGAAAAACAGTATGACAAATTGAAAGAAAAGGCAAATTATCTTCTTCAAACTTATCCGGAAAATGTCAACAATGCCGAAATATATCGTATTTTGGGAGAAATGGCTTACAGCCAAAAGAATTATGAACTGGCAATTTTCAACCTGAAAAAATATGAAAGTCTTTTCCCTCAGGTTCTCCGAAACGATATGTATTTATTGGGTCTGTCCTATTTTCAAATGAAAGATTATACCAATGCTGTAGCTTATCTGTCGAAAGTAACCACAGCAGCAGATGAAATTTCGGAAAATGCCTATCTACACTTGGGAACTTCTTACATTCATTTGAACGATAAAACCAATGCGCGACTTGCTTACGAAGCTGCATTGCAGACAAATTTCAATCCTTCGGTGCGGGAGGAAGCCATGTTTAATTATGCCTTGACCTGTTACGAAACAACATCGGCATTTGGAGAATCAATTGCAGCTTTCAGCCGCTTTCTTTCTGAATTTCCGAATTCAAAATATGCCGATGAAGCTTATCAATACTTAACTTCCGTGTATTTGACCACCAAAAATTATGAGTTGGCTTATCAGTCGATTCAGAAAATAAAAAATCTTAATGCTTCGCTGAGAGAAACAAAGCAATATTTACTTTACCAGTTGGGTGTGGATGCTTTTACCCAACAAAACTATGAGAAAGCCATTGATTATTTTACACTGTTACTGGAAAATTCTTCCTCAGGAAAATTTGCTGTTGAGAGTCTGTTCTGGAGGTCGGAATGCTTCTACCGAACCAATCAAATAGCCAAAGCAACAACCGATTTGGAAACTTTTGTTAAAAATCCGCTTTCAAAGAACAGCAAAAATCTGACAAAAGCTTATTATTCTTTGGGTTATGTTTACTTCGGACAGCAGAAATATTCCAAAGCAATGGACTGGTTTTTAAAATACCTGGAAGTTGAATCGGATGCAAACTCCACTTTATATGCAGATGCTCTAAACCGCATTGGAGATTGTTATTTTTATGCACGAAATTTCAAAAATGCTCGCGATTATTATGAAAAAGCGGCTACTGCAGCTCCCGGCACCGGCGACTATTCGGTTTTTCAGGCAGCTTATGCGGCAGGATTGCAAAAAAATTATCTCGATAAAATTTATCGTTTGGAAGAACTGTTGGTGAAATATCCCAATTCAGAGTATGCCGATGAGGCTTTGTACGAAATTGGACGTTCCTATTTAATGCTGAAAAATGAAAAAATGGCTTTGTCCTCCTATCAGCGTTTAATGGAACGCTTTCCCAACTCGGCTATGTCAAGAAAAGCAGCGTTGGAGTGCGGAATGATTTATTTCAATCGTCGCGATTATGACAATGCCATTGCAGCTTTCAAAAAAGTGATAGAAAAATATCCCGGCTCCCAAGAAGCTTATGTGGCATTGGAAACAATGGAAAGTGCTTACGTTGAAATGAACGATGTAAACGGATTTGTGGAATATACCAAAAAAGTAGGACAACAGCTTCAGCCTTTCTCATCACAGAGAGAAGATTCAATTACTTACATAGCTGCAGAAAAACAATATATGAACGAAAAATATGAAGCTGCCATTGCAGGCATGGAAAACTATCTGACCAAGTTTTGTCCGGGAGGCCGCTACTGCACGATGGCTCAGTATTATCTGGCCGACAGTTATTATCAAACCAAGCAAAAAGAAAAAGCCCTTTCGGCTTTTCAGGCCGTACTGAAAAACAATGCAAGCGAATATGCTGAAGAAGCAGCTTTACGCTGTGCGGAAATTACTTACGATGAAAAAAAATATACAGATGCTTTAAATTTCTTCAAACAGTTGGAAAATTTGGCGCAAACTTCAGCCAACAAGCAAGCTGCACGTTTAGGCGTCTTACGATGCAGCTATTATGTTAATGATTATCAAACTATTATCAATATAGCAAACGAAATAACCGCTGACCCTCATTCGGACCAAGACATGATGACAGAAGCGCGTTTTTATCGTGCCAAAGCCTATTTGGCAATGAACCAGCCAGAATCGGCAATTCCCGATCTGAAAACTATTTCGACAGAAACCAGAACGGTTTTCGGGGCAGAATCGAAATATCTGCTGGCTTCGGTATATTTTCAATTGGGAAAACTCACCGAATCGGAAAACGAAATCATGGATTTTGCCAAGAAAAACACCCCGCATCAATTTTGGTTGGCGCGCAGTTTTGTATTATTGGCCGATATTTATATTCAAAAGGGTAATGATTTTCAGGCCAAACAATACTTGTTGAGTTTACAAAGAAATTACACTGCAAAGGATGAAATTCAGGAAATGATTTCACAACGATTGGCTGCAATAGCAGAAAGAGAAAAGAAAAAAATTATCAACTAAGTTACCCGGCTGTTTCAAGAAAAATAATTATTATTCATTTACTTGAATATCAATGAATTTATTATGATAAAATTCAGAAAAAATATTTTATTTGCTCTGTTCCTATCGGTTATTGTTACTAATTTGCCGGCACAGGATTCGGTTTTTGTGCGCGATGTAATTGTGGAACGCGAATTTCAACCGGTTATCAAAAACGCAGGAAAATTGAATATTAATCCTCAGCCAATAGAGCCCGAAGTCAAACTTATGTCGGCACATTACACCGACTTTTATTTGCCGCTTTCCATCAACAACAATATCCATCCGCTTTCGGCAGCAGAATTTTCACCTTCGAATTCGCAGGAACAAAATGGTTTTGCCCGTTTGGGATTAGGTAATTTTTACAATACTTCCGCCGATTTTTTCTATTCTTTGCTAAATCGACCCGATATGCAGTTGGATGTTTTCTTCAATCATTTGGGAACTTTTGGCGATAAACTTCATTCAACTTCCAAAGCAGGATTGGCTTTCGACAAATATTTGAACAACATGGATTTGTTTGCCGGCTTGGATGGACAATACGAGCGGCTGAAGTACTATGGCAGTAATTTTAATTTGAATTCTCCGGTTGACCTGAATGCATTAACTCATATTTATGGCAATGAAACATTCACCGAACAAAAATTAATTTCTATTTCAAGACCTCCCCTTTCCTATTCTTTGCAGCAATTGGCCGAAAATTCCAATGCGGAGGAAACTTTCTGGCGTTTTCATGTCTATGGCGGAATTCGGTCTTTGCCTTCTGCACAGGACATCAAATTTCTTGCAAAATTGGACTATCAGTTATTTGATAATCAATATGGAATAAAAGAAAATCAGATACATCTTTCCGGCGGAGTAACGATGCCCTACAAGGACAACACTTTGGGATTGAATATGGAACTTTATCAGATGAAATATTCGAGTCAGGCAGCCGATTCATTTAACTTTTGGGATTATTATTCGGTAATTATGCTGAATCCTTATTACGCCATAGAACATCCCGATTGGAAAGTGAAATTGGGAATAAAAGCCGCTTTTTCGATGCAACAGGGTCGCCCTTTCAGTCCTTCCGCCGATATTGAAGCCGAATGGAAAGCGATTCCTCAATGGTTGGCATTTTATGGAGGAATTTCGGGAAATTATGCTATCAACAGCATGAACAAAATTTTTGAAGAAAATTGCTTTTTATATCCCGATTTGAGAATAAAAGACACCTACACGCCTTTTGAAAGTTACGCAGGTATTAAAATAAAACCGGCAAACAAATTTATGATCGATTTTTTTGCTGATTACCGTTACATTGACCAGCAATATTTTTTCGTCAACAAAGAATATGTTTCCCCGCAAATAAATGCTCCCGATTCCGTTTTATATACCAATCGTTTCAATGTGGTGTACAGTGATGCTTCCCATTTCAAAAGTGGTGGCCGTTTAGCTTTCAATGACGAAAAAAATCGTTTCAATGCTGAATTTCGAGCCGCTTACAATTGGTGGAAAACAAAAAATACAACATTTGCATGGCTACAACCCAAATGGGAAGCCGATTTGAAAGCCGGCGTAGGATTAACTTCCAATATCAATGCAAATGTCTGCTTGTTTTATAAAGACGGCCGATATGCTCAATGGGGAAACGAAGCCGTGAAAATGGACAATATTTTGGACTTGAATTTGGGTGCTTCTTATGTTTTCAACAAATCACTTTCAGCTTATCTTCATTTAAACAATCTGCTGAACAGCCATTATCAATATTTTTACGGATATGATGTTCAGGGATTCAATTTTATGATAGGGGCTGCGTTGTCGTTTTGACGAATGAATTTTCTCTTCAACAAATTCCTTTTGTTTACGAATCTTATTCAATTCTAAAAATTTCAGAAAATATGATTGCTGCATCAGAAGTTGTCCCGATTGGGCAAATACTCAAAACTCACGGCATTGAAGGAGAGCTTTCTTTTCTGCTGCATGGCGGAGAATTCGACTTTGAAGATATTCCTTTTCTGATTTTTGAAATGGACGGCATTCTGGTTCCTTTCTTTCTGGAAGAATGGCGATTTAAAACGGAAGATAGCGGATTTCTGAAGTTGGAAGACGTTAACGATGAGAAAAAAGCACGTAAATTTTCAGGGTTGACCATTTACTTGCACAAAAAATTTTTCAATTTACCCGAAACCGAAATTTTTGAAAAAAATTATTTTGTTGGTTTTCAGGTTTTTGATAAAAACGAAAAACTAATTGGTACAATTACGACTGTTGACGAAAGTACCGAAAACACACTTTTTGTCCTTAACGATGGAGGAAAGGAAATTCTTATTCCGGTGAGCGAAGAATATATTTTGAACATCGACGAAAACGAAAAAATCATTCGCATGGATTTGCCGGAAGGATTGCTTGAACTATAAAAAATTTTCCGGAAAAGGGAAACATGCTAAAAGCTTTTCACTTTCCCGGAATTTTTTCTTGTTTGCCGATTGGTCAATATCCAGAATAAAACTTCGGTAACAATTTTTATCGCAATCAATTCAAAAATAGTTCCAAATCGTCCTCCACGCTGCCAATAGGAGCAATTCCAAAATTATCTACCAACACTTTGGCAACATTTGGTGAAAGAAATGCCGGCAATGTGGGGCCCAAATGGATATTTTTCACCCCCAGATAAAGGAGCGCAAGAAGCACAATTACAGCTTTCTGTTCGTACCATGCAATGTTATAGACTATGGGCAATTCATTGATACTGTTTAAATTAAAAATCTCTTTCAGTTTCAGGGCTATCAGTGCCAGCGAATAACTGTCGTTACACTGGCCGGCATCGAGCACTCGCGGAATACCATTGATTTCTCCCAATGCGAGTTTGTTATAGCGATATTTTGCACAGCCAGCCGTAAGAATAACAGTATCTTTTGGCAATTTTTCCGCAAATTCCGTATAATAATTGCGACTTTTTAATCTTCCGTCACAACCGGCCATCACAAAAAATTTCCTAATTTGTCCGGATTTCACTGCCTCGATAATCTGATCCGACAGAGCAAAAAATTGCTCGTGAGCAAAACCGCCCACAATTTCTCCTTTTTCAATCTGTATGGGAGCGGCACATTGTTTGGCATGTTCAATCAACGACGAAAAATCCTTTGCCTTTCCTTCAGGTGCTTCGGCAATATGTCTGAAGCCCGGAAAACCTGCCGTTCCGGTAGTATAAACCTTGTCGGCATAAGTGGAGTTGCTTCTCGGTGGAACAATACAGTTGGTTGTAAAAAGAATCACTCCGTTAAATGTTTCAAAATCCTGTGTTTGGTTCCACCATGCTCCGCCATAATTTCCGACAAAATGGTCGTATTTTTTAAATGCCGGATAGTAGTGTGCCGGCAACATTTCTCCATGTGTATAAACGTCAACGCCTGTTCCTTCGGTTTGTTTCAGCAACTCTTCCATATCTTTGAGGTCATGTCCACTGATTAAGATACCCGGCTTCTCCCGAGTTTGCAAACTGACTTTTGTAACTTGTGGATGTCCATAAGCAGTTGTATTGGCTTTATCGAGCAGCTCCATGACTTTGACTCCGAAACGTCCGGTTTCCAAAACCAAATTTATCAGCTCTTCCATACTCAATGTATCGTCTGTGGTTTTTACGAGTGTTTCTTCTACGAAAGCATTTATTTCGCCGTCGGTGAAACGGAGATTCATGGCATGTTTGGCATAAGCAGCCATTCCTTTCAGTCCATAAATTATCAGTTCGCGCAAAGAGCGGACGTCTTCATTTTCGGTACTCAACACGCCAACTTTGCTTGCCATATTTTCCATATCTGCTTCGGTATCGGCAAACCACTCCGTGAGTTCGGACGCCGGCAATGTTATCCCATGAATTGATAAATCTTGTTTTAATTGAGAACGCAGATCGAATCCTTCACGAATTTGTTCAACAAATCGCTGTTTATCGAAATTGACATTGGTAACCGTCATAAAAAGGCCGTCGATGATAAAACGACTCACAAGCGGACTTTCAACTCCCACTTTGCGCAAAGCGGTTGTGTAATTTGATAATCCTTTCAGCTGATAAATCAACAAATCCTGCAAAGCCGCCACATCAGAAGTTTTACCACAAACACCTTTCAATTCGCAGCCGGTTCCTTTAGAAGTTTCCTGACACTGATAACAAAACATATTCATTTTTTTCACAATTAATTTTAAAATCTCAAAATCTATTTTTATTTACTTGTTTTTCAATCTTTTATCATCACCAACATCATTTTAAAACGTTCTGTGGCATTCACCGCATGTGGAACACCGGCAGGTAGAATGATACTTTCTCCGGAAATTAATTCAAACGGCTGCCCCGAAATGGTAATCGTTCCTTTACCATCGAGAGCTACCACCAATGCATTGAATGGTGCTGCATGTTCACTTAAAAATTCTCCCTTGTCGAAAGCAAACAGTGTAATGTTTCCCTGACGATTTCGAACAATGATTTTGCTTACCACCGAGCCATCGGCATAGTTGACCTGATTGGCCAATACAAACTTTTCGCCTGCAGGAATTGTTTTGCTTTCCTGTCTGTTGTTAGCTTCTGAATTTTCCATCATGTTTTGAATTTTTAGTTATGTAATTTTATAAATTGTTTTTTGAAATTGAAGCACAATACTTTATATTTGTACACTGTACAAGATTGAAGTTTTTTGAGGTTGCAAAGTTAGAGAGTTTAAAACAATTAAAATGTAACACTTGTTACAGATGAAAAAATTGATTTTTCATGAAAAGCATTGATCCAGAATGGAAGAGTTACGGCAGTATTGATGATGGAGAAAGTGGTTTCCCTGCGGATTTAAAATACAGCATTAAGCCATACCGAAAAAACGAAATTATGTTTCGTCAGGGAAGTATTTGCGATGCATTGTACATTTTGACCTCGGGTTCGGTGAAAACAGAAATGATTACCGAAACCGGCAATATTATGGGAATAGAACTGATAAAAGCGCCTCGTCCGTTGGCTCCGGCTTTTTTATTTTCCGACAACAACCGTTTTCCCGTAGATGTTACTGCACTCGAAGAATGCGAAATCCTACGTATTCCCAAAGAAGAAGTAATGCGTCTGATGGCGATACAGCCCGATTTTATGCAGCAGTTTTTAAAACACAATGCCAACCGAGCAGAGTTTTTAGCCAATCGACTTCAATTGCTTTCCATTAAAACCATAAAGGGACGCATTGCTCATTTTTTATTGGAACAAATGGCCGAATACGGAAAAACTTTTACCATCAACCGAAACAGGACCGAATTGGCAGAATTTTTTGGCGTAGCACGTCCTTCATTGGCCAGAAGTCTTTCGGAAATGGTCGAAGACAACATCATTAAAATCAACAAAAAACAGTTTACTATAATTGATGAGCAGAAAATAAGGGATTTGCTTCAATAGCAAACCTTTTTTTGACATACATCACAATAGAATATTGGAATTAGTTTCATGAAATTTTTTTGATTTAAGAAAAAATTGTATTTTTGTGGCATTAAACTAAATCTATAAAAAAATGGCTTACGTAATTACAGAAGATTGCATTGCATGTGGGACATGTATCACAGAATGTCCAGTAGAAGCAATATCAGAAGGTGATATTTATGTTATTGATCCGGATGTATGTACAGATTGCGGCGTATGCGCTGATGTTTGCCCATCAGAAGCAATCAAACCTGCATAATTAAATTTTTCGGATTTAATTAATTTCTTTGGCGGTTCTTCCAAATTTCAAAAAAAGGAAGAACCGTTTTTTATGGTCGATAGTCCGATTTCTCGAGTAATTGTTGATAGTTGTTTTCGCTTACCAACTGCTGAAGGCTAACATTTTTGTTTTTATCCATGTAACTTTTTACAATCTGCCAACCCACCCATGTGCCAACTCTTCCAGGCGAATCCTGCGAAACAGGTGCGGTAAAGGGCGCTTCGTTCAAATAAGCATCCATCACACGAAAATCAGAAGAAAAAAGAGCTTTTTTATCAATCATTTCCGCCCAAATTTCTCTTTCATATTGTTTACACCATTCCCATTGTTGGGGTGTATAGCCCATCAAAATTTCGGGCTTTTCGTCGGGCATGAAAACGGAAAGCAAATACATGATTTTTCCCCTGTAAAGCATGTTGTCCAACAAACGATTTTCAGCCGAATTCATTGGGAAAGCACTGAAAAGTAAAGCTGAAACAATATCGGGAGCAATATTTTCGGGTCTCATGGTATAGGTCAGATATTCGTAAGTAATTTGCTTATAAACTGGATAGTCGGCTCCAAGATACAAATCCGAGCCAATAGCTATGAAAGGTGAACGAATAATAATGGAGCGATTAAAACCCGAGACAAAAAAGTAGATTTCGGGAAGCCGAATTTCGGGAAAATAATAATGAATGTATGTAAAAGCATCGGAAAGTTGATGCTCGATAGCCGAAACATCAGAAAATTTTTTCAACACCTCTCTGTTAACTTTGGCAAAAGTGGTATCGGAAAGAAAATTGTGAATGAACAAAGCGACCGAATCGGTATCCGATGGTGCGACATCCAAAATTTCTGAAACAAATACCGGGAAAAAATCGGGATATTTTCCGTACATTTTCTTTATTTCGGTATCGGTATGGGCCGTGTCAATATTTATAAGATCCTTGTCGAAACGATGAATGTGGACTTTGATACCGTTTTTTTGCGTATCTATATGAAAACGGTTGCTGTTTCGGCACGAGATAAGGAACAGCGAAACGCTCAAAATAATGAAAATAAAAATTTTCCTTCTGCTTGTCATAATTGCCTACTTATAAGAAAGCGTAAAACCACAAAGTATTTCCCATGTAATTTTACGCCTGAATTTTCAATCTTTTTAAAATCGTTATCTCTTATTTCTCATAGCTTTCTGCTGTTCACGTTGCATTTTTTCCATTCTTTCCAGCCAGCTGCTTTTTTTTGCCGGTTTCTTTTCGTTGCGTTTTGCATGAAGTTGAGCCAGCAGTTTCTTTTCGTCCACCATAGCACGAATCACGTAAGTTTGAATAATGGTAATCAAAGTAGAAAGAAAATAATAGTAACTTAATGCTGCCGAATAGTTATTGAAAATAAACATAAACATTACGGGCATCAGATACATCATCCATTTCATTAAATTTCCACCCGGCTGATCGGTCGAAGGATTCGTTGTCATATTTAATTTGGTGGAAATAATGCTCGAAATGGTCATCAAAAGGCAGAAAAGGCTGAGATGATTACCAAAGTACGGTGTAATAAGAGGAATATATGCATTCCAACTTACAATCGAATCGTAAGTAGACAAATCTTTTGCCCACAAAAAGCTTTGCTGACGAAGTTCGATAGAAGCAGGGAAAAAGCTAAACATGGCAAAAAGAATGGGTATTTGAAGCAAAGCCGGAATACATCCACTCATCGGACTGACACCCACTTTCGAATAAAGATCCATAACCGCTTTTTGACGTTCCATAGCTTTTTCGGGCGGAATTTTGGCATAAATTTCGTCAATCTCCGGTTTCAGCACACGCATTTTGGCACTCGAAGTATACGTTTTATACGTCATGGGGAAAATGACAATTTTAATGACAATAGTCATCAATAAAATGATAATGCCATAATTCCCGATAAACCTGCTGAAAAAGTTAAACATCGGAATAATCATGTACCGGTTGATCCAGCCGAAAATTCCCCAGCCCAGTGGAATCAGCTTGTGAAGTCTCAATTTTTCATCCTTGTTGAGCCCTTTGTCATAGCTGGCCAGAATATTGTATTTATTCGGTCCCAAATACATTCTGAAAGTTGTTGCAGACTTTCCTGATGGATCAAATGGAACGGTCATTTCGGCGTGATAAAATTTCAGATAGGGTGAATTTTTATCTTCGAGTTTACTTTCCAGTAAAGTAGAAGTAAAAGAATCGTCAGCAATCAGTACATTACTGAAAAACTGGTCCTTAAAGGCAATCCATTTTAATTTGTTGGCAATTTGCTTGCTGTCGTTTTTGTTTTCATTCAATTTTTCCACATCATCCGAAAGAAATTTGTACTGGATAGTGGAATAGCGATTTTCAAATTGACGTCCCTGTTCCTGCTGACGCAATCGCGTCGACCATTGCATTTCCAGAAAATTTGTTCCGGCGGGCACGACGTTGTTCATTCGGTAAGCTTTAATACCAAAACTGAACATGTAATTATTTTGAGGAAGCGTGTAGGCAATATCCATATATCCCTCACCGGTTGTTTTAAGGCGGAAAATAATTGTTTGATTTCCTTGCTTGTCCTTTTTGACAGTCTGCACCGGTTCAAAATAAAGATCCCTTGTATTCAGAATTCGGTTGTTGTTGGTGATAAGAGTAAAGCCCATATCGCTTTCATTTCCCTGAAAAAGAATAAGTGGAAGTGAGTCGTGCCGTCGATATTTTTTCAATTCGGCAGAGTAAATACGTGCACCTTTATTAGTAAAAGTAAGTTTCAGCACTTCGTTTTCTAAAGTAAAGAATTTTTCTTCTCCACGTGCAGCCACACTAAAATCGCCATAAGCATCGCTAATAATGGCAGTTGAGTCTTTTGGGGATGCTACGGAATCGGAAAGAATAGAGTCTGCTTGATGAATGGCAGCTTCTGATTCTGCTTTAGCTTTTTGTACCAATGCAATGGAATCATTGTATCTTTTTTGTTTCGCGATCATTTCCTGATTGGGACGGTTCAACAAGGCAAAGACAACGATGATAGCCGTAATCAACAAAAAACCAGTTATCGTATTTTTATCCATAATTATCTAACAAAATTCACTTTTTCCAATAAATACATTTTTTAATTTGATTGAGGTGATTATTTCCCGGCTTTATTAGAAGAAACCCGTTCCATCCGGTATTCTATGGCAGCCTTGATAAAATTTATAAAAAGGGGATGCGGGTTTACTACCGTGCTGCTGTATTCGGGATGAAACTGAACGCCAATAAACCATTTATGGGAAGGAATTTCAACAATTTCTACCAAATTGGAAGTAGCATTAACCCCACTGCAAATCATTCCGGCTTTCTCAAATTCTTCCTTATAATTATTGTTGAATTCAAATCTATGGCGATGACGTTCGCTGATGTTTTCTTTCCCATAAATTTTATAAGCCCTCGAACCTTTTTTCAGTTTGCAGGGGAAAGCGCCCAGTCGCATACTGCCGCCAAGATTTAAGATATTTTTTTGTTCTTCCATAATATCCACTACATTGTGAGAAGTAGTAGGATCAATTTCGGTACTATTGGCATCTGCATAACCCAACACATTTCTGGCAAATTCAATGACCATACATTGCATTCCCATACAGATACCGAAAGTTGGGATATTATTTTCGCGTGTAAACTTTAAAGCTGCAAATTTACCTTCAATACCCCTTTGCCCGAATCCTGGAGCAATAATGACGCCATCAACGTCTTCCAACTTTTTGGCTACATTGTCTTCCGTGAGTTTGTCCGATAAAACCAGGTCAAGTTTCAATTTTCTGTCGTTATACGCACAAGCCTGCAGCAGTGATTCGGTGATGGACTTGTAAGCATCGGGAAGTTGAACATACTTGCCCACCAATGCAATATGCACTTCTTCGTGCGCATTTTCGAGTTTTTCAACAAACTGTATCCATTTGGTAAGATTAGCATCAGGAATTTTAGCCAAATCGAAACCCATTTTTTTGAGCACTACTTCGTCCAGCTTTTCGTTGTGCATGTTCAGCGGTACACGATAAATGGTAGCAACATCGATGGATTGCATAACAGATGAAGGTTCCACGTTGCAAAACAAGGCGACTTTTTTACGCATTTCGGAAGAAATGTTGTGCTCGGTGCGTAACACCAATATGTCGGGTTGCACGCCCTGTTCCTGCAGGGCTTTGACAGAATGCTGGGTAGGCTTGGTCTTCAGTTCTTTGGCAGCTGAAATATAGGGAACATAAGTCAGATGAACAATCAGACAATTTTTCCCGAGTTCCCAACGCAACTGACGCACGCTTTCAATATAAGGCAAGGATTCGATATCTCCAACAGTACCACCAATTTCGGTAATGACAAAATCATATTCGCCCTTACTGCCGAGTGATTTGATGTTTCGCTTGATTTCGTCGGTGATGTGGGGAATAATTTGAACGGTTTTTCCCAGATAATCGCCTCGACGTTCCTTTTCGATGACATTTTGATAAATTCTGCCGGTAGTAATGTTGTTGGCACGATGGGTTTCGATATTCAGAAATCTTTCATAGTGCCCCAGATCAAGGTCTGCTTCGTGTCCATCAACCGTAACGTAACATTCACCATGTTCGTAAGGATTCAATGTTCCCGGATCGATGTTGATATAGGGGTCTATTTTTTGATTGGTAACCTTAAAACCTCTTGACTGAAGTAATTTGCCTATTGATGCAGCAATAATGCCTTTTCCCAATGAGGAAACAACGCCTCCGGTTACGAAAATGTACTTTGTTTCTTTCACTTCGCCTACGCTTAATTCAATTCTTTAAGCCTGCAAATTTCGCAAAAAAAATTGAATATCGAAAACATTCAGAACTTTTTATGTTTTATTGCTTTTCGTAAAAAAGGAACATGTTTTTTGAAAATAATTTAGAAATGGAAGCCGATAAAGCAACTTTTAACTAATTATAAACCAAAAGCGGGAAAAAGTTTATCACAAACGCTTTCCCGCTCATCCACAACCCTTATGAAAAACCAACCAACAAAAATCAAACAAACGAATGAACCAACAAATTTTTTATCAACTAAACAACACTTATTTTCTATTAACTCAACCTATTACTTATGTGGTGTGGATTTTTACTTTATTCTATTACTTTAAATGAAATTTCTTCTCCGTCGCGACTATTTCCTCCGACCCATAAATTGAAATCTCCGGGTTCAACCACTTTTTTCATGTCAATATTCCAGAATGCCAATTCTTCTACGGGCAATTCAAAGTTAACGGTTTGTTTTTCACCCGGTTGTAAGGTTACGCGTGCAAAACGTTTGAGTTCTTTTACAGGTCTGGTAACCGAGCCAAATTTGTCCTGAACATAAAGTTGAGCAACTTCAGTTGCGGCATATTTTCCGGTATTTTTTAAATCAAAACTAACTTTCAGTATATCTGATTTTTTCAAAATATCTGCCGAAATTTTTAAGTTGTCGTATTCAAATGTTGTGTACGACAATCCATATCCAAAAGGATAAAGAGGCTCAGAACCCGCATCCAGGTAAAATGAACGATTGCCGAGCGACGTTTGTCCGGCTTCAACCGGAATTTCATCTATCAGTGTTTCTTTGCCATCGGCAGGCCGTCCAGAACTATTGTGAGCATAATAAATGGGGATTTGTCCAACTGTTTTTGGAAAAGTTACAGGTGTTTTACCACTGGGAATTTCTTTTCCAAAAATAAGGTCTATCAATGCAGGGCCACCCATAGTTCCGGGATGAAAGGAATACAAAACTGCCGACGACAGAGCTGCTTCTTTTGCTATGGTCAGTGGTCGCCCGGCCATGATTACTGTTATAACGGGCTTGCCTGTTTTTGCAACAGCTTGAATCAACTCCGATTGTGCTCCCTGCAAATTCAAATCTGCCAGGCAATGTGCTTCTCCTGAAAGGATAGATTCCTCTCCAACAAAAGCCAAAACGACGTCGGCTTGTGCGGCTGCTTTCACGGCTTTCTCAATTCCATCGGTATTTTTATCTCGGCTGAAAGCAAGAGCAGGTTCAAAAATTATGTTGATTTTATTTCCGTATTTTTCTTTTAATGCGTTCAATGGAGTTTTGGTAAAAGCCTTATCTCCATCGAACACCCATGTTCCCATTTGTTCATACGGTGCATCAGCCATTGGCCCAACGACGGCAATGGTTTTTATATTTTCATCCAATGGTAAGGTTTGGTTGTCGTTTTTCAAAAGGATAACCGATTCTGTAGCAGCACGCCGGGCCGCAGCGAGATGGGTATCTGCATACATTACTGAAGCTTGATTCACATCAACATAAGGATTTTCAAACAGGCCCAACCGAAATTTGATACGCAAAATGTTTCGTACCGCATCGTCGATTGTTTCTTGTTTTACTTTTCCTTCTTTTATAAGTTCTTTCAAATGATTAAAGTAAGTCATACTCACCATTTCCATATTCACTCCGGCGTTTACTGCTTTTAAGGCCGCTTCCTTTTCGTCGGCTGCAAAACCATGAGCAATCATCTCTCTAATGGAAGCCCAATCAGAAACCACAAATCCATCAAATCCCCATTCCTTGCGTAAAACCTGTTTCAGAATAAATTCGTTTCCCGAAGAAGGAACGCCATCATTGTCATTGAATGAGGTCATAAAAGTATAAGCACCGGCTTTTGCACTTGCTTCGAAAGGAGGAAGATATACGTTGCGAAGCAAACGTTCGGGCAAAAAAGTGGAATTATAGTCGCGTCCCCCTTCGGCAGCTCCATAGCCAACAAAATGTTTGGGACAGGCAGCGATAGAAGTCGGATCTTTTGACCCGTTTCCCTGAAATCCTTTTACCATAGCTATTGCCATCACAGAAGTAAGATATGGATCTTCTCCGCATCCTTCCGCAATTCTTCCCCACCGCGGGTCGCGAGCAATATCCACCATTGGTGCAAATGTCCATTTTATACCCACTGAGGAAGCTTCGACAGCTGCTATGTGGGCTGCATTTTTTACCAGTTCCGGATCGAAAGTTGCTGCTTGACCTAAGGGAATAGGAAAAATAGTTTTAAAACCGTGAATAACATCCCTTCCAATAAGCAGCGGAATTCCCAAGCGAGATTCGTTGACAACAATTCGCTGAAGCGCATTAATGTTGACCGGATCAATTTCGTTGATAATGGAACCTATACTGCCATTTTTCACAAATTCTTCCATTGTTTCTACTGAACCAAATGAACTGATTTGATTCATTTGTCCAATTTTCTCTTCAAGTGTCATCCGGGAGATCAATTTATCTATCTTTTTTTCAACAGGATCGTTCTTTGGACTGATAGCCATCAAACTGGAACTAAATAAAAACAAACTTGCAGAACTTGCCATTAAAAATTTTAACCACTTCATATTATTATCTATTTATTTTTGAAACACTCGAACATAATCAATCTCATAAGTTGCAGGAAGTTTGCTTTCATCTACTCCCTGAGCACCTCCCCAGTTTCCTCCCCATGCAAGATTAAGTTTCAAATAAAAAGGGGTATTGAAAGGCCACGTTTTTTTGTCCTTTTTTCCATCATTGAGAAAGGTAAAATAATTTTCTCCATCCACATATCCTTTAATAAAACTTTCTGTCCATTCCACAGCATAAACGTGAAAATCGGACTCGGCTGTAGATACAAACTTTTCGGCTGTTTTTTGGGTACCCATTTTATGGTTGTAAGCCGAACAATGAATTGAAGCCGACACCCAATTGGGACGATAGCCAACTTCTTCCATAATATCTATTTCCCCATCGTCGGGCCAAGCAGAAAAGTTTTTGGGCATCATCCAGAATGCAGGCCAGGTTCCCTTTCCCTGAGGCAGTTTAAGTCTGGCTTCAAAGTAACCGTAAGTCCAGCTTTTAGAAGTATTCATTCGTATGGAAATTACCTCGTTTCCTTTCTTTTTGGCAATAATTTTCAACGTCCCATTTGAAACGACAGAACAAGTATCACTGCCTTCATATCCGGGAATATATCTTTCAAGTTCATTGTTTCCCCAGCCACCTCCGCCAGTTTCAAACCACCATTTAGTAGCATTCGGCAACAAAGGTTTTTCTCCGGATGCATGATATTCGTTAAATTCATCCTGCCAAACCAAACGATAACCTTCAGGCACATTAATTTCCAAATGGCAGTCCTGACTGACGCTGTATTTTTTTTCAAAATTACCCGATTTGAAAGTAATAATAGCGTTGCGTTTGCTATTTGTTGTATTTTCGGCAACGGAAATTTTTAACGAATCTGTTCCTTTATTTATATTTGAAGAAGAAACGTTGCACCATATCTGATCGGATAAAACCGTAAAATCGGCATTGGAAGTTATTAGAATTGATTGTTCCGATGCTGTGTAATCAAAATTCAAAGAAGAAGGCAAAATCTGAATCTGAATATTTTCAGATGACACTGCCGGGGCATTGTTGCTACAACTTGTCATTAAAAAACTTAAACAAAATAAATATGTGAGTGTCGATTTTCGCATGTTAGGCAAATAGAATATTGTTTTGTGAAGTGAATAATTTTTTGTGTTTATGAAAAAAATATTTTTTATTTTAGCTCAATAATTTATTTCATTAAATTGAAAAATTCCGTATAAAAAACAGTTAATAAGAGGCAGCACGTTTATGCTGCCTCTTATTGAAAAATACAAAAGTATTTGTCTATTACTCTGCATCGGTATCCGGAACATTCAACTCTTCCAGGCAATAAACAAATACCCAATCAAGATTTTCAGCTGGGTCAGCAACTCTTAAAGACATCACGCTATCCGTTTGATAGATAATTTCATATTCTTGCGTACCACAATAATAGCCCATAAATGCATTACCTGAAAGTGTCAGCTTCGGATATTTTCCACTTTCGTTGATTGAAAAATTGTAATTTCCTCCATTATAATTAAAAATGGCATCAGCTCCAGCAGCTTCTATTAAACTAAATCCACCTGGATCAGTTACAAAAACAAGACGACCATAGCCTTTTCCATTATTTACAATATTTAATTTTAAGCCATTTATAATAAAATTAAATTTAAAATTATACAAATCCCAACCTAGTTGCTCCTTTTCGTTAACCGCTGCATGCCACCATTCTTGAGAATAGCTATTAAGTTGTCCCAATCCAATATAGCTTTGAATCTTCGAGCCAGTGGCTTTGGCAACTTCTGCAGCAAATTTGTTGTACCGGTCAAATACCCATGTTTTTCCATCATCATCCGCAACTCCTCCTGTCAATTTCATATAAACCTCTGTAAGTAAACTATAGTCATTTTGTGCTATGGTGATTACTCTTTCGGCAGTTGCAGAAGTTCCATTTGCTGAATAAACGGTCAATTTTACTGTAAAAGTACCGGCAAAAGGATATTTACCAATTATGGTATCGGTAATTCCTGTTGTTCCATTGCCCAAATCCCATCTCAAGGTATAAACTCCTTTAACTTGTGAAGTATTGACAAAGGTAATCACATTGGATGAATTACCCATAATCGTATCCTTGAAACTGACCATATTGGCAACTACATCTTCGATAGTTCCCAACGAATATTTATCATCTTCCTGTGGACTGCATGCTGCAAACGCAAAGATTGACAGCAAAATCCAAATCCAGTTTTTTATTATGTTTTTCATAAATTGCTCATTTAATTTTTAAATCATATTAAATTTATTGCCATTGCCCATTTTGTACCAACTCGTAATCGGTATTTTTGGTTTTTTCGATTTCAGCTTGCGGAATAGGCAAATATTTCATCCAATCTTGGAAAGTACGAACCGAATTATGTTCATTATCAGTTTCTGTTAATACAGTAGCAGCATCACCCCAACGCACCAAATCCCAGAAACGCATCCCTTCTCCAACAAATTCTTTTCGTCGTTCCGACTTAATATTATCAGGAGTTGCATCTATCGGGCCAAGTCCGGCTCTGCTACGAATATCATTCAGACACTGTTGAGCACTAACGCCCTGAACTTCACTCTGACCGTGCATTTTAACCAATTCTACATAGTTGAGAAGAGTTTCAGCATAACGGAATATTCTTAAATTGTTGCAATAATTCAAATCAACATCTCCGGGAGGAGGATTATACCCTACCCGAGCAGCATATTTGCGTTGGAATAAACCCGTATTTTGAAATCTTGGAGTATAACTTCCATCCGGCCATTTATTAATAGAACCATCACGACGTTTATCGCCTGAGTCATACATTTCATAAGTTGCTTGACGAACAGGTCCAAATCCCCAACCACCTTTAAAAACGCCGCTCGGATCTTTTAAATCAGCAGGTGAAATAAATGCAGGCAGATTGGTTCCGTAACCTGTCCACGCACTTCCCCAGCCTTTTCCTTCAGGAAGCTGATTACTTTCAAAAATAGATTCAGTACAGAATTCATTTTCATCGCGCCACATGCCATCAAAATCATTAAACAATTCATATTCTCCACTTTTTATAATGGTTGCCATATCATCCGTAATTTGGGGATATTTTGCCAGGTCTTTCTGATACAAAACCACTCTTGCCCGCAACATAAGAGCTGCTGCTCTCGAGGCACGTCCCAAATCACTTCCAGTAGTTCTCATGGCAAGTCTGCCTTCCGCACAAGCATAATCCAAATCCTTCATAATATAAGAATAAATCGAATCGGCAGGCATTTGTTTTGCCATGTAAGGTGGATCGCTCAGTGGTTCTTCAAAATAAGGAATATTTCCCCAGAATTTCCAGAGCAAATGAACATAATATGCACGCAGGAAATGAGCTTCGGCTTTGTATTGTTCCAATTTGGCCTCATTTACACCAACAGCGTTCTCACAGGATATTATGGTGTTGTTACAGCGGGCCAATCCGGTAAAATAAATGCTCCATAAACCATCAAGTGTAGAAGCAGCTGTTGAAGTAAATTGAGAAAGATTATACAATTGTGGCTGATCACCTGCACTACCACCACCTTTATAAATATCATCGGAACGCAAATCAGACATCAATAAGACAGCATTGTAATTGTAATTTGCATAACTGTCAAACAATAGAATTTGATAGGCAGAAGCCAAATTTGACAAAATAGAACCTTCAGTTGCCGTACCTCCAGATTCCAGTTTTTCTGTGGAAGATGCGGTTAAGAATTCATCGGTGCACGAAGTAATGGTAAGTACCCCCACCAATACTGTCGCAATAAATGAGATTAATTTATATTTTTTCATATTTCTTAGAATTTAAAAGATTAGAAAGATACATTGGCTCCCACATATATGGTTCTGGATTGAGGATAAACGCCACGATCCACTCCAATTCTCGTATATTCGCCGGAAGCAACTTCAGGATCAAATCCGTCATACCCGGTAAAAGTCAGCAGATTTTCAGCTGACAGGTAGAGTCTCAGTTGCTGAATGGACACTTTTCTGGTTAAATTGGTTGGCAGAGTGTAACCTATTTGTGCCGTTTTCAGTCTGACATAACTGCCATCCTTTATATACAAATCGGAAGAACGCCAATTACTATTAGGATCCTTACTTGTTATACGAGGAATTTTATTAGAAGTTCCTTCTCCATGCCAGCGTTCCAATATCCATGATGGTCTGTTCATAGCCGGTATATCTCCACGCATGGCGAAATCGAACATATCGTTACCTTGTGTTCCCTGGAAGAAAAGGCTTAGATCAAAACCTTTCCATTCGGCTCCAAATGTCAATCCAAAAGTCCAATCGGGCATTCCTTTTCCAATTTTGGTCTTATCGTTATCGTCTATTTTTCCATCTCCATTAAAATCTACAAACCGAACATCTCCCGGATGTGCATTAGGTTGATAGTAAACGTCAATTAATTTTGAGTGAGCTGCATCAGCATAAGGTAACCCCGTCTTTGAATCAAATCCATAAGGATGATTGGGATTTGCTTCCTTCCATGCATCTAATGCTATTTGATTACATGCATTTATTTCTGCCTGATTCTGGAAAATTCCATCAGTCTTAAATCCATAGAAAAATGGCCAAACTTCTCCATTTTTAGCCTTAATAAAACTGCCTAAACCGGATGCTCCAGCAGTTTCATAAATAGCCTCCCCTGAGGCATTTCCCAGCTTAATGAGTTTATTTTTCAAATAGGAAGCATTAGCAAGAATATTGAATTTGAAATCGCCGGTAGATTTTTTCCAACCCAATTCAAATTCAAGACCGGAATTTTCCATGTCGCCAACATTACCAATAGGAGCACTTTGTCCAACATAACTCGGAATAGGTTGATCCATCAACATACCATTGGTTTTTTTCTTGAAATAATCGAAACTAAATGATAGCCTGTTTTGTAAAAAACGCGTATCAAAACCCACATCGGTCTGTTCCGATTCTTCCCATTTCACATTGGGATTGGGTAATGCAGAAGGAGAAGTTCCATATTGCATGGTTCCGGTTTTAGAATCGGTAGCAACTGAATATCCGCCTCCAAAATAATAATTCTGTCCGCCATCCATTAAAGAAGTGTAACGGAAGTTTCCAATGTTTTCATTACCATTTTTTCCCCAACTGAAACGGATTTTAAATTCATCCATCCAGCTTGATGGATTATCTTTTAAAAATGGCTCGTTCAACACATTCCAACCAACCGATACGGCAGGGAAAACGGCCCATTTGTTATTCGGGCCAAATCTTGATGAACCATCACGACGAACTGTGGCCTGCAACATGTAACGTTCGGCGTAGTTGTAATCCAATCGTCCGAAGTAAGATGCCAACGACGTAAAGGTATAACCGCCTGTTCCGCCATAAATTCTTTCATCGTCGCGATCAGCAATGGCTGCATTAATGGTGGCCATATTTGGATCTGTTCCCAATAAATCGTAATCGCTGCCACCCAACTGACGGTAGGTATATTTTTGGGCAGATTGGCCCAATACAAATGTCAAGTTATGAATTTCAGCAAAAACTTTATTGTAGGTGAGCACATTTTCTACCTGCCATTTAAAGCCTCTGTTCATTTGACTCCAAACAGAACTTTGCGAAACATCTTTCCCCTGCGTAGCGAGAAAATAAGGATATTCATAACCATCATTTCCCCAAAAAGCAAGATCAAAGCCATAACTGCTCTTAAATTTCAAACCGGGTAACAAGTCCAGTTCACCCCAGAAAGTTCCAACGAATTTATCCGAATTCCATGCATCAGAACGTGGTTGGTCGAGCATGGCAACCGGATTGGCAATTTCCTGAAAACCGGAAGGTGGAATAGAATACACTTTCCCGTTTTTATCGGTTACAGCATAAGGGTGGGCAGCCAAAATAGCAGAAATTGACTGAATATCGGGATCATTTGATGTTTCTGGGGCATAAACGGGAACACGTGGATTGAAAGCAAGTGCGCTTCCCAATACCGAACCATATTCCGAATTAACTTCAATACCGGTAGATTTGTCTCTTGAATAAGCAACATTCACTCCAACTTTAAATTTATTCAGAACATCGCGCGTTTTGTCTTCAAAAACATTATAAGTTGAATTGGTACGAATACTCCATCTGTCATAATTGGATTTTCCATAGTTACCGCCAATGATACCATCTTGGCTGAAATAACCCAAAGACAGGTAGTAAGATATTTTTTCGGAATTGCCTGACATACTTAATTGATGTGATTGAACAGGAGCATCGTAATTAAAGGTTTCATCCTGCCAATCGGTTCCTTTCCCTGCACTCTGAATTTGGCTTGCAGTATAACGTGGTAAATTTCCATCATTAATTTGTGCTTCATTCATTATTACCATATATTCTGTAGCATTCAAAACCGATTTCTTTTTCCACGGATTTTGCCATCCATAATTAAAATCGTAATTAATTATCGACTTCCCTGCTCCTTTCAAAACGCCTTCACCGGTTTTGGTGGTAACCAAAATTACTCCGTTTGCAGCACGAGCACCATAAATAGCAGCAGAGGCAGCATCCTTCAAAATCTCAACAGATTGAATGTCGACAGGATTCAGATAATTGATTCCCCCGTCAACAGGCATTCCATCCACAATGTACAATGGATCGCTGTTGTTGACTGTCCCAATACCACGAATTCTCACCTTAGAATCGGCTCCCGGTTGACCGGAACTTTGGGTAATCTGCACACCGGAGATTTTTCCTTTCAGCACATCTTCTACACGTGAGGGTTTAACCGAATTCAATTCTTCAGAAGTAACTTTGCTGATAGCTGCCGTTACAACGCTTTTTTTCTGGACACCGTAACCGATGACCACAACTTCATCCAGCGTCTGAAGATTTTCCTCTAAAACGATGCGCAAATAGTTCTTACCGTTTACAGGGACTTCCTGAGTCTTGTAACCAACGTAAGAAATCACGAGAGTACCAGTTGAAGGGACATTGATAGAAAATTGTCCTTCATTGTTGGTAATTGTACCATTTGTAGTACCTTTCACTACAACATTCACACCGGGCAAGGGTTCATTGCCTTGTCCTACTATTACACCCTGCAATTGGATATTCTGTGAAAATGCAGAAAGTGCAATAAATAACAAAAAATTAAACAATAATAGTTTTTTCATAAAGTTTTAAATGATTTTAAGATTAACACTTTATTTCGCGATGTTCAATTTGAACAATGCAAACATACATGTATATTTCAAAAAATGGTCTTAATTTTACTATTCATAAATACGTCATCAGCAAAGTAAATATACGCTTTGAATACTTCAAATGTATTTAAAGTATTGATTATATATGATATAAAATTTTAACTGAAATTAACTAAAGTTTCGCACTTCGCTATAAAGATTTGAAAGACAGAAAATAAAGAAGTGCGATTTAGTCATTTCCTGTCTGATTGTCAACATATTAATAATTCCATTTTCGTCAAACTGCATCCTGAAGCGGAGGAGCAAGCATTTTTGAAACC